>ENA-OPDA01002627-OPDA01002627.1-human-gut-metagenome-genome-assembly--contig:-NODE-2627-length-10124-cov-5.978846_pt1 | contig 10124 bp, 12 predicted proteins | sample MGYA00241253_ERZ501486 | MGnify/ENA primary metagenome ERZ501486 (study PRJEB25962, sample SAMEA2042510) | human gut metagenome | biome: human gut; feature: human-associated habitat; material: faeces... | reverse complement strand
TATCACCGCCGGGGTGTTGCGCAGTTGGTAGCGCGCCTGCTTTGGGAGCAGGAGGCCGCGAGTTCGAGTCTCGCCACTCCGATATGAATAAAACCCACGATGCAACGCTTGAAATGCGGTGTTTGTCGTGGGCTTTTTTGTTTAATCTGATGGGCGAAAATGCCCGTTTGTGCGTTATTTGTGCGTTATTGCCTCAAAAACTGCCCTGCGCGGCGCTCTGGTCGCCCTGAACACAGGACACAAGAGCGGCATATCTGGCCTTGAAGATCTCCATAAGGACTTGCACCGCTCGGCCCTGCTGCACCGCGTTCCCCTCCTCGGTCGCGTCGTCCACCATCTTGATGCACACAGCAACATCTCCCATTGCAATAACAGCGCTTTCAACATCTACTCGGTTCATTGTGAAAATCTCCCTTCAAAATAAATCCCGGTGGGCTTTCTCTGCGCCGCCGGGTCAGCGGTTCAATATCAGGCGTTCAGGGGCTTCACTTGGGAGGCTCCAAAGAACGATGCTCGGTAGGTCTGGCCGTCGCCCTTGCTGCTGTGGATGAGAACCACTTGGAACAGAGCCTTTGCACCGTGCAGGACTTCAAACCCGGCGGTTTTCCATCCTGTCCATGTGTTCACCTGCTCGGCCACGCCTGCGGCCTGCTGGGCTTTCTCAATGCGCTGGGCGTTGATGGGTTCGGCCTTTGCGCTGTTCCATGCCCGGTGCAGGCACTCGCCAAAGGCGGCAACGCCTTTCCGGTACAGCTTCCACGCCTTGTGCATGATCTCCGAAAGATTGTATTTTTTCATACTGTCCTCGCTTTACTTTGCGGGCCAGCCCTGTTATACTAGGCTTGACCCTGTTGTGGGTTTGGCTCGGTGTTTCGTTGGTAGCGGTCACCGGGTCATTTTTCATATACAGCGGCGGGAGTGGGTTACTGTCTTAGCTGGCGTTCTGCTCTTGCGCTCCCGGTACATCCTTCGCCCCTTGCCTTCCGGTCGTGCTCCCTTGCTGTGATTCTATTATAGTACTGTTTACCGTACAAGTCTATTGACAGATTCAACAAGGTTTACAGTGTATTTCTGTGTATATTTGTACTGTAAACCGTTCTGCTTTTATGATATACTGTTTACAGAACAGGAGGGAAAGCAATGGTTACTGAGGCAAGAAAAAGAGCTAATGCCAAATGGGACAAAGAAAACATGGTCGTTCTGGCCTGTAAGGTCAAGCGGGAGACGGCGGAACAGTTCAAGGCCGCTTGTGCTGCACAGGGAACAACGTCTAACGCGGTCTTGCAGCAGGCTGTGAAAGCCTATCTGGAGGAACACCCCGAACAGAAACACACCGCCGGGAATGCCCCGGACGATGACACAGAGGCCCGGCGGGCCGCACTGCTGGAAAGTATCAAAGGGCTGTAAGGCTGGGAAGGATGTTGAACGATGCCAGACCACGCCAAACAGGTAGGCGTACTGTGCCAGCGCGTAATTGATCTTCTGGGGCTGTCCATGACAGAGGGGCAGAGTATTCTACTCGGTGAATCTAATATAGCCCACATGGTTAGCCGCCACCCGGCGGATTTTGCCCTCTATGGGGAATATATCCCGCTGATTCTGGCCGCGCCGGACTATGTGGCCCTGAATGCAAAGGACGGCTCTATTGAGTACGTCAAAGAAGTGCGGGTGAACAGCGTCTTTGTCAAGGTCGCCGTCCGCGTTTCTGCGCGGGGTCAGCTCTTTGCCCGGTCGGTCTACCGCCTGAATACAAACCGCGTTCTAAACTTCATCGAAAAAGGCACATTGAAACGATACTAAACGAACCAACATGAATTGACATTTTTTCGTGTTCTGGTATAATAGACTTGCAAAGAGAACCAGAGGGCAGAACAGGCAGCTGCCGCCCATTGTTAGGAGATGCGGGAAACGTCACCCCGCCTGATTCTCGAACAGAAAGAGGCCGTTGCAGAGATGCAGCGGCCTTTTGCTATCACTATGGAGTGAGCCAGACGCACCCCACCGGCAAGGAGGCGGCATTGTATGAGAATCGTGAAAGTTGGAGAAAGCTATATCTGCCCGGTCTGCGGTAAGTACACGTTTGAGTATGCCGGGGATTTTGATATTTGCCCGGTGTGCAACTGGGAGGATGATCTTTGCCAGCTCGAAAACCCGGATGAAGAAGACTGTGCCAACCACATGAGTTTAAATCAGGCCCGCGAGGCGTGGGCGCATGGTCGGCGGGTCGATGAATGGGAAGACGAATGACCCGCCGGGCGGGTACAGTATGGAGGTCGTAACGCTGCGGCCTCCTTTTTGTTTTGCCTTGAAAAAGGCTCTGAAAGATACCAACATTGCGGAAGACTTTGCTAGCAAGGCAATGGATTCTGTGATTTCTGATGTTGTGGAAAAGTATGGAGATTATTTTGAAGTTCTTCCGTTTTAATTTGGAGGTGCAAAAAGAATGGCTCAGATCGTGAAACGAAAGAATAAAAACGGCTCCACTTCCTACCTGTTCCGGGTGTCTACCGGGTATGATCGGAACGGCAAGCAGGTCACAACGTCCCGCACCTTCACCCCTCCGCCCACCTTGACCGGGCGCAAGCTGGAAAAGGAAGTGCGCCGCCGGGCAGATGAGTTTGAACGGGAAGTGCATAACGGTCTGGCTCTCGATGCAGATATGAAGCTGGATGACCTGATAGACCGCTGGTTTTCGGAGTACATCGACAAAAAGTGTAAGCCCAAAACCGGGGTAGAATATCGGTATCTTAGGCCGCGTATCTCTGCGGCGCTGGGTCACATGAGGGTAAACCAGATAAGACCCTCGCACCTGATGGCCTTTTATTCCAGTCTGGAAGAGGCGGGAGCGCGGCGGGATTCTGTATATCTGGCAACGCCTGCCCTTCTCAAAGAGCTGCCACGCGGTAAGCGGCAGAAGACCGCAAAGGCTGCGGGCGTGGGTGGGCGCACAATGACCTGTGTTTGCAACGGTACGCCGGTAAGCCGTGCCTCAGCTGAGAAGGTAGCCCGCGCCGCCGGGGTGATCTTCTCCAAAGCATTCACCGAACAGGCCAAAGAGGGCGGCAAACTCAACGGGAACACGGTGCAGCACTATCACCGGATGTTGTCCAGCGTCTTCACAAAGGCTGTGCAATGGGGCATTGTGGAGGATAACCCGGTAAAGCGGGCGGAACCGCCAAAGGGAGAAGCTGTTGAAGTGTCCTATCTGGAAGAGGCCGACGCCGCGCGGCTGCTGGCTGCGCTGCATGATGTTCCGCCACAGTACAGCGCTATGGTGCAGCTTGGTTTGTTCACAGGGATGCGCCGGGGCGAGATTTGCGGCCTGCGTTGGTCTGATATTGATTTCAATGCCTCCACCATCTCCGTAAACCGCACAGTGGAATACATCCCGCATGAGGGGCTTATCTTCACCGCACCAAAAACCAAAGCATCAAACCGCACCTTCAAGGTGGGCGCAAACTGTATGGATATGCTGAGGGAGTACCAGCTCTATCAAAAGGCGGAACGGCTGCGCGTTGGGTCGATGTGGGCGCGTACTGTGCAGGTGGAGAACGGAAAGACGGTGCAAAATGACCTGTTGTTTACCAGCTGGGACGGAACACCCTTTGATCTGGAAAGATTGACAACATGGTTCCCGCACTTCCTGCGGGCGCATGATCTCCCGGCGGTGCATTTCCACAGCCTGCGGCACACTTACGCAAGCCTGATGATAGCCGCCCATGTTCCCATCACAACGGTTTCGGGCCGTCTGGGCCACGCTCAGACCTCCACCACCACGGATATTTACGCGGGGTTCATCCGCACAGCAGACGCGGCAGCGTCGGACGCAATGGAAATTGTTTTTGACAACATCCGCGAAAAGAGCCGGGCATAAAAAGAGCGGGCAAAGGCCGCTGTATAATACCTCTGTCCGCTTTATCGCACTGCTGTTTTGTGCGTTATTTGTGCGTTATTCATCCAAAATGAAACAAAACCAAAGAGAACCGCTTTGAATAAATATGACGGTGATTCAATACAAAATAAGACGATTTGCAACCATTCAATCCGATTTTGGGCATATTTGGGAGCAGGAGGCCGCGAGTTCGAGTCTCGCCACTCCGACCACAAGAAAAGCCACGATGAACCGTCTATAAATGCGGTTTTGTCGTGGCTTTATTTGTTGCTTTCTTTGGTGCATTCTTCCAGAATGAACCATATTTTTGCCTTGTTTTGGGCATAGACAGCTGTTAAAGGGGGGCTTACCACTCTTGACAAGACTTGATTGATACGCAAAGCAGTTTTTACTGGAACAGATCGAACGAAAATGCAAACAGTGCCCGCTCACCGTGGAGATTTGGCTCCATCGGTAGGCAGGCACTGTTTGCGTCAAATCATCAGATAGCTCAATCTTCCAGCCAGCCATGGTCACAGCCGAGGGAAAGATAATGCTCCGTCTCCCCTCTCAGCACCATCTGTGCATACTCCAAGGGCTTGTTGTATAGCAGCCAGTCCAGTTCTGCCCGCTGTGCCGGGGTGTTGCCGTACTCGTCCTCAACGGTGCCAGCCCTCTTGACAAGGAAAAACACAAGGCTCTTTATTATGATAAAGCTATAAGAACAGGATAAAGACAATTATTTGAGATTTTTGAAAAAACGGAAATCATTTTGATGATGTGGAACGTTTTAATAGACAGGAAGGGGGTGAACCGTATCCAGACAGAATTATTGCTGCGGAAAGCGCAGAGCGGAGATACGGGTGCGCTGGACACTCTGATTACAGCGTACTATCCACAAATTCTGAACTATTGCCGTTGGCATACAGCGGACGAGCAGCAGGCGCAGGATGCAGCACAGGAAACCTTTTTGAAAGCGGTGCGCTGGCTGGATTCCTGTGGTGGATTTCAGGGGGCATTCCGTCCCTTTCTGTACAAAATCGCAAAAAACATTTGCATCGATCTGAACCGTACTATGGAGCGGACGGAGGTATCGCTGGAGAGCTTGCCGGGCGAACCCGCCTATCAGGAAAGCGGCTTTGCTGCGGCAGAGGAGAAAGCAAACCTGCGAGCGCTGACGGCCCAGCTGGAGCCGGAACAGCGGGAACTGGTATTGCTGCGGTTCGCACAACAGCTTAAATTGCGGGAGATCGCGCAGATCACAGGTCTGCCCCTGCGCACAGTGCAGTCCCGCCTGCGTGCCGCATTGAAAACCTTGAAAATGCAATTGGAAAAGGAGGACTGGAGATGAATCGAGCCTTTGAAAAAGAACTGTCCAGAGCACTGGCGACAGAGCTTGACACAGCCGCACCGAAAACGCTGCTGCGCCGCTGCCGGGCGGAATATGTCGTAAAACAACGGAGTGATTGGCGTGATTTGCTGCACTGCCAGTTCAAATTGCTGGGCTGGAAGGTCTGGGCGTTGGAAGCAATGGCGGCACTGGCGTTGTACAGTGTGGGTCGGGAACTTGCCCTGTGGGAGAAGGCATGGACATTACGCAATGCACTGTTTGGTCTGAGCACACTTGCCATGCTGACAGCCCTGCTCGGTCTGCCGTTTTTATACCGGGCAAGTCAATATAAGATGCTTGAACTGGAACAAGCCACATATGCAGGAATCGGTCGTCCGCTGGTGATGCGGTTTTTGCTGCTGCTGGCGGGGGAAACGATCCTGCTGGGAGTGCTGGTACTCAATGTGCGGGCAGCCGTGCCATGGAGCATCGGGCAACTGCTGGCGGTGCTGACCGTGCCATTCCTGACCGCAAACAATGAGCTGCTTCTGCTGCTGCGCTGGGTGCGCCCGGAATGGATGATGACCGGGGCTGTACCGCTGTTTGCAGGGCAGCTGTGTTTGCTGCGGTTCGTGCAATTATCGGAACTGCCGAAAGGTCTGCCACTGGCGGCGGGCGTGCTGGTGCTCTGTATGGTGTTGCAGTGCATCCGGCTTGCCGCCCGGTCAGAATATATTGCAGAAGCTTGAAAGGAACAAGTCATGGAACTGAAAATTCAGAATATTACAAAGCGATACCGGGATAAAACGGCGGTGGATGATGTGTCCATCACTCTCACGCCGGGTGTGTGGGGGCTGCTGGGGGCGAATGGTGCAGGCAAAACAACCTTAATGCGGATGCTGGCGGGCATTCTGCGGCCCAGCAGTGGCCGGATTTTGTGCGATGGGGTGGAGATTGGGACGCTTGGTGCGGCCTACCGGGAAAAGCTGGGGTATCTGCCGCAGGAATTCGGGTTTTACCCGGAATTCACGGTGCAGGACTATCTGGAATATATGGCGGCGCTCAAGGGTCTGCCGCGCACAGAGGCTGCCCGGCAGATCGACGCACTGCTGGAGCGGGTAAGCCTGACTGAGGTGCGCCGCAAAAAGATCGTGAAGCTTTCCGGCGGTATGAAGCGCCGGGTTGGTATCGCACAGGCACTGCTCAACGACCCGGAAATTTTAATTCTAGATGAGCCCACGGCAGGGCTGGACCCCGGAGAACGGGTGCGCTTCCGCAATCTGCTGTCGGAGTTTGCGCAGGAGCGGATCGTTCTTATTTCAACGCATATCGTTTCGGATGTGGAATACATTGCAGCTGAAAATGCCGTGATGAAGGCTGGCAAAATCATTGCACAGGACACCACCGAAGGGCTGGTAAAGCAGATCGAAGCCAAGGTCTGGCAGGGGAACATCCCGATGGAACAGCTTGCCCGGTGGGAATACCGGCTGCGGGTAGTGAACCTGCGCAACGAGCCGGACGGAACGGTAACATTGCGGTATCTGGCGGATGCACCGCAGCTGCCGGACAGCGTCCCGGCACAGCCCCGGCTGGAAGATCTGTATCTGTGGCTGTTCCCGGAGGAAATGGAGGAAGCAAAATGAACCTGTATCGTTTGGAATTGAAACGTGTGTGCAAAACTCGTATGACAGCTATTCTGCTGGCCATTGCGCTGGTGCTGGCTGTGGTCATGGCATATCTGCCGGTGACCTTTATCGGCTGGACGGAACTGGATGCCAGCGGAAACGAAGTGCGTTACACGGGTCTGAAAGCAATCCGGAAACGGCAGGAGCAGCAGGTATCCGGTACCATCACGCCGGATGTCATGCAGGAAGCACTGGAAGCCTATCAGCGGGTGTACCGGCAGTATGATGCAAGCTCCATCAACGATATCCCGGTCGAGGTATTTTATAAAGAACTTGCCCGGTATCAGCCTCTTGTGAACAACGCAAAGGAAGCCTTTGCCGACCCGAAAACCGGCATGGCACCGGGCGTGATGGGGCTGACCGCAGAGGATATGCAGAACTTTTACAGCCAGCTCCCCAAACGGCTGGAATCGGTGATCTGGCTGGAACAAAGCGGAAAGCCCGGCTATGAGCAGGCGCAGGCCATTGCACAGAAAAAGTTCGATGCTGTACAAAAACCGTTCACCTATTCATTTGGGGTCAGTCCAGACGCAATGGATTACCAGACCCTGTTGAGCTTGCTGCTCACCCTGCTGTGCGCGGTGATTGCGGCCCCGGTGTTTGCATCGGATGCACAGACCGGGGCGCAGGACATCCAACTGTGCACAAAAAACGGCGGTCTGCGGCTAGCAGCGGCAAAGCTAGCGGCGGCGTTTAGTATCACAGGGGCGGCGTATCTGCTCTGCGGCGTGGTGTGGATCCTGGTCACGAATGCTCTATTTGGCTGGGAAAGTACCCAAACTTCCGTGCAATGGCTGTTTTCTGTGACCAGCCTGCTGCCGTATACCGTTGGCCAGATGGAGTGGGTCATGCTGGTGGCAAACTTCCTGATCTTCTTTGCGGAGGTGGCCTTTGTGCTGATGGCATCCGTATGGGCCAAGAACAACCTGACCGCTTTGTCTGTGGCGCTGATCAGTGTGGTGGCACCGCTGATTGTTTATATGGTCGTGCCGGGCTCCTTTGGAGAATGGCTGTCCACCCTGATTCCGGCAGGGGGCATTGGGCTTTCCAATGCATTGCTGTATAAAATGATCAGCTTTGATTTTCTCTATGCAGGCGGGCATGCCTTCTTTCAGGCAGATGTACTGCTGGCATCGGCACCGATCAAGATCGTTCTGCTCGTTGGATTGGCAGCATGGGGGTATCTGCGAAAGACCAAGGTGGCTTAAAAGGAAACGCTACTGAAAAAAGTTCATCGGATGAACTTTTGTGTCCTAAGATCCCTGCCATGAATCATGGTTGTTGATGTACATTTGATACGTGGTCTAAACAGGCAAGATTGCAGCTGCCGTTTTGGGCTCGAACCCGACCGTTTTCCCGGCTTTGAATAAAAATCCGATACCTGATCCAGCGCAACTGGTCGACCTTGCCAAGCAGATCGCCTGGTGCTGGCATTCTGTCTGATCACCTGATTCGTTAACTTCATCAACCGCGTGTGAGCGGCGGTTGCGGGCCTGCTGGTGCCGGACTTTATCTATAACATCGGAACCACGATGCTCAACGGTGACATTTTGATGCTGATCTTCTTCTTTGTCAACAAAATCATCTTCCCTGAAAGCGGGAAGTGAGGGAGAGAATATCACTTTACGAGCGCCGCAGATAACGGATTGCAGTTTTGGATGATGAGCAAGCCCTGCTGATGAAATCCGTCATAGGTGGATTGTCGCCGTGAATTGTGCATGTCTCGTAAGCAATTTGCACTTACTATTGACCGACTGATAATGACAGGAGTAAAAAGAGCCCGGAGGGCCTTACCAAATCGGTAAGGTTCTCCAGGCTCTTTTTTCTCGCCGGGAAGTGCATGTAAATGGGTTACACAGAATAACGATACAACACGGAAAGGAAGAAACCTTCTAATTAGACCAATTCTGAAAGATTGTACGAAATACGCACGAGGACTGCCAAAGTGAATCAGAACTGATTCACTCCCACGCCCCGCCCTAGCGTAAAAGGCATAAACGAAAAACTGCCTGACAATCATTTCATAACCACCTGCATGGATGGTGCAGCCGAACGGGGATATATGTCTGCCTCAAGGCTTATACATTCTTCACGAGCAGTGCCTGATACGGTTCCAGTTCTACATCCGCCAGCCAGACGGGCTGACCGTCTGCGGAACGGTAGCTGCCGCCCAAAGCGTCAAGACCGGCCCCTGCCGGGTACTCGGTAAAGTTGAACAGCCCCACCAGCGTTTCCTCGCTGTGCTTGCGTACCAGTGCCAGGACGCCGGGGTTGTGGGTGTCCCAGGTGGTTACCCACGCATCCGGGGCAAAGCACTCGTCTGCTCGCATTTTGCGCAGTTCTTCCATGCCATGCCACAGCTTGTTCGGCAGCGTACCCTTTTGGGTGCGCTGCTTTGCGTTTTTCCAGTTAAACGCACTGCGGTGCAGGTTGCGGCTGTCGTCTGCCCGATTGGGGTCGGACTTATAATCCCAGCCGTTGAGCTGGGCAATCTCGTCGCCGGAGTTCAGCATCGGAAATCCCTGCAAAAATGCCATGACGCTATGCAGCATCAGGTCGCGGCGGACCGCGTAGTCCAGCGCGATCACATCGCCCGATTCCAGCGCCTGCTCCACTCCGCACAGGCTGGCGGTGGTGCCGCAGCTGCGGGCATCGCCGGTAGCGGGGTCGTAGTTGTACAGCTCGCCCTTTGCCCAGCTTCCGGGGAAATCACCCGCATAAAAATGGTAGAGATACTCCTTGTGCTTTTGGGGGTCAATATCAAAACGGTTCTCAGCCGCTTCATCCAGACCCCAGCCGATATCATCATGGCAGCGCAGATAGTTTACAAACCAGCAGTTGCCCGGCAGGGCGTGCAGGGCGTCCAGCTGCGCCTTCAGCAGGCGGGTGTCACGGCTTGCCAAGGCAGCCCACAGGTTGACCATGGTGGACACATTGTAAAGCATGTGACATTCCGGCTTTTCGGGTGTGCCAAAGTACGCCGCCAGCTCCTTGGGCGCCATGACCACTTCGCCCTTGAGGATGACCGCTGGGCAGACACATTCCAGCACCATGCGCAGCATCCGCACGATGGTATGTACCTGCGGTAAATTGCGGCAGGTTGTGCCAAGCTGCTTCCAAATGTAAGGCACAGCGTCAATGCGGAACACCTCCACACCCAGATTTGCCAGATGCAGAATACTTTTGGTCATGTCCACGAACACCGCCGGGTTTGCGTAGTTCAGATCCCACTGGTAGT
>ENA-OPDA01002619-OPDA01002619.1-human-gut-metagenome-genome-assembly--contig:-NODE-2619-length-10140-cov-4.605454_pt1 | contig 10140 bp, 11 predicted proteins | sample MGYA00241253_ERZ501486 | MGnify/ENA primary metagenome ERZ501486 (study PRJEB25962, sample SAMEA2042510) | human gut metagenome | biome: human gut; feature: human-associated habitat; material: faeces... | reverse complement strand
GTGGAGCTGCCACTCCACGCTGGCGGCCAGCTCCGCCAGAATGAACGCGCGGGCGCAGCTGTAGCCGGCTTCCAGTAAATTCATCTCCCGCGTGCCCCACAGATACAGGTACAGCCACGCGATGGCCGCGACCATGCAGGGCAGCCACCACGCCAGCGGCACACTGCCGGTAAGCTGCAAAAACACGCCCAGCACCGCGGCCCACCCCGCCGTGGCAACATAGGTCACAGGCTTTGCAGCGCGGGGCGGCGCGGCCTGCGCGTAGACCAGCACGGCAAGAACCTCTGCCAGCGCCGTGTACAGCCGCGGGATGTCCGGCAGCGTCATCATGCGCCCTCACCCCCGATGTAGTCCGCCAGCGCGGCCAGAAACGCCCTGCGCTTGGGGCGGCTGATCTGCAGCTCATGCGGGCCGACCTGTACCGTGTTCTGCTGCACGCCCGACACCTGCGCGAGATTCACAAGATAGCCGCTGTTACACCGCGCAAACAGACGGCCCGCCAGTTTTTCCTCCAGCGCCTTCAGCGCGCCGGGTGCGGAGAAGTCGCCGTCCTCGGTGTAAAAATGGACGCGGTGGCCCTCACTCTCGATATAATAGATCGTAGCAGCGTCCAATCGGCGCATGCCGCCGTCCACCGGCACAGCCAGATAATGCCGCGTCCGCTTGGCCAGCTGGTTCACAGCCTTTTGCAGCTGCTGCGAGAACGCAAAGTACGGCACAGGCTTGAGCACGTAGTCCAACGCACCGACGGCGTACCCCTTGATGGCATACTGCGCCATATTCGTAATAAAAATCAGCAGCACATCGCTGTCCAGCTCGCGGATACGGCGGGCAGTCTCCATGCCATCCAGATGCTGCATCTCTACGTCAAGAAAAATTATGTCGTAAACCGGGCGGTAGTCCTCGAGGATTTCGACGCCGTCGGTGAACATTGTCACCTCAAACTGGGTGCCATACTGCCGCGTGTAGCGCTGCACATACCCCGCCAGCTGCTCCCGGACGGCGGCCTCATCCTCTACGATTGCAATGCGGGTCATCCGCAGTGCCTCCCCTTCTGTTTTTTCTTTAGTATAGCATATTGCCGCGGTGCATGGCAACAAGAATGACCCTCCCGAGCCGTTTGCGGCTGTTGTTGCATCCCCGGGAGGGATGAATTTCTCCCCTACTCCCCTACAAAACAAAAAGAGCCGCTGACTTGGGTTGAAGTCAGCGGCAAAACGAAAGCACTCACACAAAGCGGCAATCATTATGAAAAAAGCCTTACGTTTCCGTAAGGCTTTTTTTGGTGCACCATGTGGGAGCAAACCCGAACACTTTTGTGTATCCGGGCGGCATTGGCATCACGCGGCTGCTCACCCGGAAGTGATGCCTGTTGTTCCTCCGCGCGAGGATAAAAGAGGGGTGTTGAAACATCAAGGGGCTTTTGCGGCATATCCTCGCTTTGCAAACTGGGCTGCGGTATTCCACAGTCCCCTTGACATTTCCCCATCCCTCTTTTTTAGGCTAATCGCGGAACAACCCACATCTCCTTATCCCGGTGGGATAACAGAATCCAAAAGCAAACATGGAACTTGCTTAGTTCAATAGCATCATAGCGATATTCGCACCAATTCCGACACATGAAAAAGCCGCGAAAAAGTAAATTACCGCCTTTTTAATAAATGTTAATGCTACATTATCTCCACTTTTAGACGGATTTGCATTGTAAAAATCAGAATATCCATTCCAAAATATAATCGCTATAAGGCTGCTAACAGGCGGGATTACCACCGCCCATATCTTCGGCAAATAGTTTGTTGCCCCCGCACTGTTCCATTGCACAGCTGCTACATCTGGCAAATACATAAAGGCAACAATGCTAAGAATCACTGTCACTGCAAGAATGAGCAACTGGATTTTTGTCCTCGTATTCTTCATATCTTATCACCTCGATGTCATTCTATCACACGCATCATTCCAATTCAATTATATTTCTGTTAATTGATACGAGCAACACAAAAAGAGGGTGGGCGCCACTTGCACCCACCCATTGTTTTTACCACGTTGAAATTGTATCATCGTTAAAATAATACGCTTGAAACACCGTACCGTCTTCCATCAAAAAGCGCCCCTGCGCATCGTGTGGAATCTGCTCGGCCGCACGTCCGTCCCCGATAATGATAGTAGACAACGTAGTGTCTGCGCGGCCACAAATGCGAATGTTCATATTGTTCTTAATTTGCCCCGGCAGAATATTAGCGTCCGGGCGCTGGGTCGCAAGAATCAGATGAATGCCAAAGGCACGGCCCTGACGGGCAATCAATGCAAGACGAGCTTCAATCTGTGCCAGCAGTTCCTTGCGGCTTTTATCCGCGCCCGTCTTGTCAAGCAGTTCTGCCACCTCGTCACAGGCAAAGACAATACGCTGCATATAATCTCCGGACTTTTCGCGGTACTCGGTGATATTGGCAGCATCGACTTCCTTAAAAAGCCGTTTACGTTCTTCTAATATATCCGCCAAATGGTTCAAAAGCACAAGGAGTTTCTTTTCCTCTGTAATGATGTAAGCAAACTCCTGCCAAACATAAGAAAAGTCAACACCGCCCTTGAAGTCAGCCACATATACAACATCTGCCTGTTGAATTGCCTGCCAGAGCAAGCACTGCATCAATACGCTCTTGCCGCTTCCCGTGTTGCCGCCAATCAGAATATGCGGGGTCTTGTCGATATCAATAATCACATCACCCGTCAGGCCACGCCCAAGAATCAGCTTGTTGTCCTCATTGCGCAGAATATAGCGTTCATGCCATTCGATGGTATCAAAAACGTGTTCAGGCGGAACGCAACACAGACTCACCGTTCGGCGGTCATTACCCTCTTTAACGCTGGCTATCAGCATATTAAGGGCGCTTTCAAGTTCAAGCTGTTTGTCTACCCATGCGGACGCGGGAAAGCCCGTACAGTGATACGTCAGTATAACGGCATTGCCGCACTTTTCTTTCTGCACCAAGTAAGGGGCTTCTCCCGCGCTGTTCGTGAATCCAATGCGGGCAAAATTGTGCTGCATTTCCAACGCTCCCGGCACATAGCCAACGGCGGCAGCGCTAACGGCAGCCCAACAAAAATAGGTAAATGCCGCCGGTACAAGCATAAGACCCGCAAGCGAAGCGGGCAGATGGTACGGCCAGTAGATTGCCGCGCACAGTGCCGCCCCCAGCAGCAGGAGCACAAGCAAGGCATGGCGCATGCGGGGAGACACGACTGCATTGTGCAGCCCCGCCTTTACGGTATTGCAGAAGTTGTGCAGGTTGGTACGAGCACTCAATTCATTGTTGTTCAGATTCGTCATGGTCGTTCTCCTTTTTCGGTTCGACGTGTGGGGGAAGAAGATAACGCTGCTCCCAATCCCCCGATGTAGGATTCAGCACATAATCGGTTCCAAAGTCGGCAAGGTCAAGATAGCGGCGGGAATGTGTAAAATAGCTTATCAATATATTAGGATTATATCCTTTTCCACATTTGCACATTTCCGCAAAGCGTAGCGGAGAAATTATAATGATGTTGGTATAGCAGGCAACAGCATCCGAAAAGCGCGCGGGCAAGGTGCAGTAGTTACCACTCAAAAGACGGCGAATCTCGAACCAAGGGAATTGGCCTACATACTCAGTCAGCACAACCGTCTTTTCTGCGCAGTAGCTATCCCAAGGGTGTGTGTAATCACTTACAACGTATGTATCCGGTGTATGCGCAAACAACTTGTAGGCTTCTTTAGGTGGGAAATTGGCTTCCACATAAATGCAATTTAGGTCACGATAAATCGGGCGGTACTTCTGGCTCATAATTGCAAATCGAATCTTGCGGAGTTCTGCCGAACGATTCCACACGGTTGGAAACTTCGTCAGAATTTCCGCATCATTTTTCCCCTCGCGGATAGCTTGCAGCACATCTTCGCTCAATGTCTTTGACGATTGGCTGTCAGCAGATTTCCGTCTTCCGTCTGGAATGATGCCCCATTCCCAAAAGTTAGCTTCATCATCTGGCAGCTTCTCGCCGAACTTTTCAGGATACTTTTTATACCATGCACCAGTAGGGTCTTTTATCAAGTACTGCCTGACCGATAAAATATTTGCCTTGCAATCTTGCAGCGCTGCCATCTGGAACAATTTGTGCAGATGGCCACCCAGTTCTTGTGATGGGTAGTACGCTGCGATATGTCCATGTGGCGTATGCTTACCATTTTCATCAGTTGTCAGGCTTCGTTCCATTACACTCGACACATAGGTAACTGCCCCTGATGCAATATTCTCTTTGAACCGTTCAAGGATTTCTGCTTGTTCAAGAGAGATTCCATGATTCTGTGGGTTATTGATTGTAATCAACCACAACCGCGCTTTCTTCCCCAAAATGGAAGTTTTCCGCTTTCCTTTTACGCTTTCTGGCGTAATCACTTCCGTTTCATTAGCCTTGCCGTCAAAGTCTGCTGCTTTTGCCATTACCATCACCACCTTTTGTATCTCAATGACTTTCTTCTATCTCAATAACTTGTCGTTTTCATTGAGATACTTTTTTCATCTGTGCTACGTCTTATTTCCACACTATCTCAATGTCTCATTGTCGCTCTAAGGTAATATTCCCCGCCCGTCCGGCGTGGGCCCGGTCGAGCGACCCAAAGGGCAAAAAGTAAGGCGGCGGCAGGGTGAGACGCTTTAGGGCATCCCGCCCTTGCCACCGCCCAGCGATTAACCACCGATAACGGTTACACCCTCGGCCATTGCTTTAAGGTTGACGGCATCAATGCCGCGCTGCCCCTTCATGTAGCTGGGGTAAATGCCAAGCTGAATGTTGGAAAACTTGACCAAATGGTCATAGGCATCTTCACCCAGCAGCTGCTTACCCGGAATCTTGACGTCAAGGCGTTCACCCTGAAAGCCGGAACAGGTCACCGTATAAGTGTAGCCCAGAACGGTGTCGGTGCGATTGCCGTCAATGTACTCGTTGTAAGGCCGAATGCCGCACAGGCGGAGACGCTCACCGAGGGTCACAGGCGATACAATCACCTTCTTGATGGTCGCATTGTTCAGACGCATTTTGCTTTTCCTCCTTTCTGGCCGCTGCATCACAATCCGAAGACTGCTTGCGTTGGTCGTCTATGTACGCCGCAATATCGCGGTACATCAGACAGGCAATACGGTCTATATCAAATTTTGACATCTTATAGTCCATACTGCCCTCTTGACATTCGCGAAATTGTAGCGTATCATAGTGATACATTCAATTCATTTCTTTTAGTTGTATCACTATGATTAGTATAACAGCATTTACTTATGTCCGCGATAGTCAAACCATATGCGCCATTTTACGTAGAATCGGTTGTCGTATATTTAGGAGGATTTATGAACATTACATTTTGCGATGGGATGCTTTTACAAGTAGCCTTACATGACAACAAGGCTACCGTCATTTCAAAACAAGAAATCGGAACAGAAACCATAAATTTTTATAACTACTTTGCAAAATATCGCTTATCCCCTAAAGAGCAACTTTTGACGTTGTCAAATTGCCCAGATAAAGAAGCTATTGAAATCATTTCCGGGCAGTCTCTTGTGAAGCAATTCTTTTTAGATTACATTAACGGCCGCACAGATATTTATCCACAAAGTAAACAGGCTGCCACCGAAGAAGCCCTGACCTATACCCGCAATCTTGTTCAGCATGCCTTTTCGGATTTGGACGCTGCTTTTTCAGAACGCCCCGGTGCCGACGATACCAGCACACAGCGTTTTGATAAAACGGTTTATCTGTTCACACACGAAGAACTTGAAGACGGCCAAACTGTTTTCAAACCCAACCAATTTACAACTTCCTTTGTCTCGTTGAACAATCGAATCGTGCTGGTCTACGCTGTAAAGAACCTGTATGAATATATTGCCCTTGATTTCTATCACGTCTATTTTTCATCTGATTCCATCAAACAGGTTGCCGTCTGCCCCTGCTGTAAAAAGGCTTTTCGCAAGAGCCAGCAAAACAAACTCTATTGCAGCAAATCATGCAAGGATAAACACATCAAAGCCAATAACAAAAAAAGCCCCTACTATTCTAAATATCGCTACTTGCAGCAATACCATAATAGGCAACTTAATGAACTGCGTTCTCAAATGACAGATTCATCGCCACAAGTGAAAAAGCTGCAAGGTATTTATAACACTTGGAATGAATGGGCACACTCGGAATATGAGCAGGCAACCAAAACCTACAATCTTATGCAACAAGAAAAGTTCAAGTTCATTATCAATGCGAACGCCTACCGCCAAGCGCAGGCAAATAATGACTTTCCAGATTTTGAAACGGAATCCGCCGAAGAATTTGGAGAACGCCTAAAAGCAAAATGGCAAGAACTCAAAAGAGGTGTAAAATGACAATGGAATCCAAACGTGCCGTTATCTATGCCCGATATTCGAGCAGCCGTCAGCGAGAAGAAAGTATTGAACGCCAGATTGAAATTTGCAACGACTACGCTACCGCACACAATATGCTCGTAATCGGCTCCTATGTAGACCGAAAGAAAACTGGAAAAACTGATACCCGGCCCGACTTCCAGCGAATGATTTACGAAAGCAGCAAGCATTTATTTGACATTGTTCTGGTCTGGCGTTATGACCGCTTTGCCAGAAACTTAGATGACCACGGCGCATATGAACGGCTGCTCCACCAAAACAGCGTTGACCTAATTTCGGCAACCGAAGAAATTCCCGAAGGAAGTCACAGCGCCATTATCAAGGCTGTTATTCTCGGCGGTAACGAATCCTACTCTGTAGAACTGGCAGCAAAAGTATCAGACGGAATGCACCGTGCAGCCATGCAGGGGCAAACTTCCGGCGGACCGCGTGTTTTTGGTTATCGCGTTGTAGATAAGCACTATGTTCTTGATGAGGGTGAAGCACAGATTATCCGCCAAATCTTCACATGGTACGACCAAGGCAAATCCATGACCGAAATCGTAAATCAACTCAATACGCAGGGTGCTGTCAATGCTGCCGGAAAGCCGTTCATCATTTCCGTCATGCGCCGCATACTGACGAATCAAATGTATATCGGTATCCGTCTATACAAAGGGGAAGACATCGGCATTCGCGTTCCCGCTATCATTGATAAGGAACTCTTTGACCGCGTACAAATCCAAGTCGGAAAGAACAAATGCGCCCCCGCAAGAAACAAGCCGCTAAACGACCAGTATTTACTTACAACTAAACTGTTCTGCGCTCAATGTGGCAGCACTATGTCCGGCATCTCCGGCATATCTAAAAACGGCAGCAAGTATCAATATTATTCTTGCACCAACCGTTCCAATAAAAAGGGCTGCACAAAGCACTACATCGGCAAAGAAGTCCTTGAAACCGCTGTTGTAGATGCTGTTAAAAAGGTGTTGCTGGCAAACAATATCCCCGAACTGGCGAAAGCCGTTGTCAAATGCTGCAACGATGCACAGGATAACGGCAACTTGCTGAAACTCGAAAGCGAATTGCGCGAAGTGAACAAAGGTATCAATAATCTGCTTGACCTCATTGAAGCCGGGCGGAACTCGCAGGCAATGGCAGACCGCCTTGAACAGCGCGAGCAGCAAAAGAAGCTGTTGGAACAAAATATTGCGAAAGAAAAAGTCCTCCATCGGATACCGACAGAGGACGAAGTCATTTTCTTTTTCAACAACTTCATTCAGGGGAATATTGATAGTCTGGAATACAACCGTTATCTGATTGATATTCTCGTAAACAGTATCTATCTTTCCGATGAAGAAGACGGCACACAAAAAATGACCGTCCTGCTAAATACGCAGAACGGTCAAGAAACTGTTACATTAAACGACCTTACACAGTGTTCGTCTAATGTTCATATGGTGCACCATCGGGGACTCGAACCCAGGACCCACTGATTAAGAGTCAGTTGCTCTCCTTAGTTGCTCACACTCATGGTGTATGCTGTTGTAATAAAAAGCACTTTTCTAACGATCAAAATCACTAAATATGTCCTATACAAAGTCATTGACCAGCACCGTTTTTGTGTGGCGCTGGTCAATTTTCTTTTACGCACTAATCAGCGGTATAAGTTTCTGTTCCTCTGTGATTTCCAAGAATTGCTGATATTCCATATTTAGCTTTATCGTAACCTGATACTTTCTTCCGACCTCCACTCTTTCTATCAGTTGGCTCAGTATCATGCGTTTGATTTCTAATGGTGCCGCATCGAATTCTTCTGCCCACCCTCTAAATTCATCATAGTAGGTACGCAGTTTTCGAATCTCTGCAGCTTCGTTCAGCCGTGCATTTTGAAGTGCAGCATACTCTGCTTTCGCATCATCCAGTTCTTGTTGGTATCGCCGGATTTGCTTGGCAATCATATCTTCGGTAAAATTGCTTGTACCATCAAGGCATTTCAGAATCTCACCTTCAAAGCGTTCCAAAGCATGCTGTGCAGTTTTAATTTTCTTTTCTACTGAAGCGCGTTTAGATTTTTGTAGATTTGATTCCTGCCTTATTCGGTTTTCTGCCATCCTTGAGTACGGTGTATCTCTAATCTGCTCAAATATCTTTGATACTGCCTGCAGAACGATAGCATCTACCTTCTCCGCAAGATATAATGCCTGTCCATCGCAGTCTCTTCCGCCTTTGTTCCGCTGACCGCGCTGAAAGCAGTTATACTTGGGCTGGACTTTTTCGCGGATGCTGCCGTCCGCCAGCTTATAGCGGTCTGTGTGCATAAATCCCGACATCTTCGCGCCACAGTGAGCGCAGTACACGATGCCCGCCAGCAGCGTTGGATTCTGACTGGTATGGGCGATTTTTCGTTCTTGCTCCGATTTGGCTTTTCTGCGGTTTATTATGTCATTTAGGTCAGTTTACAAGGAACTACACGCAGACCACGAAACGGGGGCTGCTGACAACAAATAAAGGCTGAGTATCAAGCACCGGGAAAGTGCGGGATATTCAGCCTGTTTTGTTGTCAGGGGTTTCCAAAGGGGCTTGCCCCTTGGCACACGACTTTGCTTGCAAAGTGTAGTGTGTTATACGCTCTGTCGGCGTTGCCGTGAAAATGCCGTTGCCGCCGGGGAGGGCAAGGGCATTTGAAGCGGCAGGAAAACAGGGCTGTGATTGCGTGGCGTGGAGCCGCAAGCGCAGGACTGGTTTCAGCAGCAGACAGGGCGTATATGAAAGCCCCGTCCCTCGTCCTATGCCGGACTATAGGACAAAGTGTCCCAGCCGGATAGCCACACCCACGAAAAAGCGGACGGACTTTCTTCTCAAAATCGGAATGGGTGGGAAAGCCATTTTAGGGTTTTCCCGCCTTGATTACCCATCAACAAAGACGGGCGAGGCTGTCAACGGCGGCGCATTTATGCGCCGTTCATCTTGACCGTTGACTGACACGGCTGGCTTTGCTATTTTTTCAACAGGTAGATTATAAATAATTAGCAAATTGACACTAATACGGCTCTTTCTTGCTCTGCCATTTTTTCATAAAACTTTTTCAAATTTTCAAATGAATTTCTTAAATCATCTTTAATTAAATCTGCTTCATCTTCATATCCCCAAATATCGGGGTAAATATGATTTTGGCGAAACGCACGCATATCAAATTTATCAATATATGTTTCAAAATTAAGTTCCTGCAACGCTTTTGCAATTTCTTTTACTCTATCGGTTTTCGTTCCAGATATAAAGATTTCTTCCCCAGAAATATTAAACTGTCCTACAATCGCTTCACTGATTAAATTATCTTCAATCGGTTCGCTGGCAGATTTTCCTGTCAGCAAGAAATGAAGTGCGTCCCACATTTTATCTATATCACAAATTTCCAAGTTCTCATTTTCCTGTGCTTCTTCCACATCATCAAGGCACATAAATTTTTCTAATTCAGTGTCAGTAGTTGACTGATAATTTGCAATCATTCCCATGTATTTTTCCTCCATATTTTACTGTCTTGTTCTCTACTTTCTCCCCCGCTGTGGGTTTGGATTTTTCAGCAAGTCAGACTTCTGTGCAATCTTTTTCAGCCACTTCTTTTCTTCCTCGGACAGCTTTTTCAAATTCAGCTTGAGCCGCTTACAGATAAACGCCAAAGCCGCTTGCTCCGGGTCGCTGTCTGGACTGGCAGTTTCCTCGGCGG
>ENA-OPDA01002613-OPDA01002613.1-human-gut-metagenome-genome-assembly--contig:-NODE-2613-length-10151-cov-3.480784_pt1 | contig 10151 bp, 10 predicted proteins | sample MGYA00241253_ERZ501486 | MGnify/ENA primary metagenome ERZ501486 (study PRJEB25962, sample SAMEA2042510) | human gut metagenome | biome: human gut; feature: human-associated habitat; material: faeces... | reverse complement strand
CCATTCCGCAAACGCCCTGCCCATCGGCATTCCGGCTGAAGGATATGCATTGTGAAATGTTTCAGCCGAAAAATATCCTTCAGGAAAACCAATTCCCCAAGAATCGGAAGAATACCAATCCGGCTGAAGGATTCCAATCTCCGGCTGAAGAATTCCCAAGCCCAATCCTTCAGCCGGAATACCGATGGGCAGGGCATTTGCGAGCAGGCTGAAGCTTTTGAAGGATTTTTCAGGGTATTCTCTATAGAGCATGATAGTGACCAAATAGTAATCGCGAAATAAAAAAATGACATAGCCACGACTACCTTACCAACTCGAATGCAAGTCCTCCATCCTTGCCGGCAGTGATATTGACCATATAACAAGACGCGCCGTCAGGTATGCACACCGTGGCCTGATAATGATACCCTTTCGAATCGACCCCCATAAAATCCATATCCGACAATATAGCCCATTGCAAGAAATCATCCGGAACCACCCCCTTGAACATCTGCTTGGTGATATCTTTGGCATAAAGACTCTTCCTGCCTTCATACACGCAAATGTGTATGATATTGTCATAATATACATTATCCACCCCAAGTCCTTCCTCCGAAACTCCCGGACGCATTACTTTAATCTTTGACGGGTTAATGTACACATATCCGCGATAACGGACATTATCGTATGTCACCACCGAATCTTTCTTAATAACTTCGTTATAAACAGGGATTTCCCGAGTATGGATAAATGCCAGAGAATCATTCTCCGTATCAGACTTATGCAGGCGTATCACATCTCCCACAGCCGAATGAAACCAAAAAATATGCTCCCCCTGCTTCTCAATCTTATAACCATTAGTCCGTGCACCATACGTAATCAACGAATCGCCTATAATTTTAAAAGCAACGGGAGCCGTAGCGGCATCTGCATAAAACAGGGTATCGCCTTTCACCCTCAGTAATGCCGTTTCCGTATTATCGTCCAACCATATACCTTCCAACAAAGATTTTGCCTCCTTGTTTTCTTCCAGAGCGGATGCTTTTTGTTGCGGAGTTCCACAAGAAGACAGCGCAACAGCCAACATTATTATCGAAAAACGTTTGTACATGGTTATTCTCTCTATTTTTTTATTTATCGACCGATGCAATGATAAACAAACCCCATTTCCTGTAGTTCGTCACCATCATAAATATTTCGTCCGTCAAGCACTACAGGCTGCTTCATCGCCTTCTTGATTACTCCCCAGGTAGGAAGACGGAACTCTTTCCACTCGGTTACCAGAATCAACGCATCCGCATCAAGAGCCGCATCATACATATCGTGCGCATAATAAACCGACTCTCCTATCCGGCGGCGGGACTCATCCATAGCAGCAGGATCGTATGCGCGGACATTGCAACCCGACTGTTTCAATTTCTCAATAAGTACCAAAGCCGGAGCCTCACGCATATCGTCCGTACCGGGCTTGAATGCAAGTCCCCACAAAGCCACTGTTTTGCCTTTCAAATCTCCATTGAATACTTTTACCAGTTTCTCGAACAAAATGCCTTTCTGATTCTCGTTCACATCTTCCACCGCTTTCAACACCTGCATGGAATAACCATTCTGCTCGGCAGTCTTAATCAACGCCTTCACATCTTTCGGGAAACAAGATCCACCATAACCGCATCCCGGATACAAGAACTTACGCCCGATACGACTGTCGGAACCTATTCCGTCACGTACCATATTTACATCAGCTCCCACCAGTTCGCACAAGTTGGCAATATCGTTCATAAAGCTGATACGGGTGGCCAACATGGAGTTTGCCGCATACTTGGTCATCTCGGCAGAAGGAATATCCATGAAGATAACGCGGAAGTTAACCAGCATGAAAGGTTTATAAAGCTTGGTCATCAGTTTTTTAGCCCTTTCCGACTCTACGCCCACTACCACACGGTCCGGACTCATAAAGTCATCGATAGCATTACCTTCTTTCAAGAATTCCGGATTAGAAGCCACATCGAAATCTATCGACTCCCCTCTTTTCTCCAATTCCTCCCGGATAGCCGCTTTTACTTTCCGGGCCGTACCCACGGGCACCGTACTCTTGGTCACGACCAAGGTGTATTTCTTCATATTAGCACCAATCGTCTTGGCAACTTCAAGCACATAACGCAAATCGGCACTTCCGTCTTCATCGGGAGGAGTGCCCACAGCACTGAACACAATATCCACATTGTCCAGACAACTCTCTAAAGAGGTGGTGAAATGAAGACGTCCAGCCTTTACATTACGCAAGACCATATCTTCCAATCCCGGTTCATAAATAGGAATAATACCCTGTTGCAGATTAGCAATCTTATCCGCATTTACATCTACACAAGTTACGTCTACGCCAGTTTCGGCAAAACATGTTCCGGTAACAAGTCCTACATACCCGGTTCCTACAATCGCTATATTCATTTTATTTAATTCGTTAGTCTAACTTTTTCGCTGCAAAATTACAATAAATTATGAGTGAGTTGTTATTTTCTTCCATAAAAGTTGCGCTGAAACGGAATAAAAATGCTAATTTTGCGATATGATTGAATTGGCTAGACATATAGAAATTCTGTTACTGGAAAATGACTGTGTGATTATTCCAGACTTTGGCGGTTTTATAGCGCACTATCAACCGGCACGGTATATCAAGGAAGAAAATCTTTATCTTCCCCCTGTACGTACTATTGGTTTCAATCCCCAATTGACTATAAACGATGGTTTATTAGTTCAATCGTATATGCAAGCCCATCACACCGATTTTCCTGATGCCACACGCATGATAGAAGAAGAGGTAGCCGGATTGAAAGAACAACTATACCAAAATGGATGTGCAGAAATGCATGGCATAGGGGTCTTACATTATAATATTCATAGCACATACGAGTTCCATCCCAATGAGGACGGTGCATTATCACCTACCCTATACGGGCTTAGTTCGTTTTCCATCAACAGATTAGAATATCTTACTTCAACAACATCTGCAGCAACCAGAGAATTACTTCCCCGACAAGAAAAAAGGAAGAGAACTGTACGTTTCAAACGTCAGTGGATAGGAAATGCAGTAGCTGTGGCTATAGCTGTAGTCTTATTTTTCTTCTTGTCTGTTCCGGTAGAGAACACATATGTGGACAAAGGTAATTATGCTTCTTTAGGTACGGATGGTCTGTTTGACGCCATTCGTTCCCAATCTTTGGCAACGACCTTGGTAACCGTTCCTTCCAGACCGCAGCAACCCAAGAAGACGAATATCAAAAATAATCAAAACACGTTGAAACCTGTAACTGTAAAAGTAGAAAAGGTAGGAAAAGCACAAGAAGCAGTGCCCAAGAATACTGTTGCAGCAAAATTGAACAGCACAGAACAGCCAGTTGCCAAGCCTGTTACTGTAAGTAAACCTGCCCTTGAGAAGAAAGAAACAGCAACACCTTCGAGCAGTAAAAAAAATAAGTATTATATCATCGTATCCAGTTTACCGACAGCCAATGACGCACAGCAAGTACTTAATGAGTACAAGCAAAAAGGATACAAGGATGTAACAATCATAGAAGGTAACGGACGTTATCGCCTGTCTTTGTGCAACTTTGCAGATAAAGCCGCTGCTTATAAAAAATTAAATGAACTGAAACAAAATGATGCATTCAAGAATGCATGGATATTGAGTTCCAAATAAACAAGATTATTTTTTATGAAAAGAGTTTTGTGTCCCAAATGTGACAACTATATAACTTTTGATGAAACCAAATATACAGAAGGCCAGTCGTTGGTCTTTGTATGCGACCATTGTAAAAAACAATTCAGTATCCGTATCGGAAAATCCAAACTGAAAGCAACCCGTAAAGAAGAAATATTGGACGAACAAGCCAATAAAGAGGATTTTGGAAGTATCGTGGTAGTAGAAAATGTATTCGGATACAAACAAGTATTACCCCTGATGGAAGGTGACAACCTGATAGGACGCAGAAGCAAAGGCACTGAAGTGGACATTCCCATCGAGACATCAGATCCGAGCATGGACAGAAGGCATTGTATCATTAATGTGAAACGCAACAAACAAGGGGAAGTCATTTATACCCTGCGTGATAATGACAGCATTACAGGAACATTTCTGATGAACGAGATTTTGGGGAACAAGGACCGGATACGGATCGAGGAAGGCGCTATCATCACATTAGGTGCGACTACGTTGATTCTGCGTGCCACCGAGAAGTAGGACAATGAGACGTATTATCTTAATCACAGGAGGCCAACGTTCGGGAAAAAGTTCATACGCGGAGAAATTGGCATTAAGCTTATCACCCACTCCCGTTTATATAGCTACTTCCCGTATTTGGGATGAAGAATTCCGCCAACGCGTTATCAAACATCAAGAAAGGCGCGGACCGGAATGGACGAATATAGAAGAAGAAAAAGAACTGAGCCGCCATCAAGTAAAGGATAATGTAGTATTGATTGACTGTGTCACCTTATGGTGTACCAACTTTTTCTTTGATTTGGATGCGGATGTAGAGGCTGCATTGCAGGCTGTCAAACAGGAGTTTGATAATTTTATCCGGCAAGATGCCACTTTTATTTTCGTAACCAATGAAATAGGTTCCGGAGCAGTATCCGAAAACGCCATCCAACGCCGCTTTACAGATTTACAGGGCTGGATGAATCAATATATAGCTTCAAAAGCAGACCAAGTATATTTGATGGTATCGGGAATTCCTGTTCCTATAAAATAATAAATACAATGAAAAACTTTCATATTGAGTATCCCGATGAAGGTCTTCGGGAGGCATTGATAGACAAAATCAACAATTTGACAAAGCCCAAAGGTTCATTGGGCGTTCTGGAAGACCTTGCATTGCAAATCGGATTAATCCAACAAACCCTCTCCCCTACATTAAGCCATCCGCACAACGTACTTTTTGCAGCCGATCATGGTATAGTAGAAGAAGGGGTAAGCAAGTCTCCCAAAGAAATCACTTGGCAACAACTAAGTAATTTTTTACATGGAGGTGCCGGAGTTAATTTTTTATGCCGCCAACATGGTTTTAAGCTTGTATTAGTAGACTCAGGAGTCGATTACGATCTTCCTTACGAGAAAGGCATTATCAACTGTAGCGTAGGACGTGGCACGCACAGTTTTCTAAAAGGTCCTGCAATGAGTATGGAAGAAATGGAATTATGCCTGGAACGTGGAGCAAAGATAACGGATATGATTCATGCTGACGGCTGCAATGTGGTCAGTTTTGGCGAAATGGGTATTGGCAACACCTCCCCTTCCTCTGTCTGGATGCATTTGCTGACAGGTATTTCATTAGAGCAATGTGTAGGTGCGGGAAGCGGACTGGATTCAGAAGGCATCCGCCATAAATACAATGTATTGAAACAATCGGTTGACCATTATGCCGGTGACGGTTCTGCAAAAGATATCATCGCCTGGTTCGGAGGATATGAAATGGTTATGGCAATAGGCGGCATGCTCCGGGCGGCAGAATTAAGAATGATTATTCTGGTAGACGGCTTCATCATGACCAACTGCATACTGGCCGCCTCAAAACTTCATCCGGAAGTTTTGTCGTATGCCATATTCGGACATCAGGGAGATGAAACCGGTCATAAACTAGTATTGGACGCCATGAAAGTACGCCCTTTATTAAATTTAGGTCTGCGCTTGGGAGAAGGAACAGGAGCGATATGCGCTTATCCCATCGTTGTTTCCTCTGTAAACATGATGAATGAGATGGACAATTTCGCCCATGCCTCCATCACTAAATATTTTTAACCATGAAACTGCTTGCCTCCCTCATTTTTTTCACACGCCTTCCGTTTTGGAAAATAGCTGACGTACCACCTGTTTACTTTAAACGAGTAGTGGACTACTGGCCCTTTGTTGGATGGCTGACAGGAGGTATCATGGCAGGCACTCTATGGATCACAGCAGAATTTCTGCCTGTACAAATAGCTGTGCTCATGGCGTTGGCTGCCCGGTTATTAGTAACAGGTGCTTTACACGAAGATGGATTGGCAGACTTCTGCGATGGCTTCGGGGGCGGTACATCACGTGACAAGATTCTGTCCATCATGAAGGATTCACATATCGGCACATACGGAGTGCTCGGATTATTATTCTATTATGGATTGATGTGGAATATACTCACCACACTTTCTGTACCCTTGGCATGTGCGGCCATATTAAGCGGAGATGCCTGGAGCAAGTTTTGTGCCGCACAAATCATCAACACGCTTCCATACGCCCGTAAAGAAGAAGAATCGAAAGCAAAAGTCATATATGACCGTATGAGCCCAGGTGTTTTATTATCCGCTTTTATGGCCGGAGCCCTACCTATGCTTTTATTACTGGATAAAGGATACTGGTGGGCAGCCATCGCTCCTGCTATGATGTTCATCCTTTTAATGTCACTCATGCGCAGACGCCTGCAAGGATATACCGGTGATTGTTGCGGAGCGACTTTCCTATTATGTGAGTTTTCTTTTTATCTGACTATAAACTTAATCTATACAAATCTATGGTAATATACTTCATGCGTCATACTGCTGTTGATGTTCCGCAAGGCGTTTGTTACGGACAGACGGATGTACCCTTAAAGCCGACTTTTGAAATGGAGGCAACTCAAACGGCAGCCCATTTACAAGGCTTATCTTTTGATAAGGTTTATACCAGCCCGTTAACCCGTTGTGTACGCCTGGCTACCTTTTGCGGCTACCCGGATGCAGAACGGGACGACCGCCTGAAGGAACTAAATTTCGGAGATTGGGAAATGCATCGGTTCGATGAAATTGCCGACGCTAACCTGGAAAGATGGTATGCAGATTATCTGCATGTAAAAGCGACCAATGGAGAGTCCTTTGAAGATCAATACCGGCGTGTTGCCGATTTTCTAGACGAACTTCGCCAAAAACCGTATGAACAAGTCGCGATCTTTGCTCATGGCGGCATTTTACTGAACGCACAGATTTATGCAGGTATCATTAAACCCGAAGAGGCGTTTGACGCACTCACTCCTTATGGAGGAATTGTCAAGATAGAGTTATCATGATGTAAGAACATATCGCTTATTTATTTGTTCTATTCATAAAGACAAATAAATATGCTTACTCATTTCTTGGATTTATTAGCAGCTGTTATAAGTGTGACAAGCCTTTTGATTGTCACATACGGAGCGTTGATAGGTATCATCTCTCTTTTGAAGAATGAAATACGACGTTTTACCGGAGGGTATTCCATTACCAATATACGAAAATTAAGAGCTACATTCGGAACTTATCTGCTTCTTGGCTTAGAATTTCTGATAGCTTCGGATATTTTGAAAACAGTATTGGAGCCCACTTTGAATGAATTGGCCCTATTGGGAGGTATTGTTGTTTTAAGAACCATCCTATCCGTATTCCTCAATAAAGAGATAAAAGAATTGGAAAGTGAAGAAAAATAAAAAAGCACTGAAAAACTAATCATTTATACATATTAGCTTTTTAAGTTGCACACACATTGCATACTTTCATATTTTTGTTGATGAAAGAAACATCTTGATTTACTTACCAAATAATAGAAGAATATCATTTATTGTTTTCAAGGTTCTCTCCGATTTGTTGGAGCAGTCTAAAAGCTCCAGCCATCTTATAGTTACCCAAACATTATTTAGCCTGCATGATGCAACTTTCAACAGTAAGTTTCAAATTTGGTGTGAAAGCGAATTTTTTTATCTGCATTTCCTTAGGAAGTTCATTGGCATGATTATTGAGCCATACGATCATTTCATTTAATTTCTCTTCGGAATAAGATTTCTTTTTCACCATGATACATAAATTCATGTCAACTGTGTACAAAAATAAAAGAACATATAATTCACGCGCTATCTTTTAACAAAAATATTGTTGAAATAAAACCGCTCCCACTTATCACAAGCCGGAACGGTTCAGATTAGTTACGTTTTGACAATCTACTTTATTCTTCAAGAACAAAACAATGACGAATTTGTTCAAAAGGATTTGCCTATTTCTAAAAATATTTTTTGTCACATTATTGCGTATTACAATAGATCCCCAAAACAAGGAGTAATTTTTGTTATGAGATTGGCTTCTACCCCACAATACAAGGCAAAAATACATAAAATTCTATTCTCTTCAGTTGATTGTGTAATCCAATTGGGAAATTGTATTTAAACAAATACCCCGACTCATCACGAGCCGGGGCAGTCCAATTTATAAATTTAAAGTCTTATGATGAAGATTGTCTGTTGCACCAATGCTTTACTATCAGCATAACGACAATCAAAACGGTTACACAAACACAGGCAAAACCGATTTGTTTAAGCAAAGTGGATTCTTTTTTATCCTTTATGATTCTGACCGTTTTTCCTCATGGATATCGGAAGTGGTTTCCTTGTCGGCTTTCACCTCCGTACAGTCTTTGGTTGCAGTTTCCTTCTTTCTATTCTTGCTGAAATCACCTTCTACGTGACCGTCAGCCAGTAACAAAACTTTCCTGGTCGGGCTGTCAGACGGTTTTCTTGTACCATAAATCCGAAAATTAATCACGTAGTTGCCATTGGTTGCAATCAGTTCATTCAAAGAGATGATAGAGCCATATACGATGTTGACCGACTTACGAGTGCTGTCCTTTCTACACTCTTGGCAGTACACTGGACTATACGCTTTTCCAACCAGTCAACCTGCTTCCGCTCGTTCTCATTCTCCACCGAATCGGCAGACGCATTCTCCTTCCGTGCGTTTTGCGGTTTACACAGAATATGAATCCCAGCGGACAGCTTCCAATCCCTTAAAGCCCCAGTTATAGCCAACCAGTCATTTAATTCCATTCTGCCTATTGTTTATCTGATTGATTATAAAATACACACTTAAAAATCCTATCCGCTTGCACCATCGCTGCCAAAACACTAAAATCCATTGTCACGATATGTCAATAAAAAAGACTCTGCAAAATAAGAATAAAAAACGATTTACCAAAGAAGAATATAAATATATTGAATCGGTCTGGAATGTAAAAAATTATATTACAGGCCAGCATCATTTTTTAGTTAATTTTGCACCAATTATTTAATAAATATCTGATAACATTAGTTTAAAAAGCGTTATGTTCGTCTTGTAAATCGGGATATATGGATTCTCCAAATGAGAAGGGATAGTATGATTTTTCTTACATCATAAAGTAAATCTGACGGCATCACACCTCATATCGGCGAGAACGGTAATTGGTGGATAGGTATGACTGATACAAAAATAAAGGCGCAAGGAGCCAAAGGGGACGATGCCATTGCCCCCCAAGTTCAAATCAACGCCACGACAAATGAATGGGAAATCTCAACGGATGGCGGCAAAAACTGGAAATCGACAGGGATTAAGGCGACCGGGGAGAAAGGCGACAGGGGTGATGCGGTATTTGTGGAAAACGGAGTGGACTACACAAGTGATCCTGATAATGTCATATTCACTCTGGCTGACGGAAAGACCAAGCTGACCGTACCACGTACCAAAATATTATCTGTCAAGTTCAAGGATGGTTGCGATATTTTCTCGGTAACTTCCGTTAGTAATATAATTGATATTGAATTTATTGGTTTGACAACAGAAAATTATAAGGCTTTGGTTGCGGAATTGAGAAGCGAGGACGGTACTACAGATATAGACATTGTGACCCTGCTGAAAATAAGGATGTGGAAATTAAAGAACCTGTATTTACGGATGGGAAATGTACCGGAACGACAGTCAAAATCAACAAGAAAGAAATAAGTGGAGAAAAGACCATTCTGAAAGTGACTCTTATAGATAACAACGGGCAGGAAATTTCAGTTTCCCGTATCGTGAAATTCTTTGGTGCGGGTGCTCTTGATGAAGCCGACCAGAACGGAGGTAGCTTTATATTGTCTAATGACATTATTCTGGAGAAACCGGTTGAGGTGGCAAAAGGGAAGGAACTTGTATTGGATCTAAACGGTAAAACCATCTCTAATTTCTGAACGGATAAGCATCCGCGTGCATATATCCCTGGTTGATTGCCTCATTGACCAAGATACGGAGCTGTTTCATGTGCTTGGCTATCGTATTGTCCGCATTGCCCTTTTCCCTTAAGTATTGCTCAAAATCACGAAGGAATGTATAGGTAAGATCCTTGAAGTCCA
>ENA-OPDA01002607-OPDA01002607.1-human-gut-metagenome-genome-assembly--contig:-NODE-2607-length-10166-cov-3.604490_pt1 | contig 10166 bp, 9 predicted proteins | sample MGYA00241253_ERZ501486 | MGnify/ENA primary metagenome ERZ501486 (study PRJEB25962, sample SAMEA2042510) | human gut metagenome | biome: human gut; feature: human-associated habitat; material: faeces... | reverse complement strand
AATCTTTCGGGAGTGGACAACTCGATCACACACAGTGCGCCGCCGGGACTCAACACCCGGTACATCTCCCGAAAACCATCTTCGAGATGTTCAAAATTACGCACCCCGTAGGCGACCGTCACCACATCGAAACTGTTGTCGTCGAATGTCATCGACAAGCAATTCTGCACCTCGAAAAGAATCCGCTCTTGTGCATTTCGCTCGGTCACTTTCTCACGAGCTATGCGCAACATGCCTTCCGACAAATCGATACCCACGACACAGTCTGGATGCAGACGCTCGTCCAGTAGCAACGCCAAATCACCCGTACCCGTAGCCACATCGAGAATACGACGGTGAGAATAGCGACGCAACATTTTCACGGCCACCCGACGCCACCACCGGTCTATACCCAGTGTCATTGTCCGGTTCATTGTGTCATAAGCCGGAGCGATAGAATCGAACATCTCCCGCACCTGCGTCGTCTTGTCCGTCTCCTCGTCATAAGGCTTTATTCCCTCCGCTTTATAATCCATTCGTCACCAATCGATTTTTACCGGTTATTTTTTACGGTTGTTCAAAAAATCGGTCACGTGCTTTTCGATACGGGCGGCAACGTCCTCGCCCTCGGCTTTCACGAACTTTTCGCCCACGATATGCTCATATAGCTCGATATAGCGATCCGACACGCTGTTGCAGTATTCCTCGGTCATTTCGGGAACCTGTTGACCCTCTTTACCCTGAAATCCATTCTGAATCAACCATTGACGCACGAACTCTTTCGATAACTGACGTTGTTCCTCGCCACGGGCAAGACGATCTTCATAACCTTCGGCATAGAAATAGCGCGAAGAATCGGGCGTATGAATCTCGTCGATGAGAATGATTTTATCGCCTATTTTGCCGAACTCATACTTCGTATCCACCAAAATAAGCCCCTTTTGAGCAGCCATCTCGCAGCCCCGTTGATACAACGCCAACGTATATTTCTCCAACTGTTCGTAGTCCTCTTTCGAGACGATACCTCTGGCGATAATCTCCGCCTTCGAAATATCCTCGTCGTGACCCTCATCGGCTTTGGTAGTCGGCGTGATGATAGGATGCGGGAATTTTTCGTTCTCCTTCATGCCCTCGGGCATCGTCTCACCGCAAAGCGTTCGTTTGCCGGCCTTGTACTCGCGCCATGCATGTCCCGTCAAATATCCCCGCACGACCATTTCTACCTTGAATGGTTCGCAACGCAGCCCCACGGTCACCATCGGATCGGGAGTAGCCACCTTCCAGTTCGGGACAATGTCCGACGTAGCATCCAAAAACTTAGCGGCAATCTGGTTCAGCACCTGCCCCTTGTAAGGAATACCCTCTGGAAGAATCACGTCGAATGCCGAAATACGGTCACTGACCACCATCACCAACAGCTCGTCGTCGATATTGTATACATCGCGCACTTTGCCGTGATACACACTCTTCTGTCCGGGAAATTTGAAATCGGTTTTTACCAAAGCATTTTTCATTTCTGTAATACTTTTTCTGTTTATACTATAATCGGTTATTCGTCTTCGATAATGACCTTGCAAAAAACGGTGCAAGCCGAGAGCTGTAACAAATTCATTTGAGAGTTCCTAGGCGCAGCCCATTTTCACATCTGTGCGCAAAGATACAACATAAAAACGAGATAGTGTACCGATTGCAAGATTAAGATAAATCTATTTCAAACTCCCTCTCGACTTTCGTTTTAAACGGATATAAACGGGAACAAACAAGCAGACAATCATCAAGCATTTTCCCATCAGTTCGACACAACCCTCTAAAATGGTTCGTTCACCGCTAAGTACCCGTTCTATGCTGGGATAAGCGAATATAGCGACTAATGCCAAACAACAAACGGCTAACTTCACTTTATCTATCCAACTCGCCCTTCCGGTCGAATCCTCTACCTCGTCTTCCTCATCGTCTTTATCGGGAGCTACGGCAGCCCAAACCCCTATCGCATAACCCACCACGCATAACAGTCCGGAGAGCAAAGCCTTGTTAGACGACTTCTCGACAGGCAGATTCCCCCAGTAACAAATAAGGAATATAACAGCGAATCCTGCCAAGAATGAAGGAAATACCCCCATCCACAAACGAGAATAAACAAAAGCCTGCAATCGGTTACGACCCGGCTCGTCACTCTCTCCCAACCATTTTCTCCACGGGTTACCGCCCATTACTCTTCTCCTTTTTTCTTGGCTTGTTCATACTTTTTAGACATGGAAGCCTTGCGTACTTTCTCGTCGTGTTTTTCATAAGCCTCGACAATACGCTGTACTAATTTATGTCGCACGATATCTTTCTTGTTGAATTCCACTCGGGCTATACCCTCTACATTTTTCAAAATCCCTATCGCCTGTATCAACCCCGAAGTCTGCGACGCAGGCAAATCGATCTGCGTCATATCGCCGGTAACGATCATTTTCGCATTCATACCCAATCGGGTAAGAAACATTTTTATCTGGTGTGTGGTCGTGTTCTGCGCCTCATCGAGAATAATCACCGCATCGCTCAACGTACGCCCCCTCATAAATGCCAACGGAGCGATTTGTATCACGTTCGTCTCCATGTACTCTTTCAGCTTGGCAGCAGGTATCATGTCCTGCAGGGCGTCATAGAGCGGTTGCAGATACGGGTCTATCTTGTCCTTCATGTCACCGGGCAGGAAACCGAGCTTTTCTCCGGCTTCTACAGCGGGGCGGCTGAGGATGATTTTCTTGATTTCTTTGTTCTTCAGTGCCCGCACAGCAAGCGCGATGGCAGTATAAGTCTTTCCGGAACCGGCAGGACCGATGGCAAACAGCATGTCGTTCTTGGCAAAAGCCTCCACCAGTTTCAGCTGGTTCTCGCTGCGCGGGATAATCGGCTTTCCGGTTACGCTGAATACAATGACATTGCCCGACTTTTCCGCTTGCGGGGCATTGCCTTTGATGATGTCTATAATGACCTCTTCTTTCAAAGAATTGTATTCGGCACAGTATTTCTCCAGTTTGGTGATGTTTTCCTCAAATGCACACATTTCCTCCTCATCACCCAATACTTTGATGACATTGCCGCGGGCAACAATGCGGAGCTTGGGATACAAGGCTTTTATCAGCTGCATGTTGGCGTTGTTTACGCCATAAAATATTACCGGGTCAATATCTTCAAGAACAATCAGTTTTTCTATCATTGATATGTTTTAAGTTCAATTCGTTCTTTTAGTGAAACGTTCTGCAAATGTAGTGAAACGTTTGGATACTTAAACAGTTCCATTGGGTATTTTTTTTGCAGTGGCTTCGGGTAGATTGTCGGTAATTGTTGCACGACGATGCCGTTTCCTTTTTTTGAGCATCCGATACGTTGTCGGTTCAGCGTCTGTTCCTTCATGTTGAAGATGATATTGGGGTCGAAGTGCTGCCCGTTGACGCGTGTCTCGAAGTGCAGATGCTCAGTAGAGGCGCGTCCGGTGCGTCCGGTCAGTGCGATGGGCTGTCCGGCTTTGACTGTGTCGCCACAATGTACAAGGTTTTTGAAGTTGTGGCTGTATATCGTTTCCAGTCCGAAGTCATGGCGTACGACGACGACATTGCCGTAGGCGCTATAAGGCTTGGACATCCGTACTACGCCGTTGAAGGCACTCCGTATGGTGTCTTTGGCGCAGGTCTTGATGTCTATGCCGCTGTGGCGTCCCCGCCCCCGTCCGTAAGGGGAGATGACTTTTCCTCCAGGCAGGGGAAAGGAGTATTCCGTGTCCGGAATGTCCTCCAAAGGTAGCTCTATCAGTTCTCTTTGCGAAAACAGTCCCGGAGTGGCAACGCGAATATGGTTGGTTTCCATGGCGGAAAAGACCGTTTTCTTCCCTTGTGCCGTGGCACCAAGGGCTATGAGCAGGAGAGGGACAAGAATACGGATTTTCATTTATTCAAAATATTGTATACTCCCACCGGTAGAGGAAGCATATTTCTCCAACAGTTCCAATATCATTTCGGCTGCTTCTTTCAGACCTTCCTGCCCGTTGTAGCCGTTGACAATGGCAAGGATATGGCGGGTTTCAAGTTTCATCTTGGTGCGTTCGTGGTCGCTGGTCGGGGTACCGATACCGCCTATACGGTCGCGGTAGACGGGCAGCCCTTCTATGTTCAGCATGCCGCGGCCTATACCCTCGAACAATTCCTCGGCACGTCCTATGCCCAGCTCAAGGTCGCTTCCTTGTATCTCGTCGGCATCAAATCCGCCGATAGAGTGGCCCGTACGTAGGGAGACAAGGTTGATAAGGTCTACCAACGTATCTATCTGATAGAGTTCCAATCCGCGCAGCAGTCGCCGTCTCAGTGCTTCGGCCGAGGGACGGTAGCGGCTGGGATCCTTGCCGCAACGTTTGTAGGCTTCGCGGGTGGCGGCAATGACGGGTTGGTACTTGATGCTGTCCGTGGTTTCACGGGCTCTTAGCTCTTGGGTGAAAGTTGCGATTTCCTGCCACAACCCTTCGCAATATGGGGTATTTGTCACTTCGGCAAATACGGCTGCACCGCGGAATTCGGGGCAATTCTGCTTGATTTCTTTAGAAAGTGCGATATGATACATTAATGCAATCCGTTTGAATGGGTTAACATGATTCCCGACAATATCCTTCCGGATTTGATACCCATCCGGCGTGCCGAGAAGAACTCTTCATATTGGGTAAAAGTACATATATTGGCTGTCTCCACTTGTGCGGAAGGTACTCCGAAGTCCAGCAGTTGCAGTCGGTTGGCAGCCCATAGGTCGATATGGTATTTGTGGGTGGCGGGTTTCCATTCGGAGATGTAATCCATCTGGAAACCGTTCTTGCGGAATGCTTCATAGACTTCGTCGCCTACCTCGAAGGCGGAAAGGGAGATGCCGGGGCCGATGCAGGCTATCACTTCTTTGCCCTCTGTACCATAGCGGGCACGCATCTTGTCGAGTGTGTGGCCGAGGATGTAATTCACAGTGCCGCGCCATCCGGCATGAACAGCGGCTATCACGGCATTCTTCCGGTCGTAGAGCAGGATGGGAATGCAGTCTGCCGTAGAGATACAGATGCAGTAGCCCGGTTCACGGGTTATCAGTGCATCAATGCCCTGCAACATGGAGTGGCGTTCTTCTGCTGTTGCATGCAGATAAGTTCCGTCAATGACAAGTGCCTTTGTCCCGTGGGTCTGAAACGGGATGACCAGTTCTTGGGGGCGTTGGGGCAGGGAAGAACATACTATTTCCTGGTTGCGGCGTACAGCTTCGGCTTCGTCTCCCGTGTAAGGTGTACAGTTGAGGGAGGCATAGTTACCTTGGCTGCATCCACCGTGGCGGGTGGTTACAAAACAAGAAATGCCGGGATATGAGGCAAGCAGCTCATATCCCAACATTTTCCTATCTTCTGTAAGAGGAATCATTTTTTATCTTCCTCCCAATCTTCTTCGTATTCAAAGTCCTCGAGGTCCTCTATGTCCTCGTCGTCGTTGACGTATTCATAGCTGAGGTCCTCGTCCTCACCCTCTTCTTTCAATTCTTCCTGCAGGTGGCTGAGGTCTTTGGCGCGATGGGCAATGCTGTCCACTTTGCCTTCTATCTTATTACTTTCCTTGTTCAGCTCTTCCCAAAGGATGTCTTTCAGCGTAGAGATGCCCATGCCGGAGACAGCAGAGATGAATATATGCGGAATCCCTTCGGGCAGTGTCGGCTCTATCTCGTCCATCAGTTCCTGGTCGAGCATGTCGCATTTGGTGACGGCAAGCACTCTCTGTTTGTCCAGCATTTCGGGGTTGAAAGTGCGAAGCTCGTTCAACAGGATTTCGTATTCCTTACGGATGTCGTCACTGTCGGCAGGCACCATGAACAGCAACAATGAGTTGCGCTCGATGTGGCGCAGGAAACGCAATCCTAAGCCTTTGCCGGCACTGGCTCCTTCGATGATGCCGGGAATGTCCGCCATCACAAACGATTTGCTGTCGCGATAGGACACGATGCCCAGATTGGGTTCCAGCGTTGTAAACGGATAATTGGCGATTTTGGGCTTCGCCGCAGAAACGGATGCCAGTAAAGTGGATTTTCCTGCATTGGGGAAACCTACCAGACCGACGTCTGCCAGCAGCTTCAGTTCCATGATTACCGTCAACTCCTGCATCGGTTCGCCCGGTTGTGCAAAGCGGGGAGCCTGGCGTGTGGCGGTTTTGAAGTGCCAGTTACCCAGACCTCCGCGTCCGCCTTTCAGCAAGATGACTTCTTGTTCGTGCTCGGTGACGTCGCAGATATATTCACCCGTTTCGGCGTTGTACACCACCGTGCCGCAGGGCACTTCAATCACCTTGTCCGCTCCGTCTTTTCCGAAACTGCGGTTTTTGGAACCGGATTCTCCGTGACCTGCCAGGATGTGGCGATCGTACTTCAGATGGAGTAGCGTCCAGTAGTTGCGGTTACCCCGCAGGATGACATGGCCTCCTCGTCCTCCGTCACCTCCGTCGGGGCCTCCGTTGGGTATGTATTTCTCACGCCGCATATGCGTAGAACCTCGTCCGCCCTTTCCGGAGCGGCAATATATTTTTACGTAGTCAACAAAATTCGATTCAGCCATATTCTGTTTTATTGTTATTTCACTGCGTCAATAGCCTTGCAAACATCGGCAAAGATTTCTTCCAATACGCCGAAGCCCTGGATGTGTTGGTATTTGCCGTCCTGCTTGTACCAGTCAATCAGCGGAGCTGTCTGTGAGTGGTAAACCACCAGACGCTTCTTGATTGTCTCTTCATTGTCGTCTGCACGTCCTGATTCTTGTCCGCGCTTGATGAGGCGCTTCATCAGTTCTTCTTCGGGCACGTCGAGGTCGAGCATCACGCTGACTTCCTGTCCGCGTTCGGCGAGCATCTTCTTTAATGCTTCAGCCTGGGCGATTGTTCTGGGGAAGCCGTCGAAAATCACGCCTTTGCTATCCTTGAAGCTGTCGAATACGCTTGCCAGAATATCAATCATCAACTCATCGGGGATCAACTGGCCCTGGTCGATATAACCTTTAGCAGTCTTGCCCAGTTCTGTACCGTTTTTCATTTCAGCACGGAGCACGTCTCCGGTAGAGATGTGGTTGATGCCATACTTTTCTACAATCTTTTCACTTTGTGTTCCCTTACCTGAACCGGGAGCACCAAAAATTACAATGTTCAACATTTGCTTAGTTATTATTTAATGATTTACTATATTATGTCTGTATCAGTCTACTACAGTATAAATGTCGGGATAGTTGCGCCCGAAGCCGTCATAATCCAACCCGTAGCCCACGATGAAGTCGTTCGGAATATTCATGGCCACATATTCTATGTTTAAATCAACTTTCAGCTTATCAGGTTTCACCAGTAGGGAGGCAATATGAATCTCCCTGGGACCGCGAGTGCCGAGGGTGTCCAGTAAGCGTTGCATGGTGAGTCCCGTATCTACTATGTCCTCTACAATGACCACTGTACGGTCTGTGAGGTCTTCATTGATGCCTATTACTTCCTTGATTACCCCGGTAGAGGATACTCCTTGATAAGATGCCAATTTGACAAACGAAATTTCGCAGGGAATCGTGATTCGTTTCAGCAAATCGGCGGTAAACATGAACGAACCGTTCAGTACGCTGAGGAATAGAGGATTCTTTCCTGCCAGGTCGCGGTTGATTTCGTTCGCTACACGGGTTACTTCTTTCAGTATGTCCTGCTCCTTGATGGAGACTGTGAACATCTTGTCTTTTATTTGTATGGTATCCATAGATGGGATGTTTTTAGAAAGTTGGGGCAAAAATACGATATTTGTTTGAAAGTGAAAAGTTTTGTTCTAGTATATTCTCAAAGGGCTATGAATTAGTTGGATCCGTTACTAAAAACCAGTTTATGAATGCATGGTTTTCATCAACGGAATCGGATGCAATTTCAACCTTGGAAAATTCAAATCCGAGAAACTGACAGAACTTTTTTGTAGTACGCGTCAGGAATAGACAGATAAAACTTTCCACTGGAGTAGAGAACAGTCTAGAATAGTGAAATGTAAAAAATAAGTGGTGTGTGTCGGTTGTCGGCTGACAGAACCAGACAGCTATGTCAATAACTTTAGGAAACTCTTATTTCTCAGTTTCTGGAGATATTGTAACTCCGGAGTAAGACGATATTCAGCTCGAATATTTGTAATGCCATAGTTCCCGACGCTGGACTTTCTTGTAATTTTATTAAGCCAAGACGGTGCTCCCACCGATTATGGTTATAGAATTTCGATTTCTTCAGCTTCTTATGATTTTTCTTCCGGTACAAGCTCCCATTGCATGTAAACTTGTCTATAGGTCTTCTGTAGATGTCGGATCCGAAAATTATGTATCTGCAATATCCTTCGAAGGAACAGTGTTTATGGTGAAAATATTACTGATTTTCATTGATTGATAAGATGCTATGCCAGATAATGGTAGCGGAAGACCTCTTGAAGATAGCATCTGTCGTTACTTCTTTCTTGACTAGGTTTTGTCAGAATCTTGTGTCGATACTGCTATTTCTGATTGGTTATGTATGGTTGATGCACTAATGACAGAAAAAAACAATGCTTAGGAGTAAGAAAACAAAGAGAAATATGTTGAAAAATGTACTCCAAAAGTTTTTTATCTAACCTTTGGAGTACATTTTGTTTGAGACAGCTTTCTTTCGACTTTTTATTTTTTATGTTGGAGAATTCGGGATTAGCCGATTCTTCTTTCTGCTTTTCTGTTCCTACTCTAGAAGTGTAACTTTCCTAATCTTCGTTATGCTCGTAATATCTCCGAGTATACCCTATAGATTCCATCTTCTCTTTAATTGATAGTTTAATTATTTGCATTCTTGAATTCAATGTAGGGCAATACTGGAAATCGGTTATCATGATACTAATTTATTCTGTCTTTTTATCAGTAACCAATTACAGATTCGCTTTTTTATATATAATAATTGTGTTTTTGGTGTAAGTCTTGTCATTTCCATTATGATGGCAACGGTCGTCTTAAATTTCGAACATTCTGCTCCGTGCCAGCATGCAGGCCCCAACTACTCCAGCCTTGTCTTTTAGCTTGGAAACAGTCACCGTGGCGTCTTTGTTGACCAGATTCAATGAGTATTTCCTTATTGCCGTTTTGATTGGCTGCACTATATAGTCTCCTGTTGATGATAGTGTACCCCCGATTATTACTAGTTCCGGATTGAATATGCTTATTAATCCAGCTATTTGCCTTCCCAGTTTTTGGCCTATTTCTTCCACTATCTCAATGCATAGCAAGTCCTCTTTATTGACTGCGGTGATGATTTCATCCAAGGTGGGCGGATTTTCTGCAGTCCGTTTTGATAGTATGGAACTTTCTCCGCTACCGATTCTTTCCAACAGGATGCGGTGTAGTGCCGATCCTGAGGCTTCCGTTTCCAGGCATCCTTTTTTGCCGCAGTGGCACAGTATTTCATTATCGAAAACATTGACATGCCCGAATTCTCCGGAAAATCCAGATTTTCCCGTGTATACCTTCCCGTCTATGATGATGCCGATTCCGAGTCCCCAGCTTATGTTGACAAAGATGATGTCCTTTTCCCCTTTGACGCATCCTTGCATATGCTCTCCATAGGTCATGGCCCTTGTGTCGTTGTCTATGCAGACCGGGTATCCTATCTTTTCATTCAGTACATCCGCCAAAGGACGCTCTGAAAAGTTGAACATGCTGAAACTATATCCTGATTCCGGATTTACTCTTCCGGAGATGTTGATGCAGATGTTCATTATCTTCTTGTCGTTGATTTCCGTTCCCTTTATGAAGTTTCGGATGAGTGCACACAGTTCTTCCAAAGCTTCCTGTGTATTTTCGAACTTGTATGGTATGTTCATCTTGATTTCCACCATATCCCCCTTGAAATTGATCAGTCCGATGTTTATGGCAAATTTCTTAATGTCCACTCCAATGAAGTATCCTGATTCCGGGTTGAGTCCGTATAGGCTTGGATGGCGGCCGCTACTGGTCTCCAGTTTCCCATAGTCGTTTATATAGTTGTCCTCACACATTTCATTGATGAATTTGGTGGTTGTGGGCACACTCAGATCGAGTTCCTTGGCCAAATCGGTAATAGTGGAGCTCCCATTATATATATAATGTGTGATGATCCTTTTTTTTAAGAGTGCATTCTTGCTCC
>ENA-OPDA01002604-OPDA01002604.1-human-gut-metagenome-genome-assembly--contig:-NODE-2604-length-10171-cov-1.547252_pt1 | contig 10171 bp, 8 predicted proteins | sample MGYA00241253_ERZ501486 | MGnify/ENA primary metagenome ERZ501486 (study PRJEB25962, sample SAMEA2042510) | human gut metagenome | biome: human gut; feature: human-associated habitat; material: faeces... | reverse complement strand
GTGCAGGGCCGCAAACTTGTGGTCGGTGGGCGGGATGAGCGTCATGAATTTCTCGCGAATGAGCGGCTCCCACTTGGGGTCGTGCAGGGCTTCTTCGATGCCCGAATACACGATGCCCATTTTCGAGGCGGTGTCTTGCATGTTGTGATACACGAGCTCGGAGTCGTACTGGGCGCCGACGCCTGCGAGATACGCGCGCTCGGCTTGCGGAATGCCCAGACGGTCGAACGTGTTCTTCACGTCGTCGGGCAGGCTTTCCCAGTCGCTTTTCTGGTCGGTATTGGGCTTGACGTAAGTGACGATGTTGTCCATGTCCAGGCCCTCGATGGAGGGGCCCCACGTCGGGTCGGGAAAACGATTGAAGATCTCGAGGGACTTGAGGCGCAGGTCGAGCATCCACTGCGGCTCGTCCTTTTTGGCGCTGATCTCGCGCACGATGTCGGGCGTGATGCCGGCGTCGAGGCGCTCGAATCCCTCCTCGCCATAGGTGAAGTCGTAGAGGCTGCGGTCGATGTCCGCGACCTCGGTGCGGTTCTTGGTCATTGCGTCGCCCCTTTACGCCTGCTGCTCGGCAGCGGCAGACTCGGCCTGGGCGCGCTGCTCGGCGGCCTCGCGCTCGAAGGTCTCAAAGCCGTTCTTGTCGATCCAGGGGATGAGCGAGGCGTCGTCCTCGCGCACGATGTGGCCCTTGACCATAACGTGGACGCGGTCGACATCCAGGTGCTCCAAAATGCGCGTGTTGTGCGTGATGATGAGCATGGAGCCGTCGCAGCTCTTGCGATACGCGTCCATGCCGTGGCTGACGGTGGACAGGGCGTCGACGTCCAGGCCGGAGTCAGTCTCGTCCAGGATGGCGAGCTTGGGCTGCAGCAGCAAAAGCTGGAGCATCTCGACCTTCTTCTTCTCGCCGCCCGAGAAGCCCACGCCCAGCTCACGGTTGAGGTAGGCGGTATCCATGTTGAGCTCGGCCGCGAGCTCCTTGACGCGGCGGCGGAACTCCTTACCCTTCATCTCCAGGCCGGGGCGGCCGGCGATGCTGGCGCGCAAAAAGCTCGACAGCGGCACGCCGGGGATCTCGACCGGTGCTTGGAAGCTCAGGAACAGGCCGGCGCGCGAGCGCTTGTCGGTGGTGAGCTCGGTGATGTCCTGGCCGTCAAAGACGATACGGCCGTCGTTGACCGTGTAGACGGGGTCGCCCATGACCAGGTGGCCGAGGGTGGACTTGCCGGCGCCGGTGGGTCTCGCCGGCGGCGACGTTGAGGCTGACGTTGTGGAGGATGGTCTTCTCGTCCACGGAGGCGGTCAGACCTTCGATGGAAAGCAGCGGATTTGCGCTCATGCTGTCCCTCTCTGTATATGGTGTACTCATAGGTGTACTAAACCCTAGGAATCTTCTCGGAATAAAGTTACTATGGGTTCGGCGTTAGTCAAGGGAAAACCCGACTAATCCACTCGACTTTTCAAATTCTGGGACAAAATAACCTGTTGTGTTTGTCCCACTTACTTTAAATTTGGGACAAACAAACCTGGTTATGTTGTCCCAGATGCGATGGGAGGGTAGGTATGCTCATTTCTTCCAAGGGCCGCTATGCCCTCCGACTGATGATCTATATCGCGGCGCTGGGCGACGCCGAGGGCAAGATTGCCTTGCGCGAGGTTGCCGACCGCGAGCGCATTTCGCAGAAGTATCTGGAGCAGCTGGTGCGTCCGCTTATGAAGGCGGACCTGCTTAAGAGCGTGCGTGGCAAGGGCGGCGGCTACATGATGGGCAAGGACCCGGCCGAGGTGCGTGCCGGCGACATCTTGCGTGCCGTTGAGGGCAGCACGGCTCCGGTGGCGTGCGATGGCATCGACAACAGCTGCGCCCGCAGTGACTTGTGTTCCACCGTCAAGTTCTGGCGTGGTCTGGATGACGTGATCGAAAAGTACGTCGACGGCGTGACGTTGGCCGACCTGGCCGCCGTCCCCGAGATCAACTTTGACATTAAGCTGTAGGGGTGCAAATGGCATCTCTCGACAAGGTGTACAAGCAAATCGAAGTTTTTGCTCGGGAATGTGACGCCGAGAAGGTTGTGCTGTTTGGTTCCCGCGCTCGAGGTGACAATTTGCCTAAGAGCGATATTGACATCGCCGTAGCAGGTTGCCGGGATTTCGGCCGTTTCTCATATTTGATCGAGGAGCGTCTTGATACTCTTTTGGATGTAGATGTCGTCAATCTCGACGAGTCCTTATCGCAGCAATTGCTCGATGAAATTGCCAGGGATGGTGTGATTCTGTATGAAAAAATATGAGAACTTTGCCAGCGCCTTGGTGAATCTTGAGGATGCGCCCAATCAGGATCTCAACAATGATTTTGTTCAGAGTGGATTGATTAATAAGTTCAATCTTCAATTTGAACTGAGCTGGAAGCTCCTTAAGCGTCTGCTCGAGTATGAGGGCGCCACGCTTGCCGCGTCGGGGTCTCCTCGTGCCATCTTGAAGGAGTCCTACCGATTCTACGACTTTATTGATGAGGCGGCCTGGCTAGATATGCTCAGAGATCGCAATACGAACGTCCATATCTATGACAACAAGCTCGCTCAAGATTTGATTCAGCGCATCTTGAACGTCTATATCCCTGCTTTCTGCCAGTTGAGGGACGGGTTGATGGAGCGTTACGGCGAGCTTCTGTTGGCGCCCGACGACCAGTTTGTTTAATTTCTTAAGATTTCGTAATTCCTTAAGATTTCGCGGAGGGTTGTTGCCGTTTACCGAGGGGTTGTTGTGCAACAACGGGCGAGCTGCAATACTTATTTTTATCTTTGCAAACTGAACTTTAACTACACCAATGCAGGGAGGATCTTATGCAGCCCAAGCATTCTGCGATTGTCGCGGGCCTGACGCTGGCGCTTTCGTTTGGCGCCGTTTCCGCGCCGGCACCCGCCGCTGCCGAGGAGCCCACGCCAGGCGTTGCCTCGGATGCCACCGATATCGATAAGGGTCTCTACACCCAGCAGTCCTTCTCGGGCGTGCTGAGGTCGGTCCAGGGCGTTTCGTTTGTCAACGTGACTCCTGAGATGAAGTACTTTACCAAGTACGAGAGCCATGGTAATTACAACCAGGGATTTTCGTATGGTGACGGCTATAACGCACTGGGCTACTACCAGTTCGACCGTCGTTGGTCGCTCATCCCGTTTATGAAGCAGGCCTACAACTACAACCCCGAAAAATACTGCATGCTCAAGGATACGATTGATCGCGGCAGCGAGATTTCCAACACGAGCAATGCCATGTACGAGAACGGCCAGCTCACCGAGCTGGGCCATATCGCGCAGGATGCCTTCCAAGGTGCGTACAACACCGATCCTGTTGAGTTTTCAGCACTTCAAGATGCCTATGCGTACAACTCGTACTATGCGGTGACCGAGGCGTGGCTCAAGAGCGGCCTGGGTATTGATATTTCGGGCCGCGCCGATTGCGTCAAGGGCATGGTGTGGAGCATCACCAACATGTGCGGCACTGGTGGCTGCAGGGACTTTTTCCGCTGGGCGAATCTTTCCAACGATATGTCCGACCGCGAGTTTGTGACGGCGCTCTCCAATAGTGTGGTCAACAATGTCGCCACTAAGTTTTCGAGTCAGCCTCAGTATCATGAGGGCTGGAAGAATCGTTATAAGAATGAGCTGAAGGACTGCTTGGTTTTTATCGCCGAGGATGAGGCTGCCGCTGCGACGCCCGTGCAGCCCGAGCCTACGCCGGCGCCCTCGCCGACACCTGATTCGAATGACGACTCGAGTGACGATGCCAACGATGACAGGATGGATGCGCCCTCGACCGATGCTGACGGTAATGGCTCTGCTGGTGGCACTACCAACGACGGCTCTACCTCGAACGGCTCCGATTCGAACGGCTCTGCTGCGGGCGATTCGTCTTCAAGCTCTGCCGGCAATACGGACAGCGACGCTTCTGGTTCGACCGGCGCTGGCACCTCTAACTCATCCACCGGCTCGAGCGATTCGTCCGTTGACACCGGCTCTAACAACGGCTCCGGCTCTGACGCAACCCCTGATTCCGATGCTTCCAAGGACGACTCGAATAAGGCGCCGGACGCTCCCGTTGCTTCGCCGGACAAGAAGCCTTCTTTCTCCGTGCAGCTTGGTTCTACGCTGGGCTCTTCGCTGATGGCTGGCGTCAATAACGGCTCGACCCAGAACAAGGACAACTCTGATCAGGCTTCCGCGGAAAAGACCGAAGCCGTAAAGGGCGATTCCAAGGATAAGGCTTCCGAGAAGGTTGAATCCGATAAGGGTTCTAGCTCTGATGAGAAGGACGACAAGTCCGCTCAGAAGAAGGACGAGGACAAGAAGTCTGAATCTGAGGAGAAGGACAAGAACAAGGACAAGACCGAGGACGGAAAGCAGCAGGGCGAGGACAGCAGTAAGGGCAACACCGACAACCAGGTCCAGGAGCAAAATGACTCCAAGACGGTGACCACTACAACCACGACGACTACAACGACCAAGTCCTCGGGCGGCAACATGCCCAAGACGGGCGATTTGATTGTGATGGCGAGCCTTGCCAGCGCGAGCTTGGCCACACTGGGTGCCACGTCTATTGTGAGTGGCAAGCATAAGCTCGATCAGCAAAAGAAGGCTGCTGGGCAGAACGACTCCGAGGAGTAGTCCCTTTCGGTTGTCCGACAACTAAAGATTCGCAATGGGGGCCGGTGCAGTTGCATCGGGCCCCATTTTGTTGCACAACGATTTGTTATGCCCCCTCAAGGCCTTTGTTCCTACCGTTGCCCGATGCCTTTGCACGGATCCAGCGTTGCACTTGAACTGCTCGCTACAATGGGCTTCGTGCTGCGTTTTAGGGAGAAGTTACGGTGTCTGAACAGGAGTATTGCAACAGTGCCGATACTTTTGGCGTACGGCTTGTCAACCATGTCGATGATGCGGTTTTGCCGGTCGGTGTGCATGATTTTGCCGATGCCATTGGTCGTTGCATACTGGTCGACAAGACCATGTTTATTGCCGATGTGTTGGACTGTGACGCGTCCGTTGTGGTGTGCTGTCGACCCGAGGGTTTTGGCAAGAGCATGAACTTGTCGATGCTCAGGGCTTTTCTGGAGCGTCCGGCGGTCGGTCGCGCCGGTCGGATCTCGTTTGCCGATGCTCAGATTTGGGATGCGGACGGTGGGCGCTATCGGGATGAGTATGCTTGCTATCCGGTGATATCGCTGGACTTTTCTGGCGCTGCGAGGCGTGGCACCGATGTTGTCGACGTCGTGCGCGATGCTCTTTCGGGCGAGTGCGCCCGTCTGCTGGCGCTTTTGGAGGCTCCGGATTTAGCTCGAGACAAAGTGCGTCACATCGAACGCGTTGCGCGTGGCGCGGCGAGCGAGGATGAGGTCGCCTCGCTGCTTGGCGTGCTCATTGAGCTGCTGGAGATTGCCTGCGAAGAGCAGGTTGTATTGCTCGTTGATGGGTACGATGCGGCGTGGTCTCGCCGTGCGAGCGCGAGGGGCGCTTCCGACGCCGATCCGGCAGAACTACTTGACCGTATGCTGTTTGACGCCATTGCCACTGCGGGCGATTCGTTGCGGCTGGCGTGTCTGATGGGGGAGCGTCCCGGCCCTGCCGAAGCGGCGCTTTCTTCGCGAAACTGCTCGTATTGTCTGACGATGCCGCTTTCGACCTGGTGTGACCGATGTTTCGGTTTTTCGGATGCCGAGGTCCAGGCTCTGTTGAATCATGCTGGGCGCGAGGAATACCTTGATGATGCGCGTGAATGGCTCGAGGGATATCGGTTTGGTAGGGCTTATTGCTCGAATCCAGCGCGTGTGATCGGTTTTCTGGACCGAGGCTGCACGGCGCCCGTGCGTGCCGATCTGTATGGATATGCCGATTGCCTGAGTAGGGTAGTTGCCGGGCGGAATCTCGACCGTCTTTCGGTCTTGTTCGATTTGCTCGAGGCTCATGGGTGCGTTGAGGTCCCGCTTTGTTTGGGCACTGCAGAGTCAGATGTCTCGCCTGACGATGGCATGTGGACAGCGCTATATCTGTCCGGTTTTCTCACGACGGATATGACTGAGGAGCCAGAGCATGGCGATCGCCTCCGTGCTTTGCGATTGCCCAATAACGAGCTTCGCCAGGCCTTGCGTCTAGTGATTGTTGAGTGGTTTGAGTGCGCTGCCGAAGACATTCGAGACGTCGATGCGTTTCGCGACGGGCTGTGCCATGGGAACGAGGATGCCGTGAGGCGGGCGCTAAGCCGCATCCTGGGAGATGCGGGAATCGGTGCGACCGACCCAGATGCGCCGCTGCCATATCATCTGCTCTTGCAGGGGCTCTGCTTTGGCTTGCCGGGCTATGCCAATCCTGCCTCGAGGCGAAAGTGTGGCGCGGGTCGCTGGGACATCCAGGTTTTTCCTACGGGCGCCGTGTTCGACATAGCCGATACGATCGGTATGCTCGATGAACGTCCGCTGATAACGATTAACATGATGTATGACCCCGGGGTGGATGCGCTGGGCCTGGAATTGCTGGCCGTGCAGGCGCTGCTCGACATAGAGCGCGACGGCATCGACGAAATCCGTGTGCCGCGACCCGGCGTTGGCCGCATGCGCTGGGGGTTTGGGTTTGATGGACAGCATGTGGCTACGGTGTACCAGCGGCTTTAAGCTCCGAGGTGTTTCCGGCTTCCGTTACTCGGTGTCCTTCATGGGCGGCATAGGCTTCCAGTTGGGATCCTTGATGATCTTGCGGGCGTCTTTCATGCCACGGCGCAGCGCCGGAAAACCGGTCTTAAAGCACTTATCGACCGCAGCCAGGCGAATGAATTCCTTGCAGAAGGTCGCGGCATTGCCCAGGCGGAACAGCATGGGGTGGTAGTCACCGTAGATCTGCATATAGCGAGCGAGGAAGCCTCGGTTGCGCATGATGTAGTAACGGTTGGTGTCGCTCGTAGAGTTGAGCTGGCGCTTGCCGGCGATATCCCAGTTAGAGACGGCGCGGGCGCGCTTGAGTACCAGGTCGGCCACAACGGCGGCGGGGAAGTGCTGGCTGGCCACGTAACCATAGCAGGCATCGTCGCCGTAGATGAAGAATCGCGCATCGGGCAGGCCGATCTTGTCGACCACGCGGCGCGAGAACATGCCGCCCTCAAAGCATAGCTGGTTCATGGCGCGGTAGCCCTCGGGTCCCAGGTCCCACTTGGCGACAGGGTTGGGAATGCCGAGCGAAAGGATGAGTTGGTATTGCCAAAAGAAGGCGCCGCCGTCAAAGTCCAGACGCGAACCCTGGATGACATCGTAGCGGTCGGTCCACTTGGCAAGACGCTCGATGCCTTCGGGGATGACGAGCACGTCGTCGTCCATCACCCAGAACCACTGGGCGCCCAGGTCGTAGGCGCATTTGGTGCCGGCGGAGAAGCCGCCCGCACCGCCGCCGTTTTCGAGCTGCGGGGCGTAGATGACGCGGTCGGTGCCGCTCTGCGCGTCGGGCTGCTCGGTGTCGATGCCCCACAGGTTGGCCAGGCGCTCGTTGAATGCGGCGCACATGGCCTCGGTCTCGCGCGAGTTCTCGTTATCGACAATCACGATGCGCCAGGGCGCGGCCGTGAGCTCGGTCATAGAGTCGAACAAGTTGGCCAGGAGTTCCTGGCGCTTGTACGTAACGACGACGATGGCGAGCTTATCGATGGGAGCGGGAAGGGTTGAAGGCATGGGGCAATATATCCTTTCACGCGCGGCGGGTGAGTGCAGCGCGGAAGCTATCGAATACGTCCTTGGGACTGTCCTATTGTAAAGGCTCGGCGCACCTTGGCGGCAAGCTTTGAATAAAACGCAGGAACCTGCCACGGCTGTAGCGGCTTTAGCGTCTGACGGCAGCGTGTCTATTGCCTCTTGAGCTTGCGTTCAATAAGACTTCTAGTTGCATCGATGATGAGAAGTGCCAGAGCAAAGACGATGCTAATGACGATACCCGTGACGATACATATAGCTGCCGGGCTGTTTTGGCTGATCAGTATGTTTGCGAGCAACGTATTGAAGACGGGACGCCACAGGCTACTGGTGAGCGACTGCATCACATAGAAACCAAGCGTGGCGGTCGATAAGGTGACGATGACACCTGCGGTCCGTGGATTGCCTGAGGCCCTGCGCCGGGTCGCCGCAAAGAGCAGAGAGGCGGCAGCGAGGGCAAACGAGATCAACGAGGTTGATTTGTAGGAGAGGACTGCCATCGCCGTGAGGTTGCCGGTGAAGGAGAGTGCTCCTTCCAGGATGGTGGCGAGCGCCAAAACCGTTACGAGCGAGCGCATGCCCAAGGCGCCCGCCCTGTCCGAATCCATGGCGTCGGTTACGTCGCGGAGCAGTCCGCCGATCAAAAACGCGACTACGTACGTGGTAGCGCTCATGAGCTTTTGGAGCCAAGAAAACTCGCCGGCGCTTGTCGTACTCATGGCGGCTAAATACCCGTTAACAACAAATGCGAGGATGCCAACGGCGATGACCGTCGTCGCGTAGCTCTTCTGAGAGAGTTGACTCTTAGCCAGTCCAAACCCTGGCGCCATGAAGACCGTGGCGGCATAGACCCAGATAAACTCAAGGCCTAGCGTGTACCAGTAGTGCGTGTTGAGAGTAACATCGGGAATGGGGGAGACGACCGTGGACCACGCGAGTGCCACGAGGCAATAAAACGCAGTGGGCATAACGACCTTGCCAAGGCGCTGCGCCGTCCGTTGCATTTGCGACTTCCACGTTGTTCCACCGTCCCAAGCACGCGCGGCTGAGGCGATGAGAAAATAGCCCGAGATCATAAAGAAGGCCTCGTTGGCCCAGCAGCCTAGCAAGTTAATAAAACCGAACACGCCGGAATGGGGGAAGGCGGCAAGCGGCGCGTATTCCGGCAAGCCGACGCAGGTCGCTTGGAAGGTCCACTGAAAGGTGTGGAACACCGCGATACCGGCGACTGCGACCAAGCGCAAGGCCTCGATGGATATGTTGCGTGCGGCTTTGGGCTGCATGACGTCCTTTCGTATCGGTTTGCCTCTGCGAGCTCCATAGATTATATAAACGCCCGCTGGCGCGCTGACCCTTTGATACCATGAAACGACAGGTATTTCCTAAGGAGCACATTTGTCTACTAACGTCTCTGGCAGCCCTGTTCTGTCGCTGCTTATTCCCATTTACAATGTTCAGCGCTACCTGCGCGAGTGTCTCGATTCCGCCCTGGCACAGACGCTCAAGGATATTGAGATCATCTGCATTAACGACGGGTCGACCGACAACTCGCCGGTGATTATCCGCGAGTATATGGAGCGCGATGGGCGCGTCAAGATGATCGACAAGGCCAACAGCGGCTACGGCGACTCGATGAACCACGGTCTGGAGATGGCGCGTGGCAAGTACGTTGGCATCTTGGAGTCCGATGACTTTATGGCGTCCGACGCACTCGAAAAGCTTGTCTCGGCCGCCGATACCAATAATGCCGACTTTGCGAAGGCGAACTTTGATTTCTACTGGTCTAAGCCCGAGGAACGCCGTTCGCTGCATGAGATGTTTAGACCTCAGGATTGTGGCAAGCCGGTGCACCCGAGCGATACGACGCAGTTCTTTAAGCAAAAGCCGTCGATTTGGTCGGCCGTGTACCGTCGCGATTTTCTTGAGCGCAACGGCATTAAGTTCCTGCCGACTCCGGGGGCATCCTTTCAGGACACGTCATTTGCCTTTAAGGTGATCGCGTGCGCCGATAAGGCTGTTTACCTGCATGATGCCGTGTTGTCGTATCGCCAGGACAACGAGAATTCCTCGGTCAATTCTTCGGCTAAGGTCTTTTGCGTCAATACCGAGTATGCCGAGATTGAGCGTTGGATTCGAGAGGATTATGCCCGCGACCACGCAAGTGATGACGTCGCGCGCATGCTCAAGTTCAATCAACTCATTAAGTACGATTCGTACATGTGGAACTATGTGCGCCTAGCGCCTAAGTTCTATAAGGAGTTCCTGGTGCAGATGGCTAAGGAATTTCAGGCGGCCTTGGACGCGGGGGAGTTTTCGCTTGACGACCTCAAGCCGTGGAAGCGCGCGAATCTCGCTGCCATTCTCAAAGATCCTGAGGGCTGGGTTGACGAGCATCCGAGTTTTGCGACGGATGGTGCCTTGGGGCGCGCTAAGTATTACGCCTCGGTT
>ENA-OPDA01002602-OPDA01002602.1-human-gut-metagenome-genome-assembly--contig:-NODE-2602-length-10176-cov-3.248197_pt1 | contig 10176 bp, 9 predicted proteins | sample MGYA00241253_ERZ501486 | MGnify/ENA primary metagenome ERZ501486 (study PRJEB25962, sample SAMEA2042510) | human gut metagenome | biome: human gut; feature: human-associated habitat; material: faeces... | reverse complement strand
GAAGAGGACAACGATAAAATGGCCGGTGTTCTGCCCAAGGAAGTATACGGACAGCTTGTGCCGGAGGAAGAGCCGGATCTGCTCTCCAAAATTGTAAAGGTGTTTAAGGACATCCCCGAAAATATCAGCGTTGACCTCTTCGGTGAAATTTATGAATTCTTCCTGGGCAACTTCGCCTTGCAGGAAGGTAAGGACGGCGGTACCTTCTATACCCCCGCCACGGTTGTTCGATATATGGTGGAGGTGTTGCAGCCGACTTCCGGCGACAAGATGTTCCTCGACCCCGCCTGCGGTTCTGGAGGTATGTTTGTCCAGGCAGCTCGATATATGCACAACCATAATGCCAGTGCTGCGGATATGATGAAATTCCGTTGCTACGGCGTGGAAAAAGAGCCGGACACCGTTAAGCTGGCAAAAATGAATTTACTGCTGAACAATGTGCGTGGTGAAATCACCGAGGCGAACTCCTTCTATGCCGACCCCTATGATGCCGTTGGCAGATTCGACTATGTCATGGCAAATCCGCCCTTCAATGTAGATGAGGTGGTGTATGAGCGTGTGAAGGACGATGCCCGTTTCAACACCTACGGCATTCCGAAGAACAAATCCAAAACAGCGAAAAAGGCAAGTGACAAAAAAGAAACCGAAGATGAAATCACAGAACTGCAAAGCTTTGACTACGATCTCCTGACCGGATCGCAGAAATACACCTATGATGTTATCAAGGATTATCTGGATCTGAATCTGGAATCCTATGATTACACATATCTGTACGAACCATTTGCCTACACAAGCGGCTTGCAGACAAACATGCCGATCAACATGTCGGAATACAAATTCTACAACGAAGGGGACGTTCAGGACTATCTGGCATTGCTTGGACAGTTATCCGATTATTATGGAAAATATTTGGACTTTGAACAGACAAAGATTGACAAAGGGCTTTTCATGAACGAGCATTCCGCCAGCGAGGTTGTTCGCCAGTGTGAAGAATTCATTGCAACTCCGGAAGAGAATCTTCTGATTGCAACCTTTGAAGATAAGGTTCGCGGTGTCGAGGGCTTGAGTGAAGAACAAATTCAGGACTACATTACCCAGAATCACGATACGGTTATCAATTCCGTCATCCCTTGCTACAAGAATGTAATTAACTTCTTTAATGCACACAAGGATGATGGACAAAACGATCTGGGTCTTGCCGGGTTTGAACACGGAAAAGAATATTACGCATATCTGTTAAAGGATAAGGTTGGCACTGACAAAACGCCAGAGGAAGTTATCGACTGGCTGGACAATGCCATCGATGATGTCATGTATGAATACCAGGCAACCGCGCTTGCCAACTATTCTGCTTATGAGCAGTACTTTAACGATTCCAGTGACAGCTTATATGCGGATAACGATCCGCTGGAGACGATCAACTACTTTAAGGATGCTTTTGCCGACCGCTTCCCTGCCATGCCTGACGTGCATTACACCATTGAAAATGTCCATGAATCCTTAGAAGATATCGTCAGTCCGGCATTCTATGTGACAACACCAATTGATGCCTACGACGAAAACTCCATCTACCTGAATATGGGCAGTGACGGCGCCGGTGATCTGTGGTCCACCCTTGCGCACGAAGGAATCCCCGGACATATGTATCAGTTCACCTACTACTTGAGCACGAACCCGGAACCAATCCGCGCGTTGCTTAACTTTAACGGCTACACCGAAGGCTGGGCTACCTATGTTGAGATGATGAGCTACGATATGTACAAAGATTATCCGGATGACAGTTATGCAGATTTCGAACGGATCAACTCTGAGTTGAACCTGCTTGTCAGTGCCCGTGTCGAAATCGGTGTCAACTATGAGGGCTGGGATTTGGAAGCAACACAGAAGTACCTCTCCGACAATGGTTTCAATTCTGATGGAGCCGAAAGCATCATGGATTACGTTATCGCCGAACCAGTCAACTACCAGATGTATGTCATGGGCTGGCAGTCCTTCCAGGAGCTTCGTGACTATGCAGAATCCGCCCTTGGCAACAAGTTCGACGAGCAGGCTTTCCACAAGGTTGTGCTTGATGCAGGTCCATCCCAGTTCTATCTGATTGAGAAGCTTGTCAAACAGTATGTAAAGGATAATTTATAATTTCATATATAGCAAAAGCAGCTCTTAGAGCTGCTTTTTGTTTTTACCAATACTTCTGTATTAACTGCTTTGCTTCTTCCTCTGTTTTATCACAAGATTCCACAAGGTTTTTTATTACATTCTCTTTTGTTCCATATACTTTTTTCATAAGATCCATTAGTGTTTTTTCCGCTTTATCCCGTTCTACTTCCGTCTTATTCAACTTCTCTTCTGCTCGATCCCGTTCCTCTTCTGCTTGATCCGCCCGTTCTCGTTCTCTCTTGGTATTTGCCCGCTCTTCCTGTATGTTCATTGGCTCCATATTCTCAAACCAGTTTCCCATGCTCTCGCCTCCGATCATCTTTCTCAAACAATCTGTCGCTTCAGAAACCGATACCTGCATCTTCATAAATAACGCCCACAGCGAATTTACAATGATCTGCACGATATTCTCCGATGCCCGCTCCATGATCTCGCGGATCTCATCCTGATTGGATCTGAGAAAATCTGTAAAATCCTGCGGTGTCTGGATGCGGTTTATCATCATCAAAAGCGACATTTCATCCTCATGAATCAGCAGCTCTTCGTTTGTATACTGGTGAACATTCACAAGCCGGTATGTAAAATCCGGTATATATGATGCAAAGATCTCATTCATAAACACCCGTTCTTTTACGTGCATAGCTGCTGTCCATTTTCCCGTGCCCTCATAATACACAATCGGGAACACCGGCGGATACCGGAACCCCTTCGTCTTAGAAATCCCCGGATGCGCTTTCTCCATCGTCTTTGCATAATCATCCCAGATACATACCGTGTAGCGAAGTAACTGCATACACACATTATAATCGACATCACTTTTATGTTCAATAAGGGAAACCATATAAAGCGGCATATCTTTCCGCATTTCTGGCAAATGGATCTTCTTCACGGTGTCCGTCTCAAATTCGATTCCCAAGTATGCCTGATACTTGTCCGTCACATCCTCGATATCCTCCGGCTGAACATTCTTTAAGATATCCAGATCTGCATAGTCGCGCAGAAACTGTGCACAAAGTACATGATTGCTGAATACCTGCCGGTTGTTGACATCCTTGACCTGTCCAATACGGATGTTTAATTTCTTTTCTTCTCCCATACGCTCCTCCTTTTTTGCAAGCAAAAAACTCCTGTTTTTCTCATTCATTCTGTTTTTACCAAACTATAAATAACGGGGAATTTCATAGATGAAATGAATATATAAAAGAGTATTTCCGACTGTTACCGAACTACGCCAGAACAACGATTCTCGACAACACATCCACCATAGCATAAGTTTTATAGAAATGTAAAGCGTAAGTTTGGAACATTTAGAAAAAGTGAGGAAATATGCGGGGTTGAGGGCAAAAAATATTTTGTTGATACTACCGGTAATAAAAAAACGGAATAGTCCTCGTTCGGTTCCCGTTTACGCGACATCAGCGACTCCTCCTGCAAGGTTCCATCAGGCTGTACAACATATCGGCAGTAATCCTCAAAGGTACTTTCATCCTGCATGCCATTGCACAAGTAAAGCGACGATTCGCCGTCCACCTGAAACAACGAATATACATTTCCTCCAGCAACCTGTGTCTCCCAATGATCTGCATAATAGATCTGCTTCGCAGCACCATTTTCGACCGTGAATATATTCAATGCATCATATTCCACATACTCTTCGGAATACGGTGATTTTTCTACAAATAGCAATTCCGGTACACCATCTCCGGTTACATCTGACACGATCATCTTCCTCCACCAGCTATCCAATTGCTGCCTGTATCTTTCTCTTTCCAGATGCAATCAGACTCTCGGCTGTCTGTTCGGTGCAGCCAACCGACTGTGCCTGCGCAATATCCCCCATAAGAGCGACCGCCTTACTGAGCTGCTTTACTACCATATATTCACATAAAATAAGCGATTGTATCTGTGATACAACCGCTTACATGATATCTCATTTCAAAAAAAGAACAGTCAATGTTACTTATTCTCTACCAGATTCTTGGACATGCACACCAGGAAGAACAGAACCGAAATTACCGCAAATGCAGCTCCTACAAAGCCAATATGCGAGATTTGTCCCTTGTCACACACAATTCCACCAAGGAAGCTGCCTGCGCCGATACCGAAATTAAAGATACCGGAAAAAATCGACATTGCAACCGACGAGGACTGTTCATCCGTACAGCGGATCGTCTCTGACTGGAATGATACATTAAATACAAGTACTGTAATGCCCCATAAAGCACAAAGCGCCATTATAAATCCCGGCTGTCCTGCTGCAGGAAGCAGCAATAACAGTTCAACTGCCAACGAAATCATCACCGTACGTAAAAATCCATGCCGGTATTTGTCATAGAATTTCGAGAACAGAAAACTGCCGAGCAATCCTGCTGCACCAAACACAAACAATGTAATGGTGACTGTACTATTTCCCATGTGTGCGACCTGCTGCAGGAACGGATCGATATAACTATAGCTCGTATAATAGCCCACTACAAACAAAAATGTCTGAATATAGATGCAGACAAGTGCACGATTCTTAAATAGTTCTGGCAGCTGCTTCACACGGAACGGCTCGCCACACTCCATCTTCGGGAACAGGAATGCCATATATGTCAAAACAACGAATGTGATGATTGCCACGATCAAAAAGGCGATTCTCCATCCTGCATAATGTCCAATCATTTTTCCAAGCGGAAGTCCTGCAATCGTCGCAACCGAAGTACCTGTCACGACCATACTGAGTGCTTTGGACTGATGTTCTTCCGATGCCATACGCACTGCAATCGGAGACGCAATCGACCAGAAAATCGCATGTGCACAGGCTACACCGATTCGGGACGCCATCAGCATGCCGTAGCTGTTTGACAACACGGTCAACACCTGACAGATTCCGAACAATGCAACTGTTCCCATAAATAACTTCTTATAATCAATCTTGCTCACGAGCAGCATGAGCGGCAGGGAAAGCAACATAACGATCCACGAATATACCGTGATCAACATGCCCGCCTTCGCCTCAGAAATCGAAAAGCTCTTTGCAATATCAGTCAGCAGACCGATTGGCATAAACTCGGATGTATTAAAAATAAATGCTGAGACAGTCATTCCGATCAACGGAAGCCGCTCTTTGGACGTCATCTTCGTCTTCATCTTATACCTCTTATCTTAAATAAAAATGAACAAAACTAAAATGCATTGTACGCGATAGCTATATGAAAAACAAGACGTGGAATTATCATATTTTACATTTATTTGACGTTGATTCAAAAGAAAAAGTCCTGCACGCAAAATGCAGAACTTATCATATCATTTATAAACGGATATCAATGTTTGCACCGATGTTTGGATTCACAGACTGTTCCATCATCTGTGTAATCATCGCACCATTTGTCTCCACCGCATCCAGTGATTTTTTAAGCATCGCCATATCAATGGCATTCATACTTCCGGTATCACTGACTGCCAGCGTCAGATTTGAATTTCCGATTGCTGCTATGTTCATATATATACCCTCCAATTTTGTCCAATCCAGACATTCCAATACTATTTGTATCATAACGCTTTTTCTATAAAAAAGCAAACGCTTCTGTCATATTTTGTATGTTTTTAGCATGTTCTTTACCGAGTTTTCCATCAGCATCGAAAAAAGATTGACATTCAAATCACGCCGTATTTATAATGTACAGTCGTGTGAAAGGAGCTCCTTTATGGATGTTTTAATAGTAGAAGATGATCAGGAACAGTTAGATGGCATCGAATCCATCCTGCTCGAAAAATACGATCACATGAATTGCATAAAGGCAACCAATTACCAGCAGGCAACCCAATTGATGCACGCAAATAAAATCCAACTATTCCTATTGGATATCTCTCTTGGAGATGATGCTTCCGAGCAGGATGGCATCGCACTTGGAACACAGATTCGTTCCATGCAACGGTATGCAAAAACACCAATCCTGTATCTGACTGCATATTCCATGGATGCACCACGTGCAATACATGCAACGAATTGTTATGATTTTCTGGTAAAGCCCTATAAGAAAGAAGATTTGTTATATACCATCGACAAGCTGATCCACAATCGTTTTCTGGACGTTACGCCCATAGAACTACGCGATGTCAATGGTATTTATTTTCGCGTTCTTCCAGAAAAGATCCTGTATATCGAAGCGGCTGGCAAGAACCTGACGATCTATGAGGAAAGCAATGTGATCAACACAAGCGGTATCCGTCTGAAAGAACTGATTGCACAGCTTCCGCCGAATTTCATTCAAAGCCATCGAAGCTTTATTGTAAACAGCGATTATGTAAACTCTTACGATCCGACCAATGCGCTTCTCTATCTGGGAAATCACAATATCTCGACCCCCGTCGGACGTAAATATAAAGATTATGTCAAAAAGATAATTAGCAGGGACTGAAAATATTTTACCAAAACATTTTCAGTCCCTGCTAGTTATTTTCTACGTCTGAAATCAAGCACCGCCTGATAACGGATATCCTGAACTAACCGTTCCTTCTGTTCGTCTGTCATAAGATTCATCACCGCATCTTTTTCCTGATCCGTAAAGCCTTTAAATGCGCTGGTTCGTTCTTTTCGCGTCATAGAGCGAAACTCCGTCGGATAATGAAGCAATCCGTTCATTCGTGCTTCATAATTCCGCGTACATTCCATAAATAGCTTTTCCGCCTCCTCCGACATCGACGGCGGCGCATCCATATCATTATAATTCAAATAATTTTCTCTGAACACTACAACTCCTACCTCCACAATCTGTAAAATCAAAATCAATGCAACGAATGTGGAACACGCAGGGTAAATCACCGTACAGATACTCAATACGCCTAGTCCGATCAAGCCTTTTTGTTGAATCTTCTTTTTTCGTTCTCCCTTGTAAACCGGTCGATTTGGCGATGGTAATGGTGCAATCGTCGCCATCAGATACATCGTAAACAGCAACAATCCCGCTACGACCGGATATGGAAATATGACATGTACACCGCCCGCCACTGCGATCACGTACACACTGACCGAAGCAACTGTACACCCAATATTTGTTTTCATATGGATACCGCCCAGAAACCGGCGAACCAGATTGACCGTCACAAAGCAAAACAAAAATTCCCGGAAAAATCCAGATACTGAAAAGATAACAAATAGAACAAGATCTTTTTGCAAATCTCCCACAATTGATTCTACTGCATAGCATACTTTTGCACACTGCATATCTGCCACATCATAGTCACGTCCCACGAGATACCGTGTCACATGCTCCCCTATCCTATGATTGATACTCATAATTCATCCCCTGTCTTATGTTCTCCATGTGCTTTTTAACAAATGGGATATCCGCCAAAAGTCCGCACAACGGATACCCCCAAGTGTTTTTGGTTGATGTACTAGTTCTCAGATTCTAATTCCATCTCGACTCTCATACAATCAGGAAGCTCCGGCTCTCCCCAAAAACCTTTGCATCCCGTAAGAGTCAAAATTACATCTGACAAATCCTCCAACTGTGCAGCAACCGCCTTCTTCATATCCTTCATCACACATCTCCTCCTTTATGAAAGAATATTCTTCGAAATCCATCCCCAAATGAATTCCTGTATTATTCTTAACATGATTAAAATAAATGCGCAATAGGTTTGGAATGAACGACATTTCGTGGGGAATAGACAACATTTTTATTATATTTACTACATATTTTTGATATTCACAGCAAAGTTCTACAAAACAATTGACACCTTTCTTTGTCTCTCATTATAATAACTCTTGTAAGGGGGGGTATCATGGAAACAACTATAATCTCTATTTTGACATATATATTAGAAGCATGTATAGAGCTTTTATTAATCCGTTCTTTGTTGCACCATAAATGGAAAGATATGTTTTCTTTCTATCTTTTATTACTTCCTGTATGTGGAATTTTAGATTATTGGTTTTACGCATTATTTCCTAATGTTTTCGGATGGTTTATTGCCTTTCCAATTTGCATCATTTCCTATAAATTTATTTTATCCATCTCTTTTTCCGATTGTATTTTTTCTTACCTAATGAGTTACACGATATACAATCTTATTGAAGCATTAAGTATATTAGTTGTTCCACGGAAACTATTATTCTCCGAGAACCCCAAAGGACAATTGATAGGGACTTCCACAATTTTATTAATTATACTTTTAGTTTCCCTTCTGCCTCTTCACAAGTTATATGACATGGTAAATAAAGGAAATCTGATTATACGGCTTATTCTCTCCTATATAGCCTTGCTTTTACTTGTCACAGTTGCTATGTCCAAAGTGGATTCTATCGATGCCATTGCAATCTTACCAATGACTGTAACCTTCATGGTAATTTTGCTACTTGCTGACATCATGGTATTAAACCAGCAACGCACAATTACAATTCAGCAACAGGATATCAAAGATTACCAGACCTATGAACCAATGGCACACGATCTGATCTCTGACATCTTAGGTAAACAGCATGATTTCAACAATCAGATGAATGCGATCCGCATGCTGCCATATACTTACAAAGACTATGATTCGTTAAGTGACGCGATCGCGAATTATTCAACATTTCTGGAAGAGGAGTTCAATGAATCTGAGCTTTTGAAGATCAATCTTCCGGTTGTTGCTGGATTTGTATTTAGTAAGATCAAAGAAGCGGAGCAAAAGGGCAGGCTGATCTCGGTCAAGATCAAGAACCGTTCCCTGATCACGCCGGTTCCAGAGTACGACCTGATCCGCATCTTGGGTATTCTAATTGACAATGCGATTGAAGCGACAGAACCCGGACATACATTCTCGCTGATTCTTGACAGCAAAAACGAACACATCCGAATTCAGACAAAGAACGAAGGTGGCGAGATTTCTTCAGAGCTGCGCAAGAAAATGTTTGTCCGTGGCTATTCTACCAAAACGTCCGCAGAAGTACGCACCTCCCGCGGACAAGGTCTGCCGAATCTGAAAGAATTGGTCGATCATTACAACGGTAAAATCTATCTGGATAACGAGACATTCCATGAACATACATGGATCTGTTTCACAGTCGAATTATAATTTGCAGATGGCGCGTGCAATCGCTGCCGCAACCGCCTGCTGATATTGTGGATTCTGCAAGTTCTCGCATTCTGTCGGATTGCTCAGGAATCCACACTCTACGATTACGCCCGGGCATTGACTGTTTTTCAGGATATACAGATCATTGCCCGTCTTAATCTCCCGTTCCTTCGGCGGCTGCAAATCGACGATCAACTGCGCCTGTATCGCTTCCGCCAGTTTCTTCGACATTTCCGATGAACCATAATAAAATACCTGCGGTCCGCTGATCTCTGCCTCTGGGTAGCTGTTCTGGTGGATACTGACCGCAGCCTGCGGCATCGTCTTATTGATCCGTTCCACTCTCGCTTTCATATCATGGATTTTTTTATTTCCTGCAGCCGGATCTCCAAGCATTACATCCTTTTCTCTTGTCATGACGACCTTCCATCCCTTTTTCTCCAGTCTCTCTTTTGTCTTTTTTGCAATTTTCAGATTTACATCCTTTTCTTTTGCCTGATTCACACCGATCTTTCCTGGATCCTCTCCGCCGTGTCCGCTGTCCAGGACAATACATGGATTCCTTCCTGTAACCCTTCCGCTTGATACCATTTCCTCCAGATGATTACTCATCATGATAAGTACCGCCAGCAGCAGCAATACTATTGCAAATTCTATTTTTTTCCACAAATAAAAATACCTCCTGCAATTCATATATTCTACTATATGACTGCAAGAGATATTTTATCTGTTATTCTGTTTGATTAATTAACATATTTCTGGATCAGATTCCAGATATCCGAACTCTCCTGTCCAAGAGACCACTCAGCTGTACCTGCAAGCTTATATTTCTTCATGAGTTTGAGCTTTGCTTCGATTGACTTGCTGTCTTCCAGCCAGATCTCGTATTTTGATCCGTCTGCTTCCCATGTGGCATAGTTCTGTCCGGCCTTCTTATCCCAGGTCGTATCGACTCCGGCCTGTTTGACG
>ENA-OPDA01002596-OPDA01002596.1-human-gut-metagenome-genome-assembly--contig:-NODE-2596-length-10190-cov-2.300148_pt1 | contig 10190 bp, 7 predicted proteins | sample MGYA00241253_ERZ501486 | MGnify/ENA primary metagenome ERZ501486 (study PRJEB25962, sample SAMEA2042510) | human gut metagenome | biome: human gut; feature: human-associated habitat; material: faeces... | reverse complement strand
CGTGCGCTGTCCGCCATAGGCGAGCGGAAAGCGGTACTGCCGTTCCGCCGTACAAAAATGCGAGGACGCCGCCGCACACACGCGCTGGGCATAGCCGCCGTCAATCATACAGCCTGCCAGCAGCAGCCCTTCTATCATTGTCGAACACGCACCGTACACGCCGAGATATGGCACCTGTGTGCTGCGCGCCGCATAGCTGGATGCAACACACTGACCGAGCAAATCGCCCGCAATCATCAAATCCAGCGCCGAAACCGGCAGACCGCATTTGTTCGCCGCCATCCGCACAGCAGCCTGCTGCATATGCATTTCCGCCTTCTCCCATGTTGCTTCTCCGCACATGGTATCCGGAAACAGTTGGTCAAACTGTGCGCCGAGCGGCCCTTCCTGCTCTTTTTTTCCGCCGACAGCTGCCCACGCGGACAGCATCGGCGGCTGTTCAAAGGCAATCGTGCTCACTCCCATTCGTTTTCCTATCATGATGACCTCCTCACGCACCGCCGAATATTGCCAGCACAACGCCATACACGATAGACGCACTGATGCCGTACACGAGCACCGGTCCGGCGATGGTAAACATCTTTGCCGCCGTGCCGAGCACCAAGCCCTCACTTTTAAATTCCAGCGCCGGCGCTGCGACGGAATTGCTGAACCCTGTAATCGGCACCAAGGTTCCCGCTCCCGCATGTTTGGCGAGCTTTTCATACACATGCAGTCCGGTAAGCAGGGCAGACAGCGCAATGAGTGTGATAGATACGGCTGTGCCTGCGTCGCTTTCATCCAGTCCCGCCATTTGCCAAAAAACAAGAATGCCCTGTCCCAACGCGCAGATGCCGCCGCCGACGGCAAACGCCCACAGCATGTTCTTTCCAAGTGGTGATTTTCCACAGCTGCGCTGTATCATTTGGTTGTACTGTTCCGGTGTCGGCTGCATGTCAATCCCTCCGTTTCTCTGCGTTAGTATGCGCCGTTTTTCCGCAATCCATGCACAAAAAAAGTGACTGCGGCAATTTTGCCGCAGTCACCCAAACAATTTCTTATTTTACAGCAGAGAATCGTACAATTCTTCGTAGATTTTCGCGGACGCCGTCCACGAGTAATCCTTTGTCATACCACGCTCTACCATCGCCTTCCAAGCATCCGGTTCGTCATAGAATACCTGTTCCGCATAGAAAATGGTATTGAGCATCTCATCCGCATTGTAGTTTGCAAACGAGAAACCGGTGCCTGTCTGTTCAAACCGATTGTACGGCTGTACCGTGTCGCGCAGACCGCCGGTCTCACGCACAATCGGAACCGTGCCGTAACGCAGGGAAATGAGCTGTGTCAGGCCGCACGGCTCAAACCGCGACGGCATCAGCATCGCATCCGCTGCCGCATACACGCGGTGTGCGCGTGTTTCATTGAACAAAATGTTCGCGGATACCTGTCCCTTTCTCGTCCACTCATAGTAGCGGAACAGATTTTCATAGCGCGGATCGCCTGTGCCGATGATTACCAGCTGTACGCGGGAGGTCAGCAACCGTTCCATGACCCATTCGACAAGATCCAAGCCCTTCTGATCGGTCAGGCGGGTAATCATGGCAATCATCATGACATCCGGATCTTCCGGCATGCCCAGCTCGCGCTGAATCGCCAATTTACATGCCTTTTTGCCCTCCTCAAAGGTGGTTTCGTCGTAGTTTTCCGCAATCATTTTGTCGGTTGCAGGGTTGTACAAATCATAATCAATGCCGTTTACAATGCCCCACAGCGAATCCGAGCGGGCATTGAGCAGACCGTCCAGACCTTCGCCATAATACGGCATGCGAATCTCATTCGCGTAGGTATTGCTGACCGTGGTAATGCGGTCTGCGTATACCAAGCCGCCCTTGAGCATGTTTGCATCCCGATGGAATTCCATGCGTCCCAGTGTGAATACATGTCCCGGCAGACCGGTAAAGCGCCGCATGGTCTGAATATCCCAAACACCTTGGAATTTCAGATTGTGCACGGTCATAATCGTGCGGATGCCGCGGAAGAACGGGTTATCCTGGAACATTTCATGCAGGAATACCGGAATCAGCGCCGTCTGCCAGTCGTGGCAGTGGATAATATCCGGACGGAATCCAATGACCGGCAGCATAGACAGCACAGCCTTGGAGAAAAAGCTGAATTTCTGAATATCCCACAGAATATCGCTGTACAGCCGCTCTCCCTGGAAGAAATGTTCATTGTCGATGTAATAATAGCGAATGCCGTCAAACTCACAGGTCATGATACCGACATAGAAATTTCCCAGTTCTCCCAAATCCATGTAGAAGCTGTCGAGATAGGAAAATCTGCTGCGATACTTCTGCGGAATGCTGGTGTAATCCGGAATGACTACGCGCACATCGTATTTGTCTTTATCCAAAGACTTCGGAAGCGCTCCGACAACATCCGCCAAGCCGCCCGTCTTGACAAACGGCACGCACTCCGATGCTGCAAACAATATATTCTTCATAATAGATTCCCTCCATTCGGGTGAAACAAGCAGTTCCCGCCTTTGTTCTTCCCTCCATATAGCTGCGCATATCTCGCAGACATTGCATCATACTATTTTATTCTATTATAAGATACCTGTTCAGCATTGTCAACGGATACAAGCGAGCAGCTGTTAAAGTTTTTGTGCATTTTCCCGTCTTTTCCGCATTTTAATACACACATCGTCGACTTTTGTGCACAAATATGAATTTTTATTCCGATATCAGCCCTTTGCCTCGCTGTCTGACTGTCCGTAGGAAAATCCTACATCACCGCTGCCGGAGCCGGTATCTGCCGCGCCGCCGCTGTTGAGCGCCATCACACAGGCGCCTACCGCCAACGCAAACAGCAAAATAACAATCACGACAACCGCCGCAATGCCGCGGCCGCTGATCAGCTGCTCCGGACCGTCATCCTCGTCTTCCAAATCCGCCTTCCGTTTGATGCGGTTGCGTCTCGGCGGCTTCTCCATCGGCGGCTGCTCTGCCTGCTCCGTTGCGACAAAATCCGTCGGAATCGGAATATCCGGAATGCTTTCCACCTCTATCGGCTGTTGTTCCACAGCGTCCTCAAAGACCGACTCGTCCACTTTGTGCTGCGTCTGTTGCTGTTCGATTGCCTGTTTGATGTCTTCCTTCGCCAAAACCTGCGTATATGCTTCGCTCTCTATCGGCTGTGCGTCCTCCGCCTCTTGGACAGGCTGGCTTGTCTGCTCCGTTTCATCCGGTTCCGGCTCAGCCTGCTTTGCCTCCTGTATTTCTTCCTTCGAGATGATGCGCGTCGGCTGCTGCGCATAGGCATGCATCGCCTGATGAATGTCCTCGCGGGCAATCGCGCGCGTATACCCTTCATCTTCGATTTCATCCGCTTCCGGCGGCATCTCGCGGCCGCTCTCCGCCATAACTTCCTGCACATATTGTTTCAGCAGCTCGTCGGTATCCTGCTTGTCTTCTTGCGGCTGTACCGCCGACTCCTGTTTCGGTGCCTGTTCCCGCTGCGCCAATATTTCCTGAATATCCGCCGCAAATACCTTCGTCTCGTCTTCGATCTCCGGCTGTTCCGGTGCTGCGGTCTCCCGCTCCGCCGGCCGCGTATGCTCACTGGTCATGACGTCCTGCACATACTGCTGCAGCTCTGAATCCTCGTCCGGTCGTGCCTGTTCCATCGCACGCGCAAGATCCTCTCGCGAGACGGCGCGGGTGTACTCGTGCTCTGCCTGTTCCCGCTCTCCCAATTCCTCGTCAATCACCTGACCGATTTCATCCTGCAATCCCTCTGGCATGTACTCTTCTGCCGGATCCGGAACAAAATCCTTTCCAAACGAAATGTGCTGTGTTGCATCCATACCGCTTGCGTCGCTCTGTACATACCCCTTTGGAACGGCGATGGTAAAATCATCCTCCGTCGAAACATGTTCGTCTTTTTTCGGTGCCGCAGTCGGTGCACCGCAATAAATACAGTACTTGGTTCCGTCTGCCAGCTGTTTTCCGCATCGGATGCAATACATACACATCTCCTCCTTTTCCTATCATTGAATTGGTTCTATTATACGGCATCTCAGAAACAATGACAAGTTTTTCTGACAGGATGCGTCATATACAGCAGCATATGCAGCGCATGCATACAAAAGAACCCCGAACGTTTCCGCTCGGGGTTCCTATATCAAAACATGAAAAAGGTAGGGACGGGACCAAACAGCGCGTGCGCTGTTGTCCTTAGTATACCAAAACTTCTCCCGTTTCATTTGCTGCAATTATGACGGTTTTGTAAAATCAAAATCCGCTGACTACGCCGATAATCAATCCCGCCAAAATGCCAATCGCCATGACAACGGCACTGAACAGATACGCACTGCTCTGTTCCTTTTGCGCGTGCAGCTTTTGAAACATGCCGCGAATCAGAGCCACAATGCCAAACAGCGCAAGGAGCACAAAGGCAATACAGCCAGCCGCCATCGCCATGGACTCCGCCGTCAGAACACGCGCAATCAGCATGATAATACCCGCAGACAGACAAATCAGGACAAATGTGACAATCGGCAGTCCGCCTGTCCGGCTCGAAAGGTCCGGAAGATTTTCCAACGGATCTTCTTCCAATCGCTCCGGCTCAACCGGCTTCGTGTCTTCTTCTACCAGCTTGACCTGATAGTTCTTTTTTATTTCCGGCTCCATCTTCATCTCATCTCCTATTTATATGAATATAGGTAGCATATCACAGGACACACCGCACTGTAAAGCGTTCCGTGTCGAGATTCACAAAACATTCATTATTCTGCCGCTTTATAGTTGTACACCGGACGAATGCGCCGAACAATTTCCGCTGTCGGTGCAATCTGTTCCACAATTTCATCCATGCTTTTATACGCCATCGGCGATTCATCCAATGTATCACGCTGGACGCAGGTTGTATAAATACCGCGCATGGACTGCTGAAACTGTTCCAGCGTCAGGATCTTTTTCGCATCCGCGCGGCTCATCAGACGGCCTGCACCGTGCGGTGCCGATTGATTCCAATCCTCGTTTCCCTTCCCGACACAAATCAAGCTGCCGTCCCGCATATTGATCGGAATAAGCAGCCTTTCACCCCGCTTTGCGGACACACTGCCCTTGCGCAAAATCATCGCATCGGTATCAATATAGTTGTGAATGGTTGAGAACGCGTCAACACAGGTCAACTGCATGTTTTGTAAAATGGTCTGCACCATTGCCTGCCGATTGCAAACCGCAAACTGCTGCACCAGCTTCATATCATGGATATAATCCGCAAACAGATCTCCCGTGACATACGCCAGCTCCTGCGGAACATCCGGCGCATAGTCCCGCTTGATTTCCGCTGTCACCTGCGCAATATCCCGCTCACGCCCCTGCGCCTTGAGCTGCCGCATCGCCTCCTGCACATGCGGGCGGCATCTGTGCTGCAGCGCCTTCCAACCGGCTTTCTGGTAAAAATTCGCAGTCTCTACGCCGAGATGGCGGCTTCCCGAGTGTACCACAAGATACAAGGTGCCATCTTCGTCGCGGTCGATTTCAATAAAATGATTGCCGCCGCCCAGCGTACCGATGCTGCACTGCGCCCGCTTGCTGTCTATTTGCTTGGCACAGCGCAAGTCTTGCAAATTGATTTGCTTTGCCAGCGGATGCGCAGCTGTGCGCACGGCACGCCCTGACGGAATGTATGTGCGGATGACGCGATCCAGCGCGTCAAAATCAATCTGCGTTTCTCTGAGCTTGACGGTTTCCATGCCGCAGCCGATATCTACGCCGACCATGCCCGGCACCACTTTATCCGTCAGCGTCATCGTCGTGCCGATGGTACAGCCTTTGCCCGCGTGCGCGTCCGGCATAATGCGAATTTTCGCATCGGCGAACGCTTGCTGATCGCAAACCATTTGAATTTGCTGCCGCGCCTGCGGCTCCAAGGTCTTGCAAAAGCATTTTGCCGTGTTGTGTGCTCCGTGAACGGCAATCATGTTACCCCTCCTATCGTACAAATATCCAGATATAGCAAAAAGACCTTAACTTTCGTTAAGGTCTTTGGTGCAGATGGAGGGACTTGAACCCTCACGTCCTTGCGAACACTAGCACCTGAAGCTAGCGCGTCTGCCATTCCGCCACATCTGCAAATGGTGCGACTGGCCGGACTTGAACCGGCACGGTTGCCCACACGCCCCTCAAACGTGCGCGTCTGCCTATTCCGCCACAGTCGCATGTATGAGTTGTCTGAGCAACTTGAGGGAGAAATACCGAAGCATTTCTGTCGCATCTCTCAGCGACGATTAGTATTATACCGCGCCCACAAATAAATGTCAACTATTTTTTCGATTTTTTTGAAAAAAATTTGCGCGGAAATTTTTCTAAAATAATTTCAAAAATAATAACTATTACTACTTGACATTCCGCACGAATCTGCTATACTGTAGATGTCGAAAGACAAAAGACCTTCCGGAGGTGCAGCATGCGAATCACGCATGAGGCGGATTACGCAATCCGTATTATGTACTGTTTGGCTGAGCGAAATCAGACAATCAGTGCAAAGCAAATTTCAGATGACAGCGGGGTTCCTTCTCGGTTCGCTCTGAAAATCCTGCGCAGGCTGACGCAGGCCGGTCTGACAGAGTCCTTTAAGGGTGTCAGCGGCGGCTACCAGCTCGCCCGCGCAGCAGATCAGATCTCCCTCGGTGAGATCATTGAGGTAATCGACGGTCCGATTGAAATCAACCACTGCCTGAGCAGTGAATTTGACTGCAGCCGCGTGCAGCAAAAAAATAAATGCACATTTCACCGGCTGTTCAGCGCAATCAATCAGGATATCCGCAGCAAATTATATGACCTGCCTCTGTCACAGTTCGTGCCGGAGAAAAATCAGGCATAATAATTATATTTTGAGTTCAAACACACGATACTATACTATATTATTTAGGAGGATATGATTATGGCTAAGTTTGTATGTACTGTATGTGGCTATGTATACGAAGGCGACGCAGCTCCGGAGCAGTGCCCGGTATGTAAGGCACCGGCTAAGATGTTCAAGGAAGTAGCTGGCGAAATCGAGCTGGCAGCTGAGCATGAGTACGGCGTATACGAGAAGACCGTTGCCAACAACGACAACGTTTCCGCTGAGGACAAGGAATATATCCTGGAGCAGCTGAAGGCAAACTTCAACGGCGAATGTTCTGAAGTTGGTATGTATCTGTGCATGGCTCGCATCGCACACCGCGAGGGCTATCCGGAAATCGGTCTGTACTGGGAAAAGGCTGCTTACGAGGAAGCAGAGCACGCTGCTAAGTTCGCAGAGCTGCTCGGCGAGACGCTGGAGCCGAACATGAAGGCAAGCACCAAGGAGAATCTGGCATGGCGCGTTGACTGCGAGTACGGCGCAACGCAGGGCAAGTTCGATCTGGCTAAGTGCGCAAAGAAGAACGGTCTGGACGCAATCCACGATACCGTTCATGAGATGGCTCGCGACGAGGCTCGCCACGGCAAGGCTCTGGCTGGTCTGCTCAAGCGTTACTTCGGCTAAGTCCGATTGGTTCGCGTATTATACCCCCAATTTTACACGTAATACGATCTCCCGCCGGATTTTCGGCGGGAGATTTTTGTTTTGTCCTCTTCATTATGGCGCCTGTCATACTCCCCGCTCTCCTTTCATACACTGGAGCAAAGGGAGGGATGTCTATGACCGGAAGCGGCGGACTGAGCAGCGCACAAGTGCAGGCGTCTCGACAGCAGCACGGCTGCAATCGTCTGACTGCATGCAACGAAAACAAGTTGGTTTCTCGTTTTCTTTCGGGCTTTTCCGACCCGATCATTCGCATTCTGCTCATCGCCCTGTGCATCAACCTGTTATTTATGCTGCGCGGTGCGCCGTGGTTTGAAACCGTAGGCATTGCCGCCGCTGTGTTTTTGGCTACGTTTATATCCGCCCTGTCAGAATACGGCAGCGATGCGGCGTTTCGCCGGATGCAGACAGAAGCCGCCAACGTGACCTGCCGTGTGCGGCGCAACGGAGGCCGCATCGTTGTCATTCCCGCGGATGATGTCGTGTGCGGTGATTTGATTTTGCTGCAAGCAGGAGAGAGCATTCCCGCGGATGGAGTTCTGCGCGAGGGTCAAGTAGATGTCAATCAATCTGCACTGACCGGCGAAAATCACGACTTGCACAAAACACTTGATGCAGAATTGCTGCGCGGCAGCGTTGTTACATCCGGAGAAGGCATCATGGAAGCCACTGCTGTCGGCAGCAAAACCGTATACGGCGGCATGGCGCAGCAATTGCAGGAGGACACGCGTGAAAGTCCGCTGCACGTTCGTCTGGATGCCCTCGCAAGTACCATCAGCAAGCTGGGCATAGCAGCCGCAGTTCTCGTTGCGGCGTCAGACCTGTTTTTGTGTCTGATTGTTCAGGGCGGCATGCGGCAGCACGCAGTGTTTATCCTGCAGCACGTCCTGCACGCCATCACGCTGGCAGTGACCGTGCTCGTTGTCGCCGTGCCGGAAGGTCTGCCGATGATGATAACCGTCGTGTTGTCCTCTAATATGCTGCGCATGATGCGCGACCATGTTTTGGTTCGCCGCTTGACCGGCATTGAGACCGCCGGAAGCATGAACATCCTGTTTACCGACAAAACCGGCACACTGACCTCGGGACAAATGACCGCAGAGACCGTATTTTCCGGTGACGGCACGCGATTTGACGGGATGCAGTCTCTGCGCCGGCATGCATCGGCACTGTTTGGGCAAATCTATGCGGATTGCCGGTATAATACCGGCGCCACGCTGTCTGTAAGCGGCATAGCAGGCGGCAACGCGACTGACCGCGCGCTGCTGCGCGCGATTGCGTCATTTGACACCGGACGCGCAGAACCCGCCTGTCAGCGCATCCCCTTTGATTCCAGCCGAAAATATGCGGCGGTTCGTCTGCCTCGGCAGGCACAAACCTTGGTGCGCGGAGCACCGGAACTGCTTCTTCCCCGCTGCTCGCACTATCTCACGCCGGACGGTCTGGTGCGCCCCTTTTGTTCCCATGCGTTATCTCGCATTATACATGAGCAATCGGCGGCAGGCGGGCGGTTACTCGCTATGGCAGTCACTGACCAAGCCGTATCCGAAACACATCTGCCGCACGGCATGACCCTGACAGCCCTGCTCGTTCTGCACGATCCCCTGCGCCGCGAGACACCGCAGGCGATTCACCAGCTAGCGCAGGCAGGTATCCGCACCGTCATGCTGACCGGCGACCATCCGGATACCGCGCGCGCCATCGCCCAACGATGCGGCATTCTATCCGATGCCCACCCACTGATAATAGACAGCCGGCAATTGCACGCTTGGTCAGAGCGTGAGCTTATCCAAAATTTGCCCAAGCTCGCCGTTGTGGCGCGGGCACTGCCAACAGACAAAGTGCGGCTGATTCAGGCGGCACAGACCGCTGGACTCGTCGCGGGCATGACCGGAGACGGCGTCAACGATGCGCCTGCCCTCAAGCTCGCAGACATCGGTTTCGCCATGGGCAGCGGCACCGCCGTTGCCAAAGAGGCCGGTGATATTGTCATCACAGACGATAATCCGGCATCCATCGCGCACGCCGTGCTGTACGGACGCACGATTTTCAAAAGTATTCGGAAATTTCTGGTCTTTCAGCTGACGATGAACCTTTGCGCCGTCGGCGTATCTATCGCCGGACCGCTCATCGGCATTGACACGCCAGTCACCGTCATGCAAATGCTGTGGATCAACCTGATTATGGACACACTGGCAGGCTTGGCGTTTTCCGGAGAGCCGCCGCTGCAGGAATATATGCGCGAACCGCCCAAGTGCCGCGAGGAACCCGTGCTCAACCGATATATGAAAAGTCAGCTTATCTGGACGGGCAGTTATACCATTGTTTTATGTATTATATTTCTGCGCGCCGCACCCCTTCGCCGGTTTTTCAGCTATGCCGCCGATCCCATTCGATTTTTAACCGCATTTTTTACGCTGTTTATCTTTTGCGGCATTTTCAACGCCTTCAATGCGCGCACGCACCGGCTGCATATCTTGGCGCACATCCGGCGCGATCCGCTGTTTCTCAGCATCATGACAGCGGTCTCCCTCGTGCAGCTCGGACTGATTTATTACGGCGGCACCCTGTTTCGCACGACACCGCTGCCGCTATACCAATTGTGCGCCGCAGCCGGTCTCGCGCTC
>ENA-OPDA01002595-OPDA01002595.1-human-gut-metagenome-genome-assembly--contig:-NODE-2595-length-10192-cov-1.519779_pt1 | contig 10192 bp, 8 predicted proteins | sample MGYA00241253_ERZ501486 | MGnify/ENA primary metagenome ERZ501486 (study PRJEB25962, sample SAMEA2042510) | human gut metagenome | biome: human gut; feature: human-associated habitat; material: faeces... | reverse complement strand
GGCAAAAGGTTGTCGAGCCGAAGGACGGGGCGCCGTCGAGCTTCCAGCTCTTTGCCGAGTTAGCGCACCGCGCTGGAAAAGACGCCGAGTTCATCGCAACTCTGAACGCCATGTATCGCGTGAAAGATGAGTATTCGGTTCCCATGGATCAAAAACTCGAGCCTGAAGCATTTGCCGATTCGGTGCTTAAGAGCGTCATTGACGAAGAGCATGGTATCGAATGGATGAAGGAGCACGGTGTTTACACGTATCCCAGGAAGATAGACGAGGTCTATATCTGGGCAAACGATGCTCCCGGAAAGGTTCCCATGTATTGGGACTTCATGCTTGAGGCAAAGGAAAAGGTCGAAGCGAAGGTCGCCGAGCTTGGTATTCCTTGGGAAACCGATGACTATCAGCCGCTCCCCGATTGGAAGCCTGGTTGCGGATTCGATGTTGAGAACCCGGATTACGACATCATCCCCGTCTATTACACCGATGCGGTCAATACCGATTCGTGGCTTATGGAAAACCCCTGGATCAATGAGATCAATGAAGCGAATCCCTATGGCTACACCATCGAAATGAACAAGGCGACTGCGGAGGCGAAGGGCCTGGCGAGCGGGGACAACGTTCGTCTCGAAACTCTCGAGGGCGTTTCTGTCGAAGGCAAGCTTGCGGTTTCCGAAGGCGTTCATGCCTCGTGTGTATCGGTTATCGGTGGCGACTGGGGTTCGAAGTCTGAGTTCATGCCTATCGCGAAAGACAAGGGCGTGCCGATCGTGCACCTTCTTCCTGGCCAGACGCCCGATCGCATGGACCATATCTGCTCCGCATTTGACCAGTGCATCCGCGTCAAAATCGAGAAAATCGCTTAAGGGGGTTGTGAGCTATGGCATATGGAATGCTGATTGATTTGAAAAAATGCGTCGGTTGCCATGCGTGCGCGACGGCGTGCAAAGGGGCACATGGAACCCCTCCGGGGGTAACTCGCTCTCGTGTCGAGCGAAGCTTTGAGGGCACGTATCCAGACGTGAGGAAAACGATTCTGCCTGTGTTGTGCAACCATTGCGAAAACGCGCCCTGCGTCGAAGCGTGCCCCTCGGGTGCCACGACGAAGAGGGAAGACGGCATTGTCGTTATTGATAAGGAAGTGTGCATCGGCTGCAAGGCGTGTGTTTCTGCGTGCCCCTATGGCGCCCGTTACTTCTATGAGAGCGAAACGGGCTATTTTGGCGAGCTCAACGAGCATGAGCAGGTCAAGTATGCGGAAGATATGCCTACGGGCAAGGTCGACAAATGCACGTTCTGCGCTGACCGAATTGATGCGGGCAAAGGCGAGGTGCAGGCTTGCGTCGCGGCATGCCCGGCGGGAGCTCGAGTTTTCGGCGATCTTGAGGAGATAAAGAAGAAAGCCTTGGACGAAGGCGGCTTCCAGCTTGCTCCGGAAAATGGCACCAATCCGTCGGTTTGGTATATTCCGAATAACGTTGTGGAGGCGGGAGAAGCGAAGTCCCAGAATTAGGTCGTTGGCGTAAACCGTGAATCGAGAAGGGCGTGCTGAGCACGCCCTTCTTTGTAAGGAGTGCCCATGTCGGAAAGAAACGTTAGTTCCAGAGTTGATGAGCAGGAATCTCATTGCCTGCGTGTGCCTTCGTTTCATTATGGCTCGGGCGGGCTTATTTCCTTCGAATCTTCGGTGGTACAAGAACTCGTCGTTCGTTTGGTCGTTAATGGCCAGCAGGTCGATACGCTTACGTGTTCGCCTTGGAACGTCGAAGAACTGACCTACGGCAGGCTGTATTTCAACGGGATTATTAGGCGGGCGAGCGACGTAACTAACATGTGGATTGATGTCGATGCTGGCTTGGTCGATGTTTTGATTTCCGACACGATGGGCGCTGCGTCCGATTCTCTTTTGGGAGAGCGTAGCGTTCTTTCGTACGTGACGCCTCGCTGGATTATTGACAATATGGCTCGATTTGAGGCGAATTCGTGCTTATTCCGCCGTACGGGCGGAATGCATGGGGCGGCAATTGCTGATGCGGGAGGCTTCCTTGCTCGTTTCGATGATGTTGGGCGACACAATGCGATGGATAAGCTCGTGGGGTGGTGCCTAACGAACAGCGTTGATGCGAGCGACAAGGTTGTTTTGTTTAGCGGCCGTGTTCCTTGGGGAATAATCGACAGGGTTGTTAAGTTGGGCGCATACGCAATTATTTCTCCAGGTGCTCCGACCGATATGTCGATAAATACCGCCGGCCAGAATCAAATAATGCTTGTGGGTTTTGCTAAGAACGGCGAGTTCAACATTTACGCCCATGAGGAGCTTTTGTCCGATGGGGCGGAGAAGAATGCTCTCGCTGTTTGAGGGCGGTAAATGGTACTTGATGTGGTTGAGGCCGTCTCGATTGCGGGCTTCTTCAACCCCTTTCCAGCTCTGAAACAAAGAGACCCGCCTCAAAACGAAGCGGGTCTCTTCTTGCCTAGCGGGAGGGGAGGGTTTGCTAGGCAAGAGTTGTTACAGTTTTGCCAAAATGCGGCCCACGAGCATGCCGTGGGTGAGGGCGAAGCCGTGGCTCGCGCCAGGCGCAGGCAGGGGGTAGTCGACGAGGAAGCGGCCGCCCTGGGTATTGCCAACCGCATACAAGCCATCGATGACCTTGTCCTCGGTGTCGAGCACTTCGAAATCAACGGTGGTTTCAAGGCCGCCTAGGGTCACCAGAATGTTGCAGTTCGTAATGGGGAATGCGAAGAACGGACCCTCCTCAATCGGGAAGAGTCGGTCGGCGCGCTTGCCGAAATCCTCGTCTTTTCCGTTGTGGGCGAGTTCGTTGTATCGAGCAATAGTTGCTGCGAACTTGTCGGCGTCAACGCCCATCTTCTCGGCGAGCTCTTCCAAGGTGTCGCATTTCACGCCCTGCTTATTCGGAGTGGGTGTGCCTTCGGCGAAATAGCTATTGTAGCTAGCGGTGTTGCCGTCCTCGCTCGATTCGTCGAGGGCGATATAGGCGCTGCGGCCATAGGAGCCGTTGGGAACTTCAGATCCGCTGTTCACAAGCCAGTTTACATTGCCATGGCCGGTGTCCATATGGCCGATCTGCTCGGGCCACTTCGAGTCCCAAACGCGCCACAGCATGTTTTCGCGGGCTCGGGCAATTTGCGCCTGGATATAGGTGCCGCCCACGTCTTCGTTCATAACGCGGTCACCTTCGATGTCGACGAGAAGGAATGCATCGCAGCCGAGCGGGCCGAACATGTTGTGAACCATGGGGGCGTGCGGGCCATCTTCCATTTTCGCGCCAATCCACATGCCCATTTGCTGGCCGTCGCCCGTATTCGTCTTTTCGCCCTTTGCATCGGTGTTCGGGAAAATGCTGTTGTAGCGCGTTGCCCACGGTTGGTAGTACTCGAGCATTTCACGATTGCTGGCATAGTCGCCAGTTGCGAGCAGGACGGCTTTCGCGGCATTGATTTGTTTATAGTTTCCGTCGACATCTTCGACGATGACTCCCGTTACTCGGCCTCCGTCTTCGCGAATCAGCTGGCGCGCCCAAGTGCTGAACATGAAGTTCACGCCGCCAGCAACGCAAATGTCGTAAACATTTTTCATGTAGGGCGCATGGGTGGGCAGGCAAATCTGGCATACGTCGTAGAGGTCGTACCAGTCGTTTTCGATGTTTGCATCGGCGGGGTGCGGCCAGTGCATTTTGCGAACACTCATGGACGTGCCATCGTAGGGGTCGCCTTCGGTGCCAGTGCTGTACTGTCCTTCAGACGCGCTGAGGTACCAATCCAAAGCTTCGGCGGAGTTGTCGGCCCAAAGCTTGATGATGGGCATCTTGGGACGATAGCCGCATTCCTTCATAATCGATCCCGTTACGGCAGCTTTATCTACTTTGATGCCGAGCGCTTCCTGGATTTGTCCGCCGCACGAGGCGATTTGGTTTGAGCGAACCTGGAACGATTCACCCTTTTCGATGACGGCGATTTTCTCTCCAGCGACGCCGCTTTCGATTGCGGAACGCGTTGCCGACATTCCCGACATGCCCGCGCCGATTATCACGATATCGACGTCGACGGTTTCCTTGATGTCGCTCGCGGGAATAGTCTCAGGCTTCTGCAGGAACGACGGGGTGGAATCGCTCGTGTTGCCCGAAGCTGAGTCTGTCGTGCTTGATTTGCTGTCGGCTTTGGGGCTGCATCCTATAAGTCCCATTGCGGCAGCGCCTGCGGCGGCGGTGGCGCCAAGGCCAAGGAACGCGCGGCGAGAAACGCCATTGATTGCTTTCATTTTTCCTCCTGTATTTGTGACGCCGTAGCGTCGAATGCTTGCGGCGCATCGCTGCGCCATACGATGGTTGAAAGATATGTTCCGGCGGTATCGGCCGCGTCATTCTTCTGGGTTGAACCCCGTACGCCCCATCAACCTTCTGGGACGATTTCTCGGTAATTTCCAGTTGAGAGCGGTGCTTCGCGAAATGAATCTGGGCGTGCGCTACAATGCCAAAAGCAAAAAACAGGGGAGGAATGAATGCGCGCGTTTCGCAATATTGTGGCGTATATGGGCTTCGGATTCTATTGGGCATGGATTTTCGTGTCCTTTAATTCCGTGGGCTCGCTCGGTCAGAATCTTTCGATTGACGCTTTGACATCGTCTCACCTTGCTTCTTCTGTCGCTGCGATCTTGCCGCTGCTCGCGGCGTTCCTTTTGCGTGGCAAAATCGAGGCTCTTCCGCATCGTGCGCTTTTCGCGCTCGTTGTTTCTTCGTCGGCGCTCGCGTCGGTTTCGACAGCATGCATGCAGGCGTTTTTCGCGCAGCCGATTATGCATGCGGCCGCGGCGGCTTCGGCGGGCTTGTTTGTTGTTGGCCCCATGCTGGCATGGGGCGTTGTGTATGGGTCGCTCGATGCCAAGAATGCGGTTATCTGCACCGCTCTTTCGTTCGCGTTTGCAGGGCTTATTTATTTCGCCACATCGTTTATGCCGTGGTCCGTCGCCGCTTTTGTTGCGACGGCGTTGCCCCTCGCTACCGGACTTAGCGCATGCGCGTGCTTTTCCAGAGGCTCGAATCGCGCTGTCGGTTGGGAAGGCGGCATTCCCCAAGAGCCTCCTTCCCATTCGCCCGTCCCCATCGGAGCCCTGGTTGGGCTTGCGGTGGTGACGTTCGTGTATGGTGGCCTTCGCGTGTATTCGGTGCATGCGAGCGCTGAATTCTCTGGCCCGAGTGTGCTTTTCGTTTCCGTTGTTGCTGCGTCGGCCATTATGTTGTTGTATACGCTGCTCATTCCGCGAACGAGTTTGAATTTGGGCGTTCTTTACAGAGTCGCACTCATTGCGTTCGCTGCCGTGCTTATGCTTGCGGCGGTTGGCGAGGAAGTTGCGGCCATCCCTCTTGAGGCACTTGTGCGTTGCGGCATGATGCTCTTTGAAATGCTGACGTGGGTGCTACTCGCTGAAACAGTTCGAACGGGCAGCATGTCTGCCCTTGCGGTGTTTTCTGCGGGCAGGTTTGCCGTCCATGTTGGCATTTCCTTGGGCGAGGGATCCGCGCTCGTATTCGGCGTGAGCTCCCTGGAATTCTTGGTGTGCGCTGTTGTCGCGCTCATTGTGGCCGCAGGTTTTCTTTTTCGCGATGCCGATACGACGTTCTTCTTCGCGAGCCCCACTGAAGATGAGTTGCGGCGCATCGCGCGGAAACGTTCAGTGTCCGACGGCGAGTCTTCTAGGGAGGAAACGACCCTGAAGGTTTGCGTGAGCGATGCCATTGCTGAGGCTGGTGGAGATTTCGATGCTCGGGTTGGAGATATGCTCAAACGGAGCCTCGAAGACCGCATCGATTCTGTTGCTTCTCGTTATAGTTTTTCGGCTCGAGAGCGCGAGGTGTTTGAGCTGTGGGTTACGGGACACGATGCTCAATATATCCAAGATGAGCTCGTCATATCGCGCTCGACGGTCAAGACGCACGTGCGTCATATTTACGAGAAATGTGATGTGCATAGCAGAAGCGACCTTATGCGCGTGCTTGAGCGCGATTAGTTCAGGGCGGCTTGGTCGCCGGGCAACTTGATTCCACTTTTGGCCCAGCTCCTAGCCGTCTGCTGGTGCGTATGCCGCTTAGGGGCGAACGGTGTTGTCGCCTCAAGACTTAAAGCCGTGTTTCGCCGTGGAGGTAGGGATTCACGCTCTGGCTTCTCGAGGCTGTGTCTATACTCGTTCCGCGAACTTGTATCCCACGCGCCATACCGTGAGCAGGTATTTCGGCTGCGAGGGATTGTCTTCGATCTTCTCGCGAATTTTGCGCATGAATACGGTGATGCTGCTTTCGTCCACGTTGCTGTCGCGGCCCCAAATGTGCTCGTAGATTTGACCGCGTGTGAACGCCTGACCGGGGTTCGACGCGAGCAGCGCCAGAATCTCGAATTCCTTTGCGGTGAGGTCGATTTTCTTGCCGCGCAAATACACCTCATAGCGATTGAAGAAAATCTCAAGGTTACCCGTTTTGCTCGATCCTTCGCGCTGCGTTGCCTTCGCGTACGCCAAATTGGCTTTGTGGCGACGCAGATGCGCCTCGATGCGCAACAGCAATTCTTCAGAAGAGAACGGCTTCACCACGTAATCGTCGCCGCCGGCTTTGAAGCCAATCGACTTGTCGACGATGTCGCCTTTTGCGGAAAGGAACACGACGGGGATTCGGCGTCCCTTTTCGCGAATGGACTTGCACACGTCAAAGCCGTTCATGCCAGGCATCATCACGTCGAGCAGCAACAGGTCGGGGTGCTCGGTCGACAGCATTTCCAATCCTTCTTCGCCGCCGTATGCGCCGCAATATGAATACCCCGCATCTTCCAAAATGCGCTTAATGAGCGTGTGCACGCCGCAATCGTCATCGATGAGCATCACTTTATACGGTTCGGCCATGTCGCTATTCCTCCTTTACCGCTTGGCGAATCGGTAGACGCACCGTAAACGCCGACCCGTGCCCTAGTTCGCTTTCGAGCGTTATGTCTCCGCCGTGCATCTCTACGTATTCCTTCGCCAAAGCAAGGCCCAGGCCCGTTCCCCGATATTTGCGGGATACCGATGAATCGGCCTGCGCGAATCGCTCGAATATGCGCTCCCGATCGGCTTTCGCCACGCCGATGCCCGTATCCGCCACGCAAATCCATGCCTGCTCGCACTCGGGATGATAGCTCACCGTTACGCGCACCTTTCCGCCTTCGGGCGTGAATTTCATCGCATTGCCGACGAGGTTTTCAACCACATGGCGAATTTTCTCGAAATCGGCTTCGATGAGCGGCACGTCGGCATCGATGGAGCACGAGAAGTCGATGCCGTTGTGCTCGGCAAGAGGACGCATGACCGATTCCACCATGCCCACTACATCGCCGAGCTCTACTGGCTCGCATGAAAGCTCAGTCTTGCCTGCGTCGACGCGGCTCATTTCCAAGATGTCGTTAATCATGAGCAGAAGTACGCGCGAATTCGTTTCAATCTCCTGGCGCACCTGGGCTTCGCGCGTATCGCGGGGCGCTCCTTCACTGTTGAGTATTTCGGAGAATGCCAGAATCGAGGTGAGCGGCGTGCGAAGCTCATGGCTCATCATCGATAAGAAGTCCGATTTGTACTGGTTGTCTTGGGCCAAGCGTTCGTTGGCTTCTTCCAGCTGGGCACGTTGTCGCTCGAGCACGGCGTTGGCTTGGGCGAGCTGCGCCGTGCGATCGGCGACTTGGGATTCGAGACTGTCATAGAGATCGGAAAGCTCGCGCGTCATTTTATTGAACTCGTCGACCAGCGAATTCAATTCGGGCGACGATTCGACCCGATCGAGTTTTGCGTCGAGTTCGCCCGCCTGAATCTTCTCAACGCCGCCGCGAATGCGTGCTAGCGGCCGTGTGACCAGGTACGATAAGGCGGCATATACGATAAGCAGGCACGCAACGAGTACCGCGACGAAGAATTCCACATTGTGCGCAACGTTGTCGCGTTCGGCTTGAATGTAGATATCCATAGGAATCACGATGGAGATGGCTCCACCCGCATCGCCCACGCTCCAGCCTTCCTTCGCGTGGCCCGTAACGTCGAGTTCGCCTGCTGGCTCGCCATGGCATTCCAGACAGCTCTTCTTGATTTCCATGGGCGCCATGTACCGGTATACCTGCGACCCATCGTATTGCGTGATGCTCGCATAGTACGCAAGCGTTGGGTCGGCATAGAGCGCATCGAGACCCGCTGCTTCGAATTCGTCGGGCTCGTCTTCGGAATTGCGCGGATTGAAGTTCACGAAGCGCGTGGTGTAGCCCGACTCGATGGAGAACAGCCGGCCTATGCTTCGGCCGACGACGGCGCAATGTAGGCCCTGATAGCTGCCCGTGCTGCCATATGCGGCAGCTTCGAGCTTCTCTTGGTTCGCCGACATGAAATCCCACATGGCGGTCATTTGCTGCGAGAGCACCAAACCCTTTTCCTGCAGTTCATTCTCGGTTTGTTGACGCTGGGCTTCTGTCGTCCACACGACGTTTACCGCCAAGGCGACGGCGAACAGCGTCACCATGAGCACGGCGAACTTTGTACGCAGTTTCACTTTTCGAACGTTTGATTCCAGTTTCCCCATCGCGCCTTCCCCCTAAGGCGAGCTGTTGCCCGTGCTATTTCGGGCATGCCTCCAAAAGCTCCGCTGTTGCGGTTGCATCAGCCTTGCACAAGATAGCGGCCAGATTTGCGGCGTGAACGTAGAAGCTGCTGGCACTTTTCGGCAAGTGGCTAGTCAGACGTTGGGCAAATTCGCCCACCCAACAACCTAGATGCTCGGCTAGAAACATCGCCTGACGGCCGAGCGCGACCTTTGCGCCAGGCATATCGCCCGAAGAGGCGCGTGTCTCTGCTTCGCTGCACAACGCCGCCATGAACGCGAGCTCGGTTGCAATATGGTCATCGGGGACGTGCGGATAGCCCGCCGCGGTGAATCCGGCGGCGTGGTATGCGGCGCGAACGTTGAGCGTGCTTTGCTGAAATACCAGCTCTTCGCCGCATGCATATACCGATTCCCAGGGCGATGCAGGGAGTTTCCCCGGGCCAATGAGCAGGCGCGTATATTCATTTGCCAGGCTCGACGCTTTTGCATCGAGCGTCAATGCTGTCTGGAGTTCAACGCAGAGTGCCGCGAACTCTTTCATTTCTGGCGAGTCGGCGCCAAAGAACAGTTCGAATTGTTCGCGCGCTGTGCGGAGCGTGGTCTCGATGAACGTCTCATCAGGCACATCGCTAAACACACGCCATAAATATTGATAGATGAACGCGCGGTTTGCGCATGCGTTCGCAATGATCTCGTTTGCTTCCATAGCGGTTCCTTCCCTTCGAACTATGATACGCGAAAGCCGCGCCAGCTGGGAGGGATGCTGGCGCGGCTTGTTGGAGGGTGTGCTCTTTTACAGGATTACCTTGCGGAAATCATTCTCGAGCGCCGCCGGGCGAGCGTCGATGAGGGTATGCGGGCCCGTTTGGGAAGAATCGGGCAGGATCGCAATTCGGTCGACGGCATCGGGATGCGCTGCAACCAGGTCATCGTAGACGCCGAATTCGAGTGCGCGCATGGGGCATGCGGCTACGCAAGCGGGCTGCTCGCCGTTCTGGCGCAGCACGTAGCACGCGTCGCACTTGTGCACCATCTTCTGCTCCTCGAGGTACTGAGGCACGCTGTAGGGGCACGACTGCACACAATATTGGCAGCCGATGCACTTCTCGTCGTCGTGCTGCACGGTGCCGTCGGTCTCGTCGATATACATGGCCTCGGTCGGGCAAGCCTCGACGCATGCGGGGTTCTCGCAATGGTTGCACGTCGCTGCGTAATGGTACGACTTCACCGAGGGGAACTCGCCAACCTCGAAGTCGACCACGTGGCGGAACAGGGTACCAACTTCGAGATCGTTTTTATCTTTGCAGGCGACTTGGCAGGTCTTGCAGCCAACGCAAGAATTTTGATCGAAATAGAAGCCCATTCGCTTGGTTTCTTCAGTTGCCATGATTATTCACCATCTTTCAGGGGCATGCGAGCAGGCAGGTCGGCGTCGGCTCCCAAAGCGGTGCCCGTGTATTTTTCAATCTTGCAAAGGGCGGAGTTGTAGCCAGATACCGCAGCGCCTGTCGGGGTTTGCGCGATGAGGTAGTTGTCCGCACCGGCCTGGTCGATGCCTGTTTCTTCGTCGACCTGCA
>ENA-OPDA01002592-OPDA01002592.1-human-gut-metagenome-genome-assembly--contig:-NODE-2592-length-10201-cov-2.028681_pt1 | contig 10201 bp, 10 predicted proteins | sample MGYA00241253_ERZ501486 | MGnify/ENA primary metagenome ERZ501486 (study PRJEB25962, sample SAMEA2042510) | human gut metagenome | biome: human gut; feature: human-associated habitat; material: faeces... | reverse complement strand
CCGGCCGTATTTTTTCCGTGATTCGAAGAGACTATTTTTACAGCCAGTGCTTTTGCGCTAAACGAATGAATAAGCCGCTCCTGTAGAGATGCTACTTTCCCCATTTCGTTGTTTCTGTACGCCGCCGCAATACGCCGCTGTCAGCGCGGACAGCATGCAGCCGGTTCCCGTGACACAAGACATCATCGGATGACCATTGCGGCAAATGTACGCCCGCTCCGGCGACGCAATGATGTCAATGGCGCCGCTCACAGACACAACTGCACCGAGCTTGGCGCTGAGCTGCTTGAAAAATTCCACACGTTCCTGTAAGTTTTCCTCTGTCACCGCATCTGCCGCGCCGGCATCAACGCCTTTGGTGTTAGACGCTGCACCGCCGACGGCAAGCAGCTCCGACACGTTGCCGCGCACGACGGAAAACCGATACTGCGCAAAAAAGTCGCGCAGCGTTTCCATGCGGTACGTCGAGGCGCCTGCGCCGACCGGATCGAGAACAACCGGAATCTTCGCTTGGTTGGCCGCCGCAATGGCGCGATGCATGGCAAGAACGGTATGGCTGTTTAAATTGCCGATATTGATGTCTAAACCATCCGCCTGAGACGCAATTTCTGCTGCCTCCTGCTCGGCCTCCGCCATTGTCGGAGACGCGCCGCATGCCAGCACAATATTGGCACAGTCATTGGTGGTAATGTAATTGGTGATGCAGTGTGTCAGCGGCTTTTTCAGTCGCACGTTTTGCAAAATTTCTTCAAACATATATCAATTTCCTTTTCTATTTGATGATGAAAACATAGAACAAGTCTTAGTATATCGCTGTCTGTCACTGTCTGTCAAATACTTTGACAAGGATTCTGCCCAGTGGTATCATAGAATCAATCGTTTCACAGAAAGGTTTTCTATACATATGGATATTTCCGCATTATACACGCAGATTGCCGTCATGTTTCTGCTCATCGGTGTCGGTGCAGTCTGTTACAAATATAAGCTCGTGACAGATACCGGCTCCGGACAGATGTCTGCGCTTCTCATCAATTTCGCTGCTCCCGCCATTATCATCCATTCTTTTTGCCGTGCATTTGATCGAGCCATGCTCGGCAAACTCATCATTTCGTTTGTGCTTTCTCTGGTGCTGCTCGGCATCAGCATCGGCATTGCTGCGCTTGTCTTTCACAAAGATACCGCAGATTACGCCGACAAACGCATGTGCGTCATTTTCTCCAACAATGGTTTTATGGCATTGCCCTTATTGCAGGCGTTATACGGAGATGACGGCGTATTTATCGGTTCCATCAATATCGTTGCCACCAACATCGTCATTTGGACGTTTGGCGTCTGGCTGCTGACGCGCGCGGGCAATCGCGGCAAAGTTCGTCTGAGCTGGCAAAAAATCCTGTTGAATCCCGGAACCATTGGCTTTTTCATCGGATTGGCAATTTTCCTGACATCGACAAATCTCCCTGCCGTTTTGGATGAACCGATTACTTTTTTGGGCAACTTGAATACGCCGCTTGCCATGATTGTTCTCGGTGTCTATCTCGCACAAAGCAATCTGCTCGACATCATGAAAGACCGCTCGGTGTATTTGGTCTGCCTGCTCCGTCTTTTGGTCATTCCGCTCATCACCATCGCATTGATGTGGATATTGCGGGTGAACAGCGATATTGCCAATGTCTTGATTATCAGCATTGCGACACCGTGCGCCGTGGCATCCTCCATGTTTGCCCAGCTGTACGGCACCAACTACCGCTATTCCAGCCGTCTGATTGCTTTTTCCACCCTGCTCTCTGCGGTCACGATGCCGGTCATGCTGAGTCTGTGTGCACTGTTTGCTGTATAAGCGTATATGTACCGAAAGCTGTCGATGAGACAGCTTTCTTTTTTTGTCTATGCGATGGTTCCGGACACGGTCAGTGTGCTGGTGCTCGGCGTGACAATCCACGCGCCGGTCTGTGCATCCTGCGTGTACGCTGCCGCAGGGACGAGCAGTTTTCCTGCCACCGTTGCAAAATTTCCCGCCGCATCATAGGTGTAATCGGTGCCCTGTGCCCAAGCCGCACCGTTATATGTCACCGTCAAATCTCTGAGAATCGGAGCAAATGCATCGGAAATGATCGCTGCATCCGCTGCCGTAACCGGCGCATTTCCCGTGTTCTGAATGTCAAACGTATACGTCAATCGTCCATTCTCTGCAACCGGTACCGGTGCCACAGCCTTGGCAATCGAAAGAACCGGTGTCACCTGTGCAGCAACGGTTTCCTGTGCCATCACCGGTGTGATGGTGTCGCCGGTAATCGTCGCCGTGTTGGTAATGGATGCTTCCACGCCCGGCGGCGCATACGGTGTGGTTTTTGTCTCATAGATGAGAACGGCATCTCCGCCCGCCGGAACCGAAATGCCGGAAATCACCAGCGGCGGTCCGGCGGTGACCGTCGGTTTCGCCTGCAAAACGCCGTTGCTGTAATATTGAATGGAAGGCGCGATATACTCTAACGGATATACGGTTTCCGCTGGCGTGCCGAATGCATATGCCCCCAGATCGTCCGAAACCGTGAGTCCCGTCCACGCAGCCGCACCGGCATTGCGCAGACTGATGACATACGTGATGGTATCTCCCGCCACATATGTCTCCCGCACCGCCGTTTTCTGTGCGGACAATGCCTCCAAAATCTCACCGACCGCAACATTGGAATTGACCACTGAGCCATTGTATGATAACGTTGCCTGATTGGTAAACTGTGCCATCTCTTACCCCTCCTTGCCGGTCAAACGGGAACCCTGTGTTCCCTCATTCCATCTTATGCTGTATCGCATGTCCGTGCGCCTTTTTTCTGGACAGCGCACCGCTTCAATGCTATACTAAGATATCTGACAGGAGGTGTTTTGCATGGCAAAATATAAAATCGCAGATGCCCGCACAGGATTGCGTCCATTGTCCGAAAAATCAATATTGGAGGGCATTTTTAACGGAGATTTGCGGGCGCTGGAGCTGGAAAACGGCTGTGTCATTTATGATGACGGGCGGCCCAATTATCACACACGCGACGGCCGCGAATTTGCGGAGGTCATTGAAGTTCAGTCCGGAGAAATTGTCGGATATACAGAGATAACAAACGACAGCAAGTGATGAACACCTGCTGTCGTTTGTTTTTTTGCTGTTACTGAATGTCTTTGACCGGATAATCCTTATCCTCTACCGCCTTGCGCAGAACATCGTTGGAAACGTCCTTGCTCAATGTGACCACCGCGGTATCCGTGTTGTGGTCTGCGGTTGCTTCGGTCACGCCGTCAATGGCCTCCAGTGCCTTTTTGACGGTTGCCTCACAGTGCGGGCACATCATGCCCTCAATTTTCAATGTCTTGGTCATTGTCTTTTGTTCCTTTCTTGTATGTTTGATTTTTTTATCTTTCGCAGCATTGCGGATATCTAACCAATTGAGCCGCAATGCATTGGATACGACACAAAAACTGGACAAGCTCATTGCCGCCGCGCCGAACATTGGATTAAGCTCCCAGCCCAGCAGCGAGATAAACACGCCCGCCGCCAGCGGGATGCCGCACACATTATACGCAAATGCCCAGAACAGATTTTCATGAATATTGCGCAGCGTTACGCGGCTCAGGCGAATGGCTGCTGACACATCAAGCAATCTGCTGTTCATAAGCACAACATCCGCCGCATCCACGGCAACATCTGCGCCCGCACCAATCGCAATGCCAATATCCGCACGCGCAAGCGCCGGTGCATCGTTGATGCCGTCACCCACCATTGCCACCTTGCCGCGGCTGCGCAGCTGTCGAATCACAGCTTCTTTTCCGTCCGGCAGCACATCGGCAACGACTTCATCCACACCTGCCTGCGCGCCAATCGCCTTGGCTGTGCGTGCGTTGTCACCGGTCAGCATGACGACATGCATTCCCATATTGCGCAGCTCACGCACCGCCTGTGCGCTGTCCGGTTTGATGACATCTGCGACTGCGACAATGCCGGCCAGCTGATTGCCTCTGCTGAAAAACAGCGGCGTTTTTCCCTGCTCTGCGAGCTGCTGCGCCTGTTTTTGCAGAGATGCTGGAATCTCACAAATAGTTTGCATAAATGTTCCGCTGCCGCCGTGCAGGGGAACTCCATCCAATGCGGCAGACAGTCCATGTCCCGGCAGTGCTTGAAATTCCTGCACATCCGGTGCAGATACCGCATCGTGCTGCGCCCGTTCCACAATCGCACGTGCCAGCGGATGTTCGCTCTTTTTTTCCAGAGCATACGCCAGCGTCATAACATCGCGTTCGGAGTACCCGTCTGCCGGAACCAAATCGGTAACTTTGGGCTGTCCGGATGTAATGGTACCGGTTTTATCCAGCGCAACAACGGCAACCTTTCCGGTTTCTTCGAGCGAAACAGCGGTCTTAAACAGAATGCCGTTTTTTGCGCCCTTGCCGTTGCCGACCATGATGGCAACCGGCGTTGCCAAGCCCAGCGCACACGGACAGCTGATAACCAAAACCGAAATGCCGCGCGCCAATGCAAAACCGAAGGTCTGTCCGACAAGCAGCCAGACAATGCAGGTAATCACGGCAATCGTGATAACCGTCGGAACAAACACACCGGATACTTTATCCGCAATTTTTGCAATCGGCGCCTTTGTCGCCGCCGCGTCACTGACCATCTGAATAATTTGTGACAGCGTCGTATCCTCGCCAACACGCAATGCCTCACATTGCAAATAACCGGACTGGTTGAGTGTCGCCGCAGATACCAAATCTCCTGTAGTTTTATCTACCGGAATACTTTCACCGGTGAGCGCTGCCTCATTGACGGCACTGCTGCCGGACAAAATCTTGCCGTCTACCGGAATGGTCTCTCCCGGACGCACGACAAAAATATCGCCTTTTTGAACCTGCTCAATGGAAACCTCTACTTCTTTGCCGTCTTTCATGATGACAGCTGTTTTCGGCGCGAGCTTCATCAGTCCCTTGAGCGCATTGGTGGTTTTGCCCTTAGAACGCGCCTCCAGCATCTTTCCCACGGTAATCAGCGTCAGAATCATCGCCGCAGACTCAAAATAAAACTCGTTCATATACGTCATGACCGCAGCATCGTCTCTCTGGACAACCGCATGGGTCATCATGAACAGCGCGTACACGCTCCACACAAACGATGCCATCGAGCCGAGCGCTACCAGCGTGTCCATGTTCGGCGCCCGATGAATCAGCCCTTTGAAGCCGCTGACAAAGAATTTCTGGTTGATGACCATGACAATGCCTGCCAACAGCAATTGTACCAAGCCCATTGCCACATGGTTGCCTTCAAACCACTTGGGCAGCGGCCAGCCCCACATCATATGTCCCATGGAAAAATACATCAGCACGAGCAAAAATCCAACCGATGCAATCAACCGGCGTTTGAGTACCGGCGTGTCGCGGTCTGCCAGCACATCCATATCCATAGACGCTTGCGATGTCCCGCTCTGTGCGCCCTTGAGTGAAGCACCATAACCCGCATCCGTCACCGCTCGAATAATCTCCTGCGGTGATGCCGTGCCCTCTACACCCATGGAATTGGTCAGCAGGCTGACAGAACAGCTGGTCACGCCGGAAACCTGAGACACAGCCTTTTCCACGCGCGCACTGCATGCGGCGCAACTCATGCCTGTCACTGTATACTGTTTCATGTTATTTGTTCTCCTCAATGCTTGTGACCTTGTAGTCCGTCCACGCGAGCGCTTGCCGAATCGCATCATCGCTCACTGCACGGTCATACGCCACGATGGCAATGCCCTTTTTCCAATCCGCATGCGCGACTGCGCCGTCGATTTTATCCAGCTGCTTTTCTACATGCTTGCGACAGTTGTCGCACATCATGCCCTCAATATACACGGTTTTTTCACCGATTTTTGCGCCTTTCAGCGTCTTGTGCTGTTCCGGAACAGCATCCCCGCCACCGCAGCAGCCGCCTTCGCCCTTCATGTGCTTCATACCGGAGCGCGCCGCAACAACAGCGACAACAACTAGAATCGCAACAATAATGATTGTTCCCATAAACATAAACCTCCTTTATTTCATGAGCTTCTGCAAAGTCGTTACCAGTTCGTCAATCACTTCTTCATTTCCCGCCTGAATATCTTTGACGACACAGGTTCGGATGTGATTGGACAGCAGTTCCCGATTGAACGCATTCATCGCCGCTGTAACCGCCGCGGACTGTATCAAAATATCCGGACAATAGGCGCTTCGCTCCACCATACCGCGGATGCCGCGAATCTGTCCTTCGATGCGGTTGAGCCGATGAATAAGGCTTTTGTATTCTTCCTCGGAACGCTGTTTTGTTTTTTTACAGCAGCAATCTTTGTTTTCCATTTGTCTTACCTCACAGAGCTTATATACCCCCTAGGGGTACCTTGATTGTATACCTGCTATGGGTATGTGTCAATACTTTTTCCAAGATTCGTCTAAACAGAGTCGCCATGTCTCTTTGGAGCATAGAAAAAGAGCGCGGCACAAAGCCACGCTCTTAAGATACGATATTTTCCGATTAAATATTCGGAATCAAATCCATTTCCTTTGCCACTTCAATGTTGACCGCACCGACAGCAATCTGTGCAATCGCATCGACAAAGCGCTGGATGCTGCTGAGCATCAGCGAGAAGTAATCACAGATGTCCGTGATAATGCGCTCCGGATCGTCCTTCATGTTTACCACGATGTTATGGCGCATATACACCACACCATCCTGCTCAAACAGGCCAAACTGGCCAATCGTGCAGAAATTGTTGATGATAAACAGCGCACGCTTGAGCTCCGGCAGATTGCGGGAAACGGCGTCCGAATCCACCTGCAGCATGGTCGCATGCATCTGGAACAGTGCAGTTTCTTCCCGCGCCATTTTTGCCGGCGGGAACCACATATCCACAATCACGTCCTGCTTGACCTTGCCCAAACGGCTCAGCTCCACACGGGTCATCGGCTGCTGGCCGTTTTCAGCCTCGAAGAATTCTGTGCGGAATCCATTCTGTTTGATGACATCCGCCATGCAGGAGAGAATTTTCTTCTTCAAATCTTCCATCTGTCTCTACCTCTTAGCCTTTTTTGATGCCAATATCCAGACGATAATGTGCCTTGTCAAACGAAATCTTCTTGACATCAGCATATGCCTTCTGAATTGCCTCATCCAGCGTCGGAGCGGTTGCTGTGACGCCGAGCACACGGCCTCCGTTGGTCACAATCTTGCCGTCCTTCTTGGCAGTGCCGGCATGGAATACAACGGATTCTGTCACGGCATCGAGACCATGAATTTCCTTGCCCTTTTCATAGGCAAGCGGATAGCCGCCGGAAGCCATAACGACGCAGCAAGCAGCATTATCTGCCCACTGGATATCCATTTCATCCAGCTTGCCGTCAATCACTGCGTTCATAATATCAAACAGATCGCTGTCCAGACGGGACAGAACAGCCTGTGTCTCCGGATCACCAAAGCGGGCATTGTACTCGATAACCTTCGGTCCCTTCGGCGTCAGCATCAGACCAAAATACAGCACGCCGCTGAACGGACGGCCTTCTGCTGCCATGGCGTCGACAGTCGGGCGGAAAATCGTCTCCATGCAGGTCTGCGCAATGTCCTCGGTATAGAAGCGGGACGGAGAGAACGCACCCATGCCGCCGGTGTTCGGGCCTTCGTCATGGTCATACGCACGCTTGTGATCCTGCGCAGACGGCATGGTAGACAGGTTCTTGCCGTCTACAAATGCCAAAACCGAAACCTCCGGACCGGTCAGGAATTCCTCAATGACAACGCGCGCACCGGCGCCGCCAAACTTGCCGTCATCAATCGCATCATGTACAGCTGCGATGGCTTCTTCCTCTGTCATGGCAACCGTAACGCCCTTGCCCAGAGCCAGACCGTCCGCCTTGATGACAATCGGCGCACCGTTTTCCTTGATATATGCAATCGCGTCCGCGCTGTTTTCAAATACAGCATAGCCTGCGGTCGGAATGTTGTACTTCTGCATCAAATCCTTGGCAAAGGACTTCGAGCCTTCGATAACTGCCGCATTCTTATGCGGGCCAAATGCACGGATGCCGGCAGCTTCCAGTGCATCTACCATGCCCAGTGCGAGCGGATCATCCGGTGTGACAACAACGAGATCCGGCTTGTTTTCCTTGGAAAACGCAACAACGCCGTCAATATCGGTTGCCTTGATGTCTACGCACGTGGCAACATCTGCAATGCCGCCGTTGCCCGGTGCGCACCAGATGGTGTCTACCTTCGGGCTCTTTGCCAGTGTCATGCAGACAGCATGCTCACGTCCGCCGCTGCCGATTACCAGTACTTTCATATTGGAAATCCTCCTTCTATAACTGCCAAAAGTCAGGCACGCCCAACGACGCACCTGACTTTTATTATCTTTTGCTTCTTAGTGATGGAACAGACGAATGCCGGTAAACGACATCACGATACCGTACTTGTTACAGGTATCAATTACATGGTCATCACGAATCGAGCCGCCCGGCTGTGCGATGTATGCCACACCGGACTTCTTTGCGCGCTCTACGTTGTCTCCGAACGGGAAGAATGCATCGGAACCAACCGTCACGCCGGACTGCGTTGCAATCCAAGCCTTCTTTTCCTCGCGGGTCAGCGGCTCCGGCTTGACCTTAAACTTGGTCTGCCATACGCCATCTGCCAATACATCCTCGTACTCATCCGAAATAAAGACATCAATGGCATTGTCGCGATCCGGACGGCGGATGCCGTCTACGAACTGGAGACCCAGAACCTTCGGATGCTGACGCAGCATCCAGTTGTCTGCCTTATTGCCTGCCAGACGGGTGCAGTGAATACGGCTCTGCTGACCAGCGCCGACACCGATGGTCTGACCGTTCTTGACATAGCAAACCGAGTTGGACTGGGTGTACTTCAGCGTAATCAGAGAGACAATCATGTCCAGCTTTGCCTGCTTCGGCAGCTCCTTGTTCTCGGTTACGATATTGGTGAGCATGTTCTCATCAATCTTCAGGTTGTTGTGACCCTGCTCAAACGTAATGCCGAAGATGTTGCGGCGCTCAATCGGAGCCGGCTCATAGGTCGGGTCGATCTGGATGACAGTGTAGCCGCCCTTGCGCTTGGTCTTGAGAATCTCCAGTGCTTCGTCAGAGTAAGACGGTGCAATGATGCCGTCGGATACCTCATACTTCAGGTATGTAGCGGTCTGGGCATCGCACTCATCGGACAGAGCAACCCAGTCGCCGTACGAGCACAGGCGGTCTGCGCCGCGTGCACGGATATATGCGCAGGCAATCGGAGACAGCTCCTCATCCGGCAGCGTGTCGGTGAAGTAAATCTGCTTCTCGACGTCGGACAGCGGATTGCCGATGGCAGCGCCTGCCGGGCTAACGTGCTTAAAGGAAGCAGCAGAAGCCATGCCCGTTGCAGCCTTCAGCTCACGTACCAGCTGCCAGCTGTTGAATGCGTCCATAAAGTTGATGTAACCCGGTCTGCCGTTGAGTACTTTGATCGGCAGTTCGCCTTCCTCCATGTAAATGCGGGATGGCTTCTGGTTCGGGTTGCAGCCATATTTCAATTCAAGCTCAGTCATTGGAAACTCCTCTCAGCAGTGCTTATTGCGGATGATGCTGGAAGCCTTGCCGGTCTCCAGATCAATAAAGCTCACGTACAGGGAAACCTTGTTTTCTTCGTTCAGGTTATCCCATACCATATCGGCAAAGGTGTTCAGATCGCCTTCGATGCGAACGGTCTCCGGCTCGCCCTCAAAGGACGGCAGCGGATTGCCATCGGTCTTGTAGGTATGGATGAAATGACCCAGACCTGCACGCGGTGCATCGTATTCAAAGAAAAAGCGCTTGTTGCAAGCCGGATCGCCGTCAAAGCTCTTGAGAATCGACAGCTCGTAAGCGCCGTTCGGCTCGACAACGCCGGAAATGCGCGGGGTGTAGTTCGGGCCGTCCGGCTCAAACTGACGGGTGCGCAGCGCTTCAATATAGCTCTTGCCTGCTGCCAGACCGTCACGAACCGTGTCGGTCTGATCGCCGTTTGTGACGATGGTTGCGCCGTTGAATGCGCGAACCGGATGATAAATAATCAGGGACGGGTCCACCATCTTAGACGGATCAAACGCCTCTGTGCGGATGCCGTCCTCGGTCTCAGCGAAAATGCGATTGCGGCTGTTTTCGCTGCGGCCCATGATAAAAT
>ENA-OPDA01002583-OPDA01002583.1-human-gut-metagenome-genome-assembly--contig:-NODE-2583-length-10231-cov-2.043829_pt1 | contig 10231 bp, 10 predicted proteins | sample MGYA00241253_ERZ501486 | MGnify/ENA primary metagenome ERZ501486 (study PRJEB25962, sample SAMEA2042510) | human gut metagenome | biome: human gut; feature: human-associated habitat; material: faeces... | reverse complement strand
CGGCCGTGCGATTGCCGAAATGATCTATGAGCGCCATGAGTGGCTGACAAATTGGCTTATTAGCCTTGGCGTTGACAGCAGCATTGCTGCTGAGGACGCATGCAAAATGGAGCATGTAATCAGTAAGGAGAGTTTTGAAGCACTGAAAAACCATTTTGGTCAGTTTTGATTATGAAAACACGAATAATTCATACTGACAGGATAAAACAATTTCTTCACGCTTTTCTATTTTGCTTTTTTATTTTCATCACTGCTTGTATGATGAGCGGCTGCGCAAAGTGCCCGCCAATCACATTCTCTTCTGTATTAGATATTCAGGCTGACGAATCAGGTACACGCACGATGTCTGTTACAGCCAATAAAAGGACACTGCAGAAGCTTTTCCACAACAGCAATTTTTCTTTTCAAAGCTTTATCACGGCTAACTGCCCTAAGGGACTTGAATGGAATTATGTGGACACTGCTTCTGCCTATGAGTTGACTTTTGTTCTTTCGTTTAATTCGCTAGATGAATATCAGGAAAAAATTGATGCGCTTACAGGCATTGAACAATTTTCTTCAATTTCACGACCGCAAGTCGGTGTAAAAACTGGCTTTACCTTATCTGAGCCAGATGATGTGATGGCTGTTTTTGCCTGGTTTACTGATGCTCTTAAGGAGCGCACAGGACTTAGTGACTCAAAGCTTTTATCCTACCTGTCTCAGCAGGAAAATGAACTTATCTATAACGGACGAAGCTATAAAAGCCAAAATAATGCACTTGTCTGCAACGCAGAAAAAATTCTTGATTCCAAGCGAATTGATATTTTAACATCACTTTCTCTTGACAAATGGAACCGTACTATCTATATCATCTTTCCTGATGAACTGCGTGACAATGCTTCTAATGTAAAAAGCTATCTTGACGCTATCGTCCCAGATGGAATTGAGGCTGTCTGGAATAATGATACCACATGGCAGCTGACCTTCAGCGCTGAAAGCTTTAAAGAATTATGTGTTCAGACAAGCCAGCTGTTTCAGTCATCAAGCCAATCACTTGCGTCTGAATCGATTATCGCTGAAAACTCTATGAAAATCGTGCACTCTTATGCAGAACCATTTCAGTTTTCCTTCTTTGTTCCCGATTCAGGAACAGCAAGGGCACGCTATTTCTACAGCACCGACACAAATGCAGCACTTGCTGTATACGACAATGATCATACGCTTCAAAAGCTTCCGCTTGCACGCGATGGTTATGATGGCTATGTCTGTCTGTTTGATGATCTTGTGGAAGGGGGATGCACCTATAACTATGATGCCATCTTCCAATATCAGCCGCAGCAGATCACAGTTTCTACACAGATAAAATCTATACAGCTTCTGACGCGCACAATTACTCTCTCACTCGGCGAGGTACCTAAGCTTCATCAAAAGCTTATCACAGATACTGCAAAGCGTGATACTTACAATTTCGGAACTATAACCGCCAAAACTGATGATGAAAATCACCTGACTCTGTTCTTTACACAGACTGGCACACCATCTTATCTCGCAAAGGGATTTGAAGCTTTCTTTGGCGGAAAGGAATCAATTGACTACTGTTCTCATACTATGGCGCTGTTTCAGCCAAAGCATACATATCGCTTCACAGAAAGTATGGACTTTTCCAATTTTCTTGTGCAGCCAGATGCAACATTAATTACTGTTATGGTGCAGCTTCCAAACGGTACTGCCATAATGTCTGATTCTCTTGAAAGCAGTCTTACAACAGAAATCAATATATTAGATAATGTTTACTCTGCCAAGACAACAGATAATGTGATGTCACTTACCATGACTCTTTCTCAGCCAAATGCTGTCTATTATCTTTGTCTGCTTTCACTTATTATCATCGTAAGTGCGATTCTTTACTCTGCATATAAATGGTTGTCTGCTGACAAGATGCAAAAACTATCAAAGAAGAAATAAAACTTTACAAAAATAGCAGCTGTCCAAAAATAAAATGGCAGCTGCTATTTTTTATAAATTTTTCAAAATGTTTTCTTCCTGATTGTCGATGTGAAGACTTATTGCTGTCTTTGCCCGCTCGCACTCACCTTTTATGATCGCATCAGTGATCTCTCTGTGCTCACGCCGCAAGTCTTCGCGCATATTCGCATCTTTAATATATTCAAAACGGTAGCGATACATCTGCTCTCTTAAATTGTTTAAGAGCATATCCAGCTTTGGATTTTTTGTCGCCATATAAATGACTTTATGAAACTCTTCGTCCTTTTGCGCAATCAGGCGAAGATCATTTCCTCTGCTTGCTGCAGAAAATGCCTCCTCTGCCTGACGCAGTGCTATACGCTCCTGCGGTGTGATTCTGGAAATGGCAAGACAGACAGCAAGACATTCCATTGCCTTTCTAACCTCTAATACATCTCTCACACTCTGCGCGGAGATTGTTGCTACCTGTGCACCCTTTCGCGGTGCCATCACAACAAGACCTTCCTGCTCTAATTTATGAATTGCTTCTCTAACCGGTGTACGACTTACTCCAAGACGCTGTGCAAGTGCTACCTCGATCAAACGTTCTCCCGGTTTTAACTCTCCCTTTAGTATTTTCTGTCGGAGTGTTTCAAATACAACATCCCTAAGGGGGAGGTATTCATTTATCTGGAAATCCTCCATACGGACCTCTCTTTCTCACTCTTATTTTCTTTTAGTAACCATTTATGTAGTTACTGTTAATGTGGCACTCATTACCAATAATTTACTGGTGTCTCCTCGCGAACACGGTACAGATCTGTGACATAGACAAGCGGAACCTGTCCCCACTCTAGCAGAGCTTCTTTTGCGCGAAGTGCCATCTCATAATTGTCAAACAGTGCAAATACAGTTGGACCGCTTCCACTCATAAGCGATATTAAGGCTCCATTTTCCATAAAGCGCTCCTTGATCTCTCCGATAATCGGATATGCCGGAATCGTAACACTTTCAAGCACATTTCCCATATATTCAGATATTTTATTTAAATTATGCCACTGAAGCCCCTCCAGTATCCGATCGATATCCGGATGATGCTCAATTTGGGCAGAATCTAATTTTTCATAAACCATCTTAGTTGAAACACTGATCGCCGGTTTTCCAATCAGTACGTAGCAGTTCGGACATGGCGGAAGAGGTCTTAACTGCTCTCCGATTCCCTCTGCAAGTGCGGTTCCGCGAAGCAGGCAATATGGTACATCCGCTCCAATTGCCACAGCACGTTTCATCATCTCTTTTACAGTAAGCCCCAGATTAAACAGACGATTCATGCCAATCATGGTCGCTGCAGCATCTGAACTGCCTCCTGCCATTCCTGCTGCCACCGGAATAAATTTCTGCAGCTCGACTGTGATTCCCTCCTGAATATCAAATTCATCCATCAAGAGTTTTGCTGCTTTATAAACTAAATTTCTTTCATCTGTCGGAATAAATGGAAGATTCGTTGTAATGGAAATTCCTGGTTCGTCTTTTTTTTCAATCTCCAGTTGGTCATACATGTTGATTGTCTGCATAATCATACGAACTTCATGGTATCCATCTTCACGTTTCCCGATTACATCCAATCCCAGATTAATTTTTGCCAACGCTCTTAATCTCATTTTCTTCTCCTGTATATTTCTTTGTACATTGTATTCTTTTTTAAACATTCTACATTCATTCTAGCCCATCTTTTGGTCGTTTTCAATAGGAAAATTTCTTATTTACTCTCAACTGATTTTACAAGTATCAACGTATCAAATGGATGAAGTTCTTCTGACTCCAGATGATTCAGACGGATAATCTCTTCTGTTGTCGTATAAAACTTCTTTGCAATATCCCACATCGTATCCTGAGGCTGTACCTGATATCCCACAATCCCAGGCATACTTTGCAGTTTTTCTCTGTCCAGTTCCTGTTCTTCAATTTCATAAATCAACGGCCGTTGCCTTTGTTTCATCACCAACGCATTTAGATTCAATACAATCTTTACTTCTATTTCGTCACTGTCAATCATCGTTGTAGAAAGCTGTTCCAAATCCGTATGCAGATGATAAATACATTCTTTTCCTATTCCCTGTGCTTCCACAATATGTGAAAATGGAATCATTGCATCCATCGAATAAAACGGCATTTCGTCATCACTGATAATATATAAAATCTTAACCGTAACAATACCCTCTATTTCTATTCCATTCTCCATAATATGAGTATTGTCCACCTTTACCATTCCGTCACTGTGACAGATTTGCAGAATTTTCCCCTGATTTTCACTTGTCTTAAGACGTTCTCCTACTCTGCATTTTGAAAAATTTTTTACTAAAAGGCATTCTAATTTTGCCGGCTTACAGACCACCCGAAGTTCCTTTGCCGGAGTATACACATCCAGTAAAAGAGAAACCTCTTCTTCCTCATAAATTCGGATTTCAAGTTCCAGCATCGCTTCGACTGCAAGCACTCGCTCTTCTCCATCACTGTCTGTTCGGATTTTCAATTCACTATGCGCAAGCAAAACATCAACATCCGGCACCATGCTTTCTGCACAGCCTGCACACTCAATTTCTTCCGAAAACGGAATGGAATGTTCGAGCCATTGAAGAGAGTAGTTATCATCTTCTCCCCGGTAAAGTACAAATAAAAATAATTCTCCCTTTACTGCAATTCTATCACTTTTTGCACGAATGTCCACACCTCTTATTTCAACAGTATCCCATAAAAGTTCATGAATATTAGGCTTATTCGAAGCAAGGGAAATTTCTTCTTTTACCCGCATGGTGTCTTTTTTATGTATACAGATTCCCATTACCGGAATTTCTTCTTTTTTCTGGGAAATCTCAGGGGTTTCCACTCCTGCCGGCAGAAGAATTTCTTCAAGTTCTTCCACCCTTGCAGTAAATGTAATCAATGCCTTAATATTTAATTTTCTGGAATGAATCAGCTGGACACTCAAGTCCTCAAGTTCCCATTCAAGTTTTACTTTCTGCCCACTTTGCAAATCTTCCAAATGCATGGTTTCTGCAATCGGCAGTGTGCCGAGCAGACTTTGGATCTTTCGTTCCATACTGTCACTGACATACAAAAGAGCCACCAATAGTGCTCCGTTAAAAAAGACATGCCCGTCTGATACCTGCATTTCGTCTATCTGGATTTCTCCTTTTTTTTGTATCATACGTCCCACATCCGGTTTTACATCCGGTACATTCAAATCTTCATCAAACGTAACCTGACTTACCGCTTCGCATTTCGTCCGCATTGTATGTACTCGTTTTGTAATCAGTTCCACATTATACCCTCTTTTCTATCTCTTTTTATTATTTCTGCTTTTACTTTACTCAAAAATAACCGGTTCATCCCTGTATTCCATCCGAATAACCAGATACGGATAGGACGGTTCGTCTTTTAAATTTTCTTCTTTGGGTCCAATCAGCATAGTCTGTACATGTATGGCATTCTCCCAAAGAGAAACATCCTCAATCCGGATACTGTAACCGCCTGTTTTCTGCTCTCCATACCCCTTTATCAGATACAAATTTCCCTGTTCCTGATAAGTAAGCTGAAACTCTTTTGTTTTATTTTCCTCTATCAGCTCCTGCACTTTTTCCGGAAATTCCGCCTCTTTTAAAATGGTGTACTCGATTTTATCCTGTTTTTGTGCACTTACTTTTTCAATCGAACAGCCGGATAGCGCTAATAAAATGATAACAACCGACCACAATAACACTCCTGTATAGATTTTTTGCCTCATTTTGCCCTTCCTTCGCTGACTTACCAATAATGTATGCCAAAGAGCAAAAAAAAAGAACCCTGACCTTTTAGCCAGAGTTTTTTTTTGATAATCTTATTATTTTCATTGATTCATTTCTTTTAACATTTCCAAAATCACATTCTGCGTATACGCACCAATATGTCTTTTCTCTTCTTTATCCAATTTATCCGGATAAATCGGCTCGCCATATTCTACCATTACTTTTGCCGGTCGCATTTTCGGAAACTGCGCTTCAAAAATTCCGGCTGAATTGTGAATGGCAATCGGTACAATTGGACATCCAGCCTTGGTTGCAATCTTAAAACTTCCTTCATGGAACGGAAGCAGATCGAGTTCACTTTCATTTCGATTTCTTGTTCCTTCCGGGAAAATGCAGATAGAAATCCCATTTTTCATTTCTTCTATTGCCAAAAGAATTGTTTTCATTCCCTCTTTAATATTTTTACGGTCAAGGAAGAGACAATGAAGATAACGCATCCATATTGATAACAGAGGAATGGATTCCATTTCTTTCTTTGCAACATAACCGGTGACATTCGGGCAGAGTACATAAGTCAGCAGAATATCAAAGAAACTTCTGTGATTTCCGATATAAAGGACTGCTGTATCTGCCGGAACATTTTCATGTCCTTTTACCGTAATATCTGCTCCGGTAATTTTCAGGATAAAACGAAAGACTGCCTGGATAATGCGAAGAGAACTAATGTCTTTTGCACGTTTGTTGAATTTTCCAATGACCCATTCTACAAGCAGAATCGGAATGGATAAAATCAGATAACCGATGACTACGATACATACGCAAATAAAACGTATCATAAAAACCGCCTTTCTATACCGTATGGTATATTATTAATATTCAAGAGATATTATAAGCAAAAAGCTTTTGGATAGCAAGCCAAAAAACGGCAAAAAAGATTGTCGAAAAAAACAATTGAAAAAATTGTGTTTGTGTAGTATCCTATCCCTTACAGCTTTCGCACTGTATGTTGGATGGGAATTAGGAGAAAGGAGAAGTTATGGGAGAGAAAGCAGTAAAAAAACAGGGACTCGCCTCAAAATTAATCGGGGATAAGAAGTTCTATAAGATGATTCTGCTGATTGCTGTTCCGATTATGATTCAAAATGGAATCACAAACTTTGTCAGTCTGTTAGACAATATCATGATTGGACGAATCGGAACAGAACAGATGTCAGGCGCAGCGATTGTCAAGGTACCGCCGCTCTGCCCGCATTCGCTACATTTTTCTGTAATCGTGCTGCCGGAAGCTTCATAGGAAGAATATTCATGGGTCGAGTGTTTTTTTAAAGCAGGTATTTTTACCGCCCAGTATTTTGGACAAAAAGACCAGGAGGGAGTCAGAAATACCTTCCGCTACAAGTTATGGATGGCACTGATTCTTACGGTAACAACCATTGTTATTTTTTTAGTTGGTGGGGACCGGCTGATTGAGCTGTATCTGCATGGAGAAGGTGCAAGGGAAAATGCAGCTGCAACTTTACTGTATGGAAAACAGTATTTGTGGATTATGCTTGTCGGACTTCCGCCATTTATGATGGTACAGGTTTACGCAAGTACCCTTCGTGAGTGTGGCGAGACGGTTGTACCGATGAAAGCGGGAATTACAGCCGTTTTAATTAATTTATTATTTAACTATATTTTAATTTATGGAAAATTTGGAGCTCCGGTTCTTGGAGTAAGAGGTGCTGCGATTGCAACTGTGCTTTCTCGATATGTAGAAGCCATTATCGTTATCAGCTGGACGCACCGCCATAAAGAGAAAAACCCTTATATTGAGGGACTTTATCGTACCTTAAAAGTACCGGCTTATATGACAAAGAAAATATTGATAAAAGGAACACCGCTATTATTTAATGAGGCATTATGGGCAGCAGGAATGGCAATGCTGACGCAATGTTATTCGGTTCGTGGATTAAATGTCGTAGCTGGTTTAAATATTTCTAATACCATTAACAATGTCTTTAATATTGTATTTATTGCACTTGGAGATTCTGTCGCAATTGTAGTCGGACAGCTTCTTGGCGCCGGAGAGATGAAAAAAGCACGAGAAACCGATACAAAGATGATTGCATTTTCCGTATTTTGCTGTACCTGCGTGGCACTTGTGATGCTGGTACTCGCTCCATTTTTCCCTCTGCTTTACAATACCAATGCCGAGGCAAGGGAACTGGCAAAATACTTTATCATGATCACCGCAATTTTCATGCCACAAAATGCATTTCTGCATGCTTCATATTTTACCCTTCGTTCAGGCGGAAAGACGATTATCACCTTCTTGTTTGACAGTGTCTTTATCTGGTGTGTGAGTGTAACGATTGCATTTACGTTAAGCCGTTTTACGGCACTTCCGGTTATCGGAATCTATACGCTGGTACAGTTGGGAGATATTATTAAATGTGTCATTGGATTTATTTTGGTTAAAAAAGGTGTGTGGCTGCAAAATATTGTGGCGCATGAGGAATAAAAGAATGGGCTGGCACATCAAACTACTCGATATGTCAGCCCATTTTATATTACTATGCAATTAACATTTTTTTTGAATGATACCCATTCTAATCATACAAATTCCTGCCAACACAACAAGAAAAGATACAAGCATCTTGATTTTTAAGTCCGGAATATAATAAGTGATAAGTGCAATCAAACACATTAACAAAACAGCAGAAATACATACATAAATTGTTTTTTTCATGATGATACCTCCTTACCTAATCAGCATACAAATCGAAACTATCGTTGTACTTTTCTATAGTTTCATTTTATCAGATGTACCATCATTTTTCTATTCGCAAAAGCAATAAACTTAAACTTCTTCTTTATTATTCCGCTAATTTCTTTACAATTTTCTCAAACTGCATAAAGTGAGATGCTTTTACTAAAATACTGTCACCTGGCAAAATTAATTCATCCAGTGCATCTTCTAATGCTTCTCTGTTTTCAAAGTATAATACTTTTTTTCCATTTGAAACTTCTTTTGCCGCTTCTGCCATTTCTTTACATAATGTTCCTGTACACACAATCACATCAATGTCTTTTTCGGCAGCAAATCTTCCGACTTCACGATGCATTTCCACTTCATTTTTTCCAAGTTCTCCCATATCTCCAAGCAGGGCAACTTTTCGTCCGAGTGCATCCTGAAGCACTTCAAGGGAAGCTTTCATGGAAACCGGATTTGCATTGTAGCAGTCATCAATAACCGTAATATTTTTCTTCTCATTTTCCAAGATATGGAAGCGTCCGCTTAAGGACTGTAAGCTCTCAATTCCAGCCTTGATTTCGTCTAAGGTTAAACCATAAGTTAAACCAACTGCTGTTCCTGCAAGGGCATTATAAACCATGTGGCGCCCTGGAATCGGAACAAGCACTTTAAAGCTTTCATCTTTTACATGAATCCGACATTCAATTCCTTTTAAGCCTTTGCTTTCAATTTCATCTGCCCAGATTCCATTTTTATTTTCTACCCCAAAGAATACCGGTTTGATTCCTTTGACATCGGTAACGGTCACTAATTTGTCATCGTCTCCATTTAAGATGACATGCCCGTCTTCTTTTAAGAAATCAAAAATCTCTGTTTTGGCTTTTAAGATTCCATCTCTTGATTTTAAGAATTCAAGATGACAAAGGCCAATATTTGTAATCACGCAGGTATCCGGACGTGCAATTTTTGCCAGTCTGTGCATTTCTCCAAAGTCACTGATTCCCATCTCAAGGACTGCTATCTGATGTTCCGCACGAAGTCCAAATACGGTAAGCGGAAGTCCCAGTTCATTGTTAAAGTTTCCCTGTGTCTTTAACACATTATATTTCTGTCCAAGTACTGCTGCAATCATTTCTTTCGTACTTGTTTTTCCAACACTTCCGGTAATTCCGACAACCGGAATCTCTAACTGTTTTAAATAAAATTCCGCAATGTCTTTTACTGCCTGTAAGGAGGATTCTACTTTAATGTATGGAAAGTTTGTCTCCCCAAGGTCTTTTTCACTTAGGGTTGCAAGTGCTCCTGCTTCCATAACCTGATTAATAAAGTCATGCGCATCTACTCTTGCCCCTTTAATCGGCACAAATAAACCGCCTTTTGCCGCTTTTCTACTGTCTGTAAAAATACTCTGCACTTCCTGATTTGCCTGTGCTTCACTGCCATGATAACTGCCATTACAAGCCCGTGCAATATGTTCTAACGTAAGATTTTTCATAATTTTTCTCCGCCTACTGGTATTTCTTTAAAGAAACTTCAATTAATTTTTCACATAATTCCGGATAATCAATTCCAAGAACTTTTGCTTCCTGTGGAATCAGACTGGTTGGTGTCATTCCCGGAAGGGTATTTGCTTCAAGGCAGTACATTGCGCCATTTTCATCCATGATAAAATCCAGTCTGCCATAAGCCTGAAGATTTAATACTTTGTAACCAAGTTCTGCATAAGCCTGCATCTGACTGGTCTGTTCCGGTGTAATTTGGG
>ENA-OPDA01002579-OPDA01002579.1-human-gut-metagenome-genome-assembly--contig:-NODE-2579-length-10243-cov-3.405477_pt1 | contig 10243 bp, 10 predicted proteins | sample MGYA00241253_ERZ501486 | MGnify/ENA primary metagenome ERZ501486 (study PRJEB25962, sample SAMEA2042510) | human gut metagenome | biome: human gut; feature: human-associated habitat; material: faeces... | reverse complement strand
AGCCGTGGTATGTCCTCTATTTTTGTCCCATCTTTTTGGATTTTTGTGAATAGAATTGTTGTTTCTCTGCCTTGCTCATGTTTGGTTTCGTTTTGTAAATTCGTCTCCGAATCGGTGGAGCAGGAACTTCGTTTCCATGTCCAATGGAATTTGTCATAAGATTATATCTCCTCTTTTTTTGTATTTTCTTCAGTATGCCGATTTTTGCAACAAAAAAAAGAGCCTCGAAGAGACTCTTACTTATGTTACTGTTCTTCGTTGATTACGATACCACCATGAATGACAACGCGTTTTCCATCTTCATCATCGAAATATGTTTCACTCTCGGATTCGGAAACATCAAACTTTCCTGTCCAGTGGCGGATTTCTTTGCCATTATAGTCGTAAACTGTTACGGTTCTTTCCAATCCGCCATCGATTTCGCTGCACCAAGACTTTATCTCTCTCTGGCCAGATGCTGTATTAAATACGAATGCACCTCCAAGTAGAATTACACAAATAGTAACTGCGATAATCATTGCTTTTTTCATATTCTTTTTTTCCTTTCTTTATAAAAATTAGTTATAGAAAATATGCGGAATTTTTTATGCAACAAAAAAAAGAGCCATTCTTCGGCTCCTCTTTTGGCTCCTCTTTCGGCTCTTTTTTGGCTCCTTTTTTTTGTATTACATCCGGGCTGCTATTACCATTACAAAAGCAAGCACAGCCATCAATACAATAACACCACCGGCAATTATCGCGAACGTGTCTTTTTTCATTTTCTTTTTCTTCTTCCGTTTTTGTATATCTTACAAAATATTCCGGGAAAAAGCAACAAAAAGGAGCCGGGTTAACTCCCGACTCCAAGTTTTTGTGGCGTATCAGTCTATTTCCACCACCATCCCTCCATCTTTTTCATAAACCACTTTTCCAATTTTTTTTACTCTGTCTTTTACATCCTCTCCGTATTTCTCAACCTCACGCAACCCACAGAACACATATTTGATATTATATTTTTTTATTATCTTTTCCGCATCTTTTGTTCCTTCAAAAAATCCATCCATATCTTTTGTCCTTTTCTCAATCCCGTCCAGGCTGTCCCTCCACAGCCATTCATGCACTTTCCAACCGGCAGGTGTTGAGATTCCAGTGATAACAGAAACCCTTTCATATGCAGTATAGCTGTCCCCCGGAGCCTCTGCTATTGCTTCTTTTATTTCTTCTTTTTCTGCCTTATCTTTTAACCACAGCAGGGCATCTTTTTCGTCCGCAAATTCTTTGTTATCCAGATAATTTAGGGCATTCAGCCCGTTCCTTTCCATCGGATTCATCCACGCCCCAAACCATGAACCGGCAGCATTGAAAAAGTACCCGAACAGTAAAATCTGCAAAGCGAGCAGGATGAATGCGGCAATATGTAAAGGCTTTTTTCGGGTTTGCAACAGTGAATACAGAACATATCCACTACACATATTCAGCAAAATAAACGCCTGATAAGTCAGTTTGAACATCGTATTTGCCCGCGAATAAGACCCCTCATAGATATCCCGGACATATACCAGTTCCGGAATGGCGATAAGTCCGATTGCGCAGCAGCACATGATAAACGCAAATATATCTGGAGCCCGGAGTGCTTGCAGGCGTTTTATCAGCCCGTCTTTTGCTTTCAGCCAGCGGTACATTGTCAGGGCAATAAACAGAACTGCCATCGCAACCGGGATACCCCAGAGTATTATCAACTGATGGACTGCCGAGTGATGTTCTGCAACGCCAACGCCCTTAAAGATACTTTTAAAATTCATTGTAAATGGCAGTGCTGTCAGATATCCTGTAATCAGAACGATTCCAAATTGTGAAACCATACGCTTCAGCATTTTAGATTTTCCTGAATGCAGATTTCCAAAGATGATTGTAATTATAATCACAACTGCATAAATGATGTAGTCCCAATAATTCGTAAAATTACATAAGCCCCAGGCTAAGCCGAGCATACACAACTGCGGCAGGCAGAACTTCTTTTTTCCGTTGCTGTTTTCCTTCAAAAAAGCATACAGTAAAGCCGCAATCAGTATGACAATCATGATATTTACCATATGCGCATGCAGGTCACCGAGCACGAATGAATAGCACGGAAACTCATGAATGGTCTTATCGTCAACATCCGGGTTATAACCGATATAGCGTGTTGCATCCGGGAACCAATAAGACGTGCTGTCCACATCAATATCTTTATGCCACGTATAAGAAGTTGTATTCGTTAGGCCAATAGAGATAAAAGGCTTCAGCAGTCCATACACGATATAATGCCCGTTTCCTCCAAACACTACCGCTGCCGCTGACAGCGCAGAAAAAATAACACTCTCTTTTCTGCTTATTTTTTCAAACCTGTCTTTCAGCATTTGTTCTGCGATTCCGAAAATACCCGTGAACATCAGTGCCGGAATCAAAGCCCGCATCATATTATAAGCATATTCTGCCTTCGTTGTTTTCCATAGCATCGTTTTTGCGATAAACGCTGCGTAATACTGCCCGCCGTAGTAATAATTGATACTCTTCCCGGCATACCAGATGTCGTCCGGTGGAAGTTTTGATGTCGTCAGCATCTTTTGCAGGAATCCATAGTCCATAAACTTTTCAGTGCCGTATCCGGAAGGGTTGAACCCGATAAGATAAGCCCAGAACAGAAATACGACAAAGAAAATCATTTCATATCTTAAGCATCCGGAAAAGCACTGCTTCCAATCTTCCAGGCATCTCTTCTGTTTCTTCCCGACAGCCATACATAGCATGAAATACAGGCAGATTGCAATGATTCCAGTTGCTCTGGTGAACGGTATGCGTAAACAGACCCCTGCAGCCCACATCATAAATCCGGGAATCAGAACCCCGAAAGTCTTGCCAAACGGCAGCAGGCATTTATTCTCTCCAAACACCGCCACCGCCAACGGCATAGAGGCCAGCATCATCAGCAACATATAAAATTCCCACTGCAGGAATATAACTGCATCAGTCCTTCCTAGCAGCAGGAATGTCACCACAGCCGCTGCTGCTATCCCGATGCTTGTTTTAAGTATTTTTTTCTTTTTCTTTTGTGGATTTGCAGACACAGACCTTGTCTGCGCGTTTAGATTGTTCCGCATATTGTCTATCCTTTCTTGAGTATTTTTTTTAGTTGTTTTTTTCGGATACAATATGCTGAAATATTGATAAGGTTTTGGATTTTTGAGGGAAAGATTGCGCAACGAATAATTACACCCATTGTTTTTTTCTTTTGATAACTCGCCGTTCCGGCTCGTAACCAAGCCTCGCAGAGGCTGACAAGCGAAGCCGTAAGGCTGAGTGCAGTGCACGAACGGGGATTCAGACCCGCGTGTGAAGTTAAAACCGAAACATTTGACCCGCGGGCGATTTTTCGTCGGCCGCGGACTTCCCGTTCTCCGTTAATGTTCAGCTTGAACTCAAACAGTACGCCATTGTAAATACCGTCACAATTTTCAACAAGCACGCCATCATTTTCCTGCCACGGAACGTTGTAGTTATCAAAAAATGCAATTTGTCCTTCTTTTTCTGTTTTGTATATTTTTTCCATATTTTTTTGCTCCTTTTCAGCATTTCTTTGTTTTTTTGCTATACCGTAGGTATGTGGAAAATTGTTAAATGCTGAAATTTTTGCGGATTTTTTTATCCTTTCTTTTTAAAATGAAAAATCCGTTTTTTTCTGGAACAAAAAAAGAGGAAGGCTTACGCCTTCCTCAATATGAAATATGAAAATTTTATGTTTTTTTATTTAAAGTTGCATTTGCTTCCCATCGCCATCCAATTTATGTAGATTCTCAAGTAAATACGCTCTCACCGCAGGATTATCTGTCTTTTTTAGAAAACCTCTAATCATAGACTCTGATAAAAAGCCAAGATTAATAATCATTATGGCTTCTTCAAGTCTGTCTTGGTCTAACAAATGAAAAATCATGCCAGTAGCCCTTTGTTTTAATTTTAACCTGAATCCCTCATCGATTTTATCAACATTATTTTGCTTTAATGCTTCATTATAGATGCGATATCCGATTTCAGTACGAATAGCCTCAGATGGAGCGTACTTATACATGCTGTACATAAGGTTATCAGTTACGCCCTCTTCGTTTATTTTTGCATTGACTTTGGACCTATCGTATTCATCCATCATATTTGGAATGAAAACCTTTCTATCGCCAATAGTTAATGTGATAATTCTATACTCAGGATAGTGATAACGATAAGACGTATCCGTGATTTTCAAAATAAAATCAACAGGTATCGTTTTCAGTGTAATGTTTGCGAAATGGTTAGACCTATGAAACCCAAAGTGCTTTAATGATGCAGGAAGAATAAGATGAGTTAACATTTGGCAATTCCCAAAAACCATATTTCCAATATTTTCCAGTCCTTCATTTAACTGTATCGTGTTTAATCCGGTTTTATAAAAAACAGCATCTCCGATATATTTAACTTGTGACGGGATTATTACTGAATGAAGGTTTTTGCATCCGTCAAAAATGTCATTTGATAGGCCAAGACATCCAATTTGCTGGATTCCATTCCCAAAATCAATGTGTTGTAGATTACGGCAATCCAAAAATGCTCTCCATTCTATTGTTTTCAACGAATCAGGAAGGATTATAGATGTAATAGATTCGCATGACCTAAATGCTTCTGCTTTAATAATTTCAACACCTTCCGGAATTATAATATGCCCTTCGATATCTTTCTTACATCCAGTAATCACGCGCATATCTGAAGTATATGTAATACCGTCGATTTCTTTGAAAAATATATTTTCTTCCATTTTTCAAATTCCTTTCCTATAACTCCAAATTTGTTTTCTTTTTGCTCTGCATCATCTGCACGATATAAGCCGTAATCTCTGGTCTGTCTGCAGCCTTTTCCAGTAATTCACTTAAGGCTTTTTTGGATAATACATCAAGCTGGATAAACCCGATTAAATCTTTCGTTTTCCCCTCTCTTAACAGTCTGAAAGCGATTCCTTTTCCGGCCCTTTTCAAATATTCTTTTACTTTCTGGCTCTGTGTCTTCTCGTACATTTTAATCGCTGTATCCTGCCGTTCAGCGATAGATATAGAGCAGGTGTAGAGTGTGTTAGTCTTATTGCCCTCTCCACTCAATGCCTCAAGAATCATTGACTCTGCAACCTCAACTGATTTCACATGCGCCGGAACAATAAATTCATGCTTTGCAATGCTAAGTTCCACGCAATATGAAGTTTCAGCGAATAATTTCGGTTCTGTAACTGCAGATACCAGTCCATCAATATATCTTTTTGTATATACCTTTGGAATCCGGCGCAGGGCACTTTCTCCTATAGAAGATACACTCTCTGGAATAGTTATCTCTTCCAGTTCATTTATAGCAAATGCATCCTCTCCAATAACGGCGAGACCTTCATTTAAAGTTACCTTTTTTAAATAACAGCCATAAAAGGCAGCGCATCCGATTTCTACTACCTGCGGAGGAATCACAATCTCTTCAAGACCGGAATATGCAAAAACGTCAAAATAGCAACTGGCTCCAATGCGCTTCAGCCCATGCCCGAAATCAACGTGTTTCAACTGCCTGCAGTATTCGAAAGCCTGGTCTTCAATAGTCACCAGTGAATCTGGCATCTTTACGGATGATATATCGCTGCGTTTGAAAGCCTCCTGTCGTATTGTCCTGACTCCCTCTGGGATTATCGCTTCGTCACTTCGCCCTTTTGGGCAGAAAAGCAACTCTACCTGAGTCTTGTTGTAAAGAATTCCATCACATGAAGAAAAATGCTTCACTCTATCAGTCGTTTCTATCTGTTTTATCGCTCCACTAAGTTCTATTGGCGATAATTTATCAAGATTCCTGAAATTCGGGTCATCAATAACCAGAGTTTCTGGCAAATGATGGCGGGAAAGCATTGGAATCAACCCTACATCTTTTAAAACCAGCCTTTTTGCTTTGGCGAAATCCAGGCCTGCCTGTATTGCAAATATCTTTTTATCATCCGGAAATACGATTTCTTCCGCTGTTTCGTCAACATCAATTATGATTCCGCCGGCCATCTTTAAGCCACCGTCATACGTCGCTGTCTCCGTAAATTCAGAACCGAAAAACGCATCCTCATGACAGCACTCAACGCAGTCACAATTTACCAGGCGAGCGCTTTTGCATCCTTCAAACGCTTTTGTGCCTATCTGCGATATCCACCTTAAATCAATCTGCGCTGTAGACTCTAAATCAAACACATGCAGCAGCATTCGTTTTGTATCGTCGCGGATTGTTATAAGCATTCTATCACTTGATAAATATTTTTGGTTATGTGATGTCACACGTTTTACATTGGGAAACATCGTGTTCGCGACAAATACCCCACAAGAGCCTTCTTCAATAACCAATTCTTTTATGCCTGGAAACACATAGTTTTTTCTTTTGTCCAAGCTAAACAACAGCGGTGGGTCTGTTTTGGAAGGTTTTTTCTGTTCTCCTATGTGTAAAACAGAAACGTCCGGGCTTACTTCCATATCACGACAAATATTGTAATCATCAACATACATGACAACCCCGGGCTGATAACATAATTTATGCAATTTTTCTGTACCCATATCTTTATTCCTTTCTTTGTATATTTCTATTTTCAGTATGATAGATTTTGCTATTGCAGAAAAAATTTGCGGATTTGCTTACCGAAAGTTTACAATAATGATTCGGTGAACTTACGTTCACCTTCACCAGACGTGGACGGGGTTTCTGACTCCCCGTGCACGTCCAGCGACCTCCGAACCGACAGATAACCGGATGGTGGCCGCGGTCTCCCGTCCATCGATAATATTATGTAAATTTAAAAGAGTACTGTAAAATATAAAATCTAGAAAATTCGGAATATTCACTCTTCACGCCGCTCCACAAAAAAAAGAGGCACAGCGTTTTTCCATGCCTCCTTCTCTCTTATTTTGTCATAATGAAAAGTTGTTCTTATTTGCTCTTCTCTGCATTTTCTCCAACGCATATGCTTTTGTAGTTACCATTTTTTCATTATCGTCATCAGAAATCAGGTCGTAGATAAACCTTATCGATTTCTTAGAGAAAACATCGTACTCAAGTAATTTTGTCAGCATCTCCAAATCATTCGTTTCCATCGCCTTTTTTGCTATTTTTTTAGCATTTTTGGCTAAGTATCGTGCAGTTTCTGCAGTTTTATGTTCCTCGTATATCGCAAAGGCTATATCTATTTTTACATCCCATGTAAGTGCATACTTATATGAAGAAAGCAGCGCATCGGGCCCGCTCAAGCAGATATCATCCTCCAAACGTGATATATTCGCTTTGGTCATAGCCGGCGGAAGAAAATACAGACTATCAGGCGTTTTTACCTGCAATATACCAATGTCATTGTAAACAGGACTCGTCGTTACGATTGCACCGACCATGCCTTCTGGAAATTTATTTGACAAAATTTCAATATACGGTATTTCTTTCAGGCTATTCGCGTCAAGATGTTTAACAGTCTTTGGAAGCCGCAGTGATTTTATTTTGGGCAAAGAACCGATTTCGAAAAACGCCCTCTGTTTGATTGACTGTAAACCTTCATGAAGAATTACATCTTTCAGATTTTTATTATTCCTGAAAGCGTCACGTGGGATTGCATTCAGTGAACCAGGAATATCTACTGCCTCCAGGCCTTCGCATGCGATGAAGCATCCTGTTCCCATTTTCTTTAGATTCTTACTGAAAATAATCTGTTTTAAATTTTTGCAGTCTCCGAAAACGAAATTCCCTATTTCTGTTATGCTGTCAGGCATTTTTACGGAGGCGATTTCTTTGCAGTGATAAAAAGCATCGTTCGCAATATATTCTACCCCACTCGGAATTTCTACGTTCCCGGTCTTGGATTTGACGCAACATAGTAATTTTTTCATGTCTTTTGTGTAGACAATATCATCAATGGCAACATATTCCGTATTCTTTTCGCCAAAAATGATATGGCGCAGATTTCCAGGACGGTTCACGATATTCGAAATGGCAGACTCATCTATGTGCACCGAATCATTGATAACGACTGTCTCGGGCAATCCATACACTTCTTCTATTTTTCCTAAAAGATATAATATATGTGCTGAGACTGTAACATTTTCCACCACCAGTGTCGCAGACAGATTAAACTTTAAACTATTGCACAGTGTCGCAAAATCTGGAATCACATATTTGTCAGCCTGCGGGTCTGCTGCTATAATGATACTTCCAGCCATCAGTAGACCATCTACAGGTGGATTTTTCTTTGCATCTGCAAACGCAGAGTCACGAAAAGCATAAGCACTCATGTGCTTTACTTGTTCCGTATTAATTGCTTTTGTGCATTCGCAGCCGTAAAAAGCACTTCCTACAATGTCTGCAATGCCATTCAGGTCAGCAGTTTCATCACTTTTCAGGCAGAATGTGTTTAAAAGAGTCTTGCTCATGCCAAAATTTTCGTTTCTAACAAGCATGGACCCCGAGCAAAAAACATTACTGTCAGATTCCACTTCTCTTACATTCGGAAATGTCTTATTATATATCATTATGTTCTGTATTTCTTTTCCGATGTAGATTTTTCTTACACTTGGAAAGGCATGTTCTTCAGATAATAGCAGCGTAGTCATTCCGGGAATGTCCAGCCGCAGTTCTTCCACATCATCGATGACATCCAAATGCAAGCAGTCATACAAACATACGTCAGACCGCTTTTCAAGATAGAATGTGACCTTTCCATCCGCAGACACAACCGTCATCTTTTCTTTTATTTTTTTCATTATTTTTTCTCCCTTCTTTGTTTATTTTCATTTTCAACATGCCAGATATCAGACAAAAAGAAAAAGCACTTCTTACCAAAGTGCTAGTCTTCTTCCTCGAATACAATCTCATTATCTTTTACCAGTCCAAGCTTCTCCCTTGCCACCTGTGCAATATACTCATCAGATTGCATGTATTCTTTTTCTTTTTCAATCTCTTTTGCATGCTTCTTTTCTTCTTTAATAGACTTCTGCAGTGTTTCATAGCGGACATCGTAAGAAGCCATCGTGTCAACTATCTCCTTCTTTTGATACAGCATGATGAATATCATAAGAAGTACAATGACTGTTATCAAGACCATGCCCCAGATGTTTCTTTTTTGCTTTTCTACTTTTTCTTTTCGCAGCTCTATTATCTTTTGTACTCTTTGCTCCCGCTTTTCCATTTTTTTGAACCCTTTCACGCATTCTTTTCATTGTACAATATGCAGGATTTTTTTATTTTTTATCTTTTTTTGCGGACCATTTTTCTTCTTATCGTCCTTTCTTTTTCAGCCTTTCTTTTTTTTGAAAAATTTGGCATAATATATATGTGCTTAAAAAAGTGCAGAAACAAATGGAGGTCAGAGATATGACGTTAACAATTAATTTTGTGGACAATACAGAAGCAGCGCCTAAGTTAATGGCTACATGTAATTTAGACGTTGACACAAACGAGCCTGATGGTATTAAGGCTGAATATCAGCAGGTAATCCAGGAGATACATGCAGAAACTGCTGCTGAACTTCTTGCACGGGCAACAGAAACTGTCCTGAGCCGGCATCCGGAATCAGTTCTGCTCTCTGTTAACGACGACCGGAGGCTTGCAGACCCGGCCAACACTCTCAATGTCAATATGCGCAGGAAAGGCACACTCAATGTGGAATACATCAACTAACTGGGTTAAAAAACCAGCATCACGCTGGAAAATTAAAAATAAGGAGAATTTAAAAGAAATGGCAAGTAAAAGAATCACAAAAAAGAAAATGATTGAGAAGGCGACTGAGACCGTCGCTAAAACAGAGGAGGCCGCAAAAACTGTAGCAGAAAAGACAGAAGCAGCCGTAAAAGCAGCCGGTGAAAACATTGAAGAACATATGAACAAACCGGAAGTTAAAGAGGCTGTATCTGTTGTCTCTGAAGCTGTAAAAGAAACAGTAACGGAAACCGCAAAAGAAACAAAAGAACATGTCAAGGCAGCAGCAAAAGCGGTCAGGACACGTATTACTGACACTGTGGTTGAGGTTAATGGAGCAAGCGTATCCATGGCAGCAGTTGAGAAGGCCGTGAAAAAAGATGCTGCAGACAAAGGCATGAAAGGTGATATCACTATTTATCTTAATATTGCTGAGCAGACCGCTTATTATACCGTGAACGGTGAAGGCAGCGAAAACCAGAAAGTGCATTTCAGCAACTGCTAAAAAGCAATACACACCCGC
>ENA-OPDA01002576-OPDA01002576.1-human-gut-metagenome-genome-assembly--contig:-NODE-2576-length-10250-cov-2.475037_pt1 | contig 10250 bp, 9 predicted proteins | sample MGYA00241253_ERZ501486 | MGnify/ENA primary metagenome ERZ501486 (study PRJEB25962, sample SAMEA2042510) | human gut metagenome | biome: human gut; feature: human-associated habitat; material: faeces... | reverse complement strand
CACTTGATAAGCAAGTTCAATTTCTGTATAAACAGGAATTTTTCTTTCCTTTAATCTTAAGATAAAAGGTTTATGATAATTAATTCCTGGATTTTTAACAACAAAATCAAAGTCTCTTTCAAAAAGCTCATCAGGATGTCCCCCTGCTACAATTTCAATTCCTGCATCTAAATATGCTTGATATCCTTCAATCTTTTCTAATTCTTTTCCTTCATTGATTGTAATTGTTGCATTTAACTTTTGTAATAACTTAACTGCTGCCTTACCACTTCTAGCAAGACCAATCACTAAAACCTTTTTCCCTGTTAACATTTTACATAACTCCTATCACAATAGCGATAATACCACAAATAAATCCAATAAACCAAAATGAAATCGTTACTTGTTGTTCAGACCAACCTAACATTTCAAAATGATGATGAATTGGTGCCATTTTAAAGACACGTTTTCCTCTTGTTTTAAAAGAAACAACTTGAATAATTACTGATAAAGTTTCCATTAAGAAGACACCACCAACGATAATTAATAAAAGTTCTTGTTTAGTAAGAATAGCAAGAATGGCTAGGAATCCACCGAGTCCTAAAGAACCAACATCTCCCATAAAAATACGTGCAGGATGATAGTTAAAATACATAAATCCAAGTAATGCTCCAACCATTGCTGTAGCATAACTTGCAATCGTATAATCTTTAATCATAATAGCATAGATGATAAATGGTGCAATTGCAACCATTGAAAGACCTGTCGCAAGACCATCCAAACCATCAGATAAATTAACACCATTACTTTCACCGGTAAACATAATAAATACTAAAACAGCATAGAACCAACCAAAATCAATATTTACTTTCACAATTGGAATAGTCACTTCTGTTGTAAAACCAGGTACAAAATTTTCTAGATACAAATAACATCCTACTGCCAAAATAGCTTGCATCAAGAATTTTTGCCATGCTTTCAATCCTTCATTTTGATGTTTTAAAATAATTAAAGCATCATCAATAAATCCAATTAAACTATAACCTACTAAAACAATTGTAATTAAAATCAAATTAGGATTTGTTATATTTTTATAATTTACAACAAACGCTGCAATCACTGCCGCTAAAACAAAAACAACACCACCCATTGTAGGTGTTCCACCTTTTTTCTTATGTGACTCTAATCCTTCTTCTCTTTCTACTTGTCCAAATTTCATTTTATGTAGAAATGGGATTACTTTTGGCATAACAAGAAGTACAATAACAAAACCAATACCAAATGCTGCCATTAACTTAATAAAGTTTTCCATAATTATGTTCCCTTTCCTTCTTTTTTTACTTTTACACTATAGCATACTTTTTTCTCTCCATCAAATTTCTATAAAAATAGTTTATTTTTTTATAAAAACTTACTACATCAACATATAAATAATATTTACTATTTGCATCTTCAATTACTTCATTATATAAAGTACTATCCGCAACTTTCATACCTCTAGGTAAGTAATAACTATATCCCGTTCGATAAATATTATCTTTCGTAGACATTGTTGTTATATTATTTACTATATCATCATAACTTAATTTATTAATATTAGTACAACCTGCAGTGAAAACTAATATTATAATGATTAATATTATTTTTTTCATACTTAATAAACCTCTTATATTTAATTATACCAAAAAAAAACAAACTAATAAAGTGAAACTTTTTGTAAACTTCATTTATTAACTTTGTCCATTTTTGTTAACTTTACACTAGTATTTTTTAAAACATATGTCGAACAATGTCGAAACGCTTGCAATCTAAAAAAATATGTGTATAATAACTCACTGTTACCTGCATTTATAACGTTTTTGTTCCATTACACCCTCTTAACTTTTAACCAGGTAACAACAAGTTATATCCGTACTCCTTTCTCTCTATTTAGGATATAACACTTAAATCTCAAAGTAATATTTGAGATTTTTTATTTACTCACATCTACATATTTAATTTTAATGCCCATATTACTAAACTTCTCTTCATATTCAGTCATTACATTAGGTATATCTTCATTATGTAAATCATAACTTATTCTATTTATATGATACCCATATTTTTGATATTCATCTAAACTAAATTGAAATAATAAATCATTATCAGTTTTTTGTATTATATGAGGTTTACCTTTAAATAATTTATCATACACTTGTAAATAATTAATAGATGTTAATCTTCTTTTAGCATGTCTATCTTTAGGCCATGGGTCAGAAAAATTAAGATATATTGTATCAATCTTCTTATCTAACAACTCTTCAATACTTGCTATATCCCCAATTAATATTTTTAAATTCCTTGGTTTATATTCATTTATTTTTTTTATAGCAACACTTGAAACACTACTATATTTTTCTACTCCAATATAATTAATGTTTGGATTGTTTATTGCCATATTCAAAATAAATTGTCCTTTTCCCATTCCTATTTCTAAACATACAGGATTATTATTATCAAAACTTCCTTCATAATAATAATCGCAACTATTTAAAACTTCATCTTTATCTTTTGGATTTCTCATTCTCATATTATCAACTTCTTTCTAATTTACATATACTATTTGTAAGGAGGCTACTCATGAGAAAAAATAGAAACTCATTTTTTACAGAATCAAATATGAATTATTCAAATTTTCAAGCACAAGGTGCCATACCTCAAGCAATGCCTTACGCAAATGCTAATTACAATCCTTATCAAGTGCAACCTAATGTTGGTATGCCATACATAGACAATTCTGATTCAATAGAAAACAGACTTGCCAAAATAGAACGTCAAATTAATCGTCTTAATGCACGTGTTAATAAACTTGAAAGCCTAAATACTACTTTCGTCGACGATAACATTGATGTATCTGGCAACATGTATATGCTTTAATTATAAATAATCATCGCACTAAAACAATATAACTGTTCTTCTCCACAAACAGCAATTGCCACTTGATACTTGATATCTATTATATCAAAATCTCCAGAATTTAGAAAGCCATTTACAGCACTTTCTAAATCTTTTTCATGTCCTTCATCAAATACCTTAACTTTCATATATCCCACCAATTATATTTTACAACAATTAACTTAAATAATTTGTCAAACCATGAAAAAAGAATTGTTATTTAACAACAATATTAACAATTCTTCCTTTTATAACTATTACTTTAACAATTTCTAATCCTTCAATATGTCTTTTTACATTATCATTATTTAATGCTTTATCTTTTATAACATCTTCAGAATCATCGATACTAACAACAATTGAACCACGTAACTTACCATTAACTTGAACCCCAATTTCTTTTTCATTTAAAATAGTTTTTGCTTCATCATATTCTGGCCAAGTACCTTCGCAAATTGGACTTTGTCCTAGAGATTCATTTAATTCTTCCGTAATATGTGGTGCCATTGGGTTAAGCAATGTTAATAATAATGTATAATCTTTTTTAGTAATATGTTCACATTCTTCATATTTATTAAGTAATATCATTAATGTTGAAACAGCAGTATTATAAGCAATATGACTTAAATCATAAGTAACTTTTTTAATACTTTGATGAATAATAGTTTCTAAGTTTTTAGAATATTCATCACCGCTGGCTACTCTATCTTTCAAACGAACAATTCTATCAAGGAACCTCTTACAACCTTTTAATGAGTCAGTTGACCATGGAGCATCTTGTTCATAATCACCCATAAACATTTCATAAACTCTTAGAGTATCTGCACCATATTCATTAACTATATCATCCGGATTAATAACATTTCCTTTACTCTTACTCATTTTTTCATTATTTGAACCTAACACCATACCGTGACTTACACGAGTCCAAATCATTTCTTTATGAGGAACAAGACCTATATTATATAAGAATTGTACCCAAAATCTTGCATAAAGTAAGTGTCTTGCAGTATGTTCCATACCACCATTATACCAATCAACTCTATTCCAATATTTCATTGCATCCATACTTGCAAACTCATAATCATTGTGAGCATCCATAAACCTTAAGAAATACCAACTTGAACCAGCCCAGTTAGGCATTGTATCAGTTTCACGACGAGCAGGACCTCCACATTTTGGACAAGTAGTATTAACCCAATCAGTTATATTAGCAAGTGGACTTTCACCATCATCAGTTGGTACATATTCTGCAACATCTGGTAAAACTAAAGGTAAATCACTTTCATTTAAAGGTACCCAACCACAAGCATCACAATGTACCATAGGGATAGGTTCTCCCCAGAATCTTTGTCTTGAGAAAATCCAATCTCTCATTTTGTAGTTAATTTGAGCTTCACCGTATTTATTTTCTTCAAGCCACTTAATCATTTTACTTATAGCTTCTTCTTTTCCAAGACCATTTAAAAATTCAGAATTAATATGAACTCCATCACCAACCATCGCTGTATCATTTAAACAATATTCAAATGTTGTTGAATGCAACTTATCATTTACCTCTTTTAGAATAGTGCCTTTATCTACCCATTCAACATCAAATACTTCATCTTCATCAAGGTTTTGTGTTTGTTGATGATTAGAATTAAGTTTAAAGAACAATCCAGTACTTTCAATTTCAAAATATTTATCTTTATTATAAGCATAATAATGATGATTAATTTTAAATGTTTCTCTAACAAAAGTTAAATCATCATACCCAGTTTCTTCTTTTATCTCTCTAATAGCACAATCATAAGCACTTTCATCATTTTTTCTAGTACCACCAATAAATAATCTTCCGCCTTTGTCTTTCCAATTAATTGTTAAATATTTATCATTAGCTTCATCATAAACAACAGCTACAATACTATCTTTATGAGTTTCGTTTTCATGTATAGTACCTGTAACAGGTTCTAAAACTTGTATAATATCTAAACCAAATTTTTTAGCAAATTCATAGTCACGTTCATCATGTGCAGGTACAGCCATAATAGCACCAGTACCATAAGATGCTAAAACATAATCACTTATCCAAATAGGAATTTCACAACCATTAACAGGATTTATAGCATATGCCCCAGTAAATACACCAGTTTTATCCTTATTAAGTTCAGTTCTTTCCATATCATTTTTTAGTTTACAAGCATCTATATATTTATTTACATCTTCTCTTTGCTCATCCGTAGTAATAACACTTACTAATTCATGTTCCGGAGCCATAACACAATAAGTTGCTCCGAATAATGTATCACATCTTGTCGTAAACACCGTAAATGATTTATCAGCATCTTTAATTTTAAAGTTTACATTTGCTCCGATAGATTTACCAATCCAATTAATTTGTCCTAGCTTAACTTTTTCGGCAAAATTAGTATCTTTAAGTCCTTCAAGTAAATCTTCAGAATAATCACTCATTCTAAGCATCCATTGACTTTTTTCTTTTTGAACTACTTGAGTACCACATCGCTCACATACACCACCTGCAGCATCTTCATTCGATAAAACACTTTTACAAGTTGGACACCAATTTACTGGAACCGTATCTTTATAAGCCATACCATGTTTATAAAATTGTAAGAACTGCCATTGTGTCCATTTATAATATTCAGGGTCAGTTGTACTAAACTCTCTATTCCAATCAAATGAAAAACCTAAATCCATCATTTGTCTTTTAAAATTTTGAATATTTTCTTTAACAGCCTCTTTAGGATGTATATGATTTTTTATTGCATATTGTTCAGCTGGAGCCCCAAAAGCATCCCAACCCATCGGATACAAAACATTATATCCTTGCATTCTCATCATTCTAGCTATCGCATCTTGAGCAGTATAACTTCTAACATGTCCAACATGTAATCCATTTCCAGATGGATAAGGAAACTCTACTAATATATAATAAGGTTTCTTATCACCGCCAGTTATTGCTTTAAAGCACCCTTTTTCTTCCCAATATTTTTGCCATTTTTTTTCTATTTCTTTATGATTCATTTTTACTCCATCCTTTCTTAACTAAAACTCTTCCTAATATCTCATATAACGCATAAATAAGACCAAACAGTAACACAAATCCTAGTAACATACTAAATCCCATATCCCATGGAATAATAGTTATTACCACAAATACAAATGAAATTATAAATGCATCAATTAAAGATACCATAAAGAATACATAATTTAAATCCATTTTATTAATATCTAATTTAAACTTAGGAATTAAATAAGATAATCCCACAAACTCTTCTAATTTTTTATTTTTCTTTTTGCTCTTTTGTTTCTTTATATTTTCATAACCTCTTTTAAAAATCCACAAGAAATTAATGAGAAATACTACTATAAATACAAATAAGCCCCAAATTAATGTCTCACCCATAAATACCTCCAATAAAAAAGGCAATACCCAAAGGACGTTTTTACACGTGGTACCACCTTAATTGCTTCTTAATAATTGATACGGAAATTACCCCATTTACATCCAAAAGCAAGTTCAATTATTTACTTTATTAGTTTTCATCAACCACTAACTTTCTCTAAAAGTAATATAATTTACTACTCTTTCTTCAACTGCTTATATGTATTATATTAAATTTCTGCAATATATTCAAGTAATTTTATAAACATTCTTACAAATCTTCTATCTAATTTCTTAATTTTTCTAATTTGTATCCTTTTTTTCTTAACATCTAAATCACTAAATATAATATTTGCTATCTTTTCTTTAGTAACAGTTTCAATAGGTAAATCTGTAATAATAGAATTAATATCTTCATTTATAATTCTAACTGCATTAATTTCTATATCTCTACCTTTTAAATTAATATTTAATTCTTTTGTAGTATCAACATTTTTTACTTCTACAACAAAATTATTATCTTCTTCATAACCTATTACATCTTTTTCATATTTTTCTTTATTAATTAATACATTAACTTCATCAGGTATCTTAGTATTTCTAAACTTAATTTTATAATTTCTTTTACTTGGAATAATATCTGTTTTTCCATCAACTGGTCTAATTGTAACAGAATAATTATTTGGCATATAATTATAATCTATACTTGTTACAACATAATAACCATCTTCATATTTTTTACTTATACCATCATCTTCATACAACTTATATGAATTACTTTTCCCTGGAAAAATATTTATTTCCATTTCTTTAGGATTTTCTAAATTATTTATATCATCTTCTAAAACACTCATTGGAATAATACCACCAGCACCTACAAACACTGGATATTCATCTTCCTTATAAAAAGCTACATATCTTTTATCACCAATAAACTTTTTACCAAATTTAAAATCATACCATATACCTTTTGGTAAATAAATTCTTTCTATTGATCTATTCATTGTTACATCTTTTTTCTTTGTAATCGGAGCAATAAACAATTCTTTTCCAAAATAATATTCATTTTTATAATCAGGTTCATCATATATTTCAGGATTTCCATAATAAATTGGTTGTATCAAAGGACGCCCTAATTTACTATAATTACAAGCTTCTGTATATATATAAGGAATTAATCTTTGACGTAAAATTGCATATTCACGAGCTATTGTATATGTTTTTACATCCCATGCCCAAGGTTCACGCTTATAATAAACACCACGTTCAGCACTTAATCTAAATATTGGATTAAAACATGAAAATTGCACATATCTTAAATATAACTCAGAATCTTCAACTCCACCTTTATAACCACCAACATCATGGCTCCACCAAGCAATTCCTTTATTTGATGCCATACTATTATAAAAAGGCAAGAACTTTAAGGTATCCCAAGAAACATAAGTTTCCCCAGAATATAAAATACCAGCTTTATGTGGTGCCACCAAAGGACTTCTTGTTAAAACTAATGGTCTATTTTCTTTAACTTTACTTATATCTTTATTTATATAATAACTTAAGGTATTAATACCTAACATATCTTTTTTATAATCGATCCAAAATATATCAATACCTAAATTTAATAAATAATCTATTACTTCTTTAACAAATACTTCCATAAATGTTTTATCTATTGCATTAAAAGGTATTGTAGAACCATCAGTTACATTAAAAGCATTAGCAAAACTTAAATATTTTTCTTCTTCTTTTCTAACCCCTTCACTTGGGTCAATATTTAGACCAACTCTAACACCTAAATCATGCATACAATTAGTAAACTCTTTTGGATCTGGAAACAATTCTTTATTAAAACTATATCCACTTTTATATAAATTATAATTATTTTTATCTTTTATATGCCAAAATTCACTAAGTAAAAGAACTGATAATGGTATACCATTTCTTTTAAAAGACTTAACTAAATTTTTAGTATCATTAAAATTATATATTCTTTCTTTATTCCACCATAAGCCTAAAGCATATTTAGGAATTAATGGTGGATAACCTGTTAAGGTATAATAATCTTTTAAACATAAACCAAAATCTCTTTTATACATAAATAAATATATATCAACTTTATTAGGATTAGGTTCTACTAAATGCCCACTTGCATCAATTTCTAAGTTATTAGAGTCATCAATACTAACAAAACCATCAGTTGAATAAAGCCCTTTATCTAAATTAATTTTCCCCTTATAGTTATCTAAACTAACAGAACCGCCTTTGAAATTTCTTGCTTCAACTTGACCATAATACCAAACTTTATCTGTATTATTAAGGGTAACACGCAAATTATTATCTGGAGCAAATCTAGGTCCCACAAAAGGTTTATTTTTTAAATATTGAAAAGTAAAATAATTAGTTGTTATTACTATATATTTATCATCTTGTTGTACTTTAAACATTGGAACTTTAAAATTTCTATTAGCAACAAGTGTTGTTAAATTATCTGAAAAATGTCCATCAACACTATATTCCATCCTAATTAAACGTTCACTTAAAACACTAATTCTATAATTAGTTCCTCTAAAAACAACTCGTTCATTACTTATTGATTTACTAAAATCTGGTATAAAACATGTATCTAATTTAGCCATAACAACCCTTCTTTTTTTTATTATTTATATTTATCTATTGCTTCATTTAAAAATTCATCATTCTTAAAATAATCTATTTTCATAGAACTTTTTACCTTTTCAAGTGTCTTACTAGCTTTTTCTCTTGCTTTTCTAGTACCATCTTCAAGTATTTTAACCACTTCATCTAAATGATTTTCATAATACTTTCTTCTTTCTCTAATTGGTTGTAATACTTCTTGTAATATATTATTTAAGAATTTCTTAATTACTACATCACCAAGTCCACCAGCTTGATACTTCTTCTTTAATTCATCTAAATTCTTATATTCAGGTAAATATTTTACAAAATGTTCATCTTTCGCAAATACATCTAAGTATGTAAACACTACATTACCTTCAACATTACCTGGGTCTTCTACTCTTATATGATTTGGGTCAGTATACATACTCATTACTTTTCTTTTTACTTCTTCCGGTGTATCAGCAAGATATATTGTATTACCTAAAGATTTACTCATCTTAGCTTTTCCATCAGTTCCAGGAAGTCTCCTTTCAAGTTCATTTTCAGGTAAATATACCTCTGGCATAACTAAAGTTTCACCATAAATATTATTAAATGATTTAACTATTTCTCTAGCTTGTTCTAGCATTGGAAGTTGGTCATCTCCAACAGGAACACATGTTGCTTCAAAAGCAGTTATATCAGCAGCTTGACTAATCGGATAATTTAAAAATCCAACTGGTATACTTGTTTCAAATCCACGTAACTTAATTTCATTTTTAACAGTAGGATTTCTTTGTAATCTACTTAATGTTACTAAATTCATATAATAAAATGTTAACTCTGTTAATTCACTAACTTCAGATTGTATCAAAATATTAGTCTTACTTGGATCAAGTCCTACAGATAAATAATCTAAAGCCACTTCAATTACATTATTTCTAACTTTACTTGGATTATCAAAATTATCTGTTAAAGCTTGAGCATCAGCTATCATAATATATATTTCATCAAATTCTCCACTATTTTGTAATCTTACTCTATTTTTCAAAGAACCAACATAATGCCCAATATGTAGTCTTCCAGTTGGTCTATCTCCAGTTAATATAATTTTTTTCATATTATCACATCCAATATAATTATATCAACAAGCCATAGATTTATCAAGAAAATTAAATAAACATTCAACAAATTTCATTTTGCTAAAAACAGTTACTTTCTTTATAATTTATATAACTATTTTATCTTTATTATTTATTAAAAGATTTTGCCACAAAATCAATCAATTTATCTTGAATCATTTGCGTGTATCTGTTATAGTAAACGT
>ENA-OPDA01002573-OPDA01002573.1-human-gut-metagenome-genome-assembly--contig:-NODE-2573-length-10256-cov-2.773159_pt1 | contig 10256 bp, 5 predicted proteins | sample MGYA00241253_ERZ501486 | MGnify/ENA primary metagenome ERZ501486 (study PRJEB25962, sample SAMEA2042510) | human gut metagenome | biome: human gut; feature: human-associated habitat; material: faeces... | reverse complement strand
GAAAATTCGGACTGGATATCCGCGCGTTTGAAGATGCATTAACATTTAAACTGGCGATGATGGTTGTGGATTATATTAAATATTCCAAGAATCATCTGTCATAGATTTCTCAGGCACTTTGATAACACCCCATCTGCATGATCAAACCGGCTGACTCTTACAGTTTCACGACTACGCGGCTCTACACCGAATAACTGCTCCACAGGGAACTTACTTGATTCGGCTAAATTTTGCGAAATTATAATCCCACTCGTCCCTATCAGGAAGCTGCTTACAGATTCTTAATTCGTTCAATTGCTTCCAGTGTATTCTCATGTGTTCCAAACGCAGTGAGACGGAAGAATCCCTCACCATGAGCACCGAATCCTGAGCCCGGAGTTCCTACGATGTTGGCTTTTTCAAGGAGATAGTCAAAGAACTCCCAGGAAGTCATCTTATCAGGTGTTTTCAGCCAGATATATGGAGCGTTTACGCCACCGGATACGGAATAGCCTGCTGATGCCAGACCTTCGTAGATGGCTTTGGCGTTGCTCATGTAGTAACCTACCTGTTCTTTCAGCTGTGCTTTTCCTTCAGGAGAGTATACAGCCTCTCCTGCACGCTGTACGATGTATGGAGCACCGTTGAATTTAGTGCCATGACGTCTTGCCCAGAGACTGTGGAGATCTACACCGTCACGAACCAGATCCTTTGGTACAACTGTAAAGCCGAGACGGACACCTGTGAAACCTGCATTTTTGGAGAAGCTGCGCAGTTCGATGGCGCAGGTTCTTGCTCCTTCGCACTCATAGATGCTGTGCGGTATATTTTCTTCGGAGATGTATGCTTCGTATGCTGCATCATAGATAATTACAGAACCGTTTTTATTTGCATAGTCTACCCATTCCTGAAGCTGCGGTTTGGTGATCGCACCACCGGTTGGGTTATTCGGGAAGCAAAGGTAGATAAGATCCGGTACTTCTTCCGGGAATTCCGGAAGGAAGCCGTTGGATGCTGTACATGGCATATAGATTACGTTATCAAAGTTGCCACGTTCTTTGTTGTATTCTCCTGTACGGCCTGCCATTACGTTTGTATCTACATATACTGGGTATACAGGGTCGCACACTGCAATCTTGTTATCCAGTCCGAATATTTCCTGGATATTTCCGGAATCGCTCTTTGCACCGTCAGATACAAAGATTTCGTCTGCTTCAATGTCACAGCCTCTGTCTTTGTAGTCATTCTTTGCAATGGCAGATCTTAATAATTCATAACCAAGATCCGGTGCATAACCATGAAATGTAGCTGCATCACCCATTTCATCTACAGATTTATGAAGTGCCTCAATGATCGCCGGAGCCAGAGGCTGGGTTACATCACCGATTCCCAGTGAGATCACGTTTGCCTGTGGGTTGGCTTCTTTATATGCTTTTACTTTTTTTGCAATTGTGGAAAACAGATAGCTTCCCGGTAATTTCAGATAGTTGTGGTTTACTGTTACCATGTTTGATTTCCTCCCTGGCATGTTTCGCAGTTTTTATATACCTGTCTACAGCAGGCTGCTGCTTTGCCTTTCCATTTCTATTTGTGTCTTTTCTGCAAATATATTTTATTCGAGTTTTATTATACTTAATTATTTAATAATGTAAAGTCTCAAAGTGTTTTCTGAGAATAATTTTTAATATTAACATTACTGTTCACTGGTAATATGTTAACATTTTTACCCCGGGCATAATGTCCGGGGTGATTTATTTTATTTGCGCTTCTCTACTTCTTTCATTAGTGTCTCGCGGACGCTTGCAGGATTTGCCTTGCCTTTCATCTCTTTCATGATCTGACCTACAAAGAAGCCCATGACTTTATCTTTACCTCCCAGAAGTTCTGAAAGTGGTCCTGGGTTAGCATCCAGGATCCTGTTGATGGTTTCTTCCAGAAGTCCTGTGTCTTCTACAATCTTCAGACCATGTTCCTCAATGTAGGCTACAGGATCAATGTCTTCCTCAAAGACTTTCTCAAAGACTTTTTTGGCATTCTGAGGGCTGACTTCGGATTTTTCTACCATTACCAGAAGATCTGCAAGATGCTTCGGTGAGAAAGATACCTGTTCCGGATCCATAGCTTTATCTTTTGTCAGGCGGAGTACCTCACCCATAAACCAGTTTGCTGTCTTCTTTGCATTTCCGTAGATTGCTGCTGTTTCTTCAAAAAGACCTGCAAGATGGCGGGATTCTGTAAGGATTCCCGCATCGTATGCCGGAAGTCCGTACTCTTCCTGATAACGGGCCTGTTTCACTTCGCGAAGCTCCGGCTGTTCTGCTTTGATCTTTTCAATCCATGCATCAGAGATATGGATTGGAGGCAGATCTGGATCAGGGAAATATCTGTAGTCTTTGGCATCTTCCTTGGAACGCATGGCGTAAGAATATTCTTTGTTGTCATCCCAACGGCGTGTCTCCTGTGTAACTGCCTTGCCTTCTTCGATCAGTTCGATCTGACGTTCTCTTTCGCCTTCGATTGCTCTGGCAATGGCTTTGAAAGAGTTCAGGTTCTTCATCTCTGTTCTGGTACCGAATTCTTCTGCTCCCACTTCACGGACAGAAAGGTTAACGTCTGCACGCATGGAGCCTTCCTGAAGCTTACAGTCTGATACACCCAGATACTGCATCATACAACGGAGTTTTTCAAGATAGGCGATTACTTCCTCAGAACTTCTCATATCCGGCTCGGATACGATCTCGATCAACGGGACACCGCTTCGGTTATAGTCTACCAGGGAGCAGTCTTCCCATTCATCATGAATCAGTTTACCTGCATCCTCTTCCATATGCATTTCATGGATGCGGATTTTCTTTTTGCCTGCAGAGGTTTCAATCTCTACCCATCCGTCATGACAGATTGGCAGATATAACTGAGAGATCTGATAGTTCTGTGGGTTGTCCGGATAGAAATAGTTCTTACGGTCAAATTTGCAGTACTGATGGATCTGGCAGTTTGCTGCAAGACCTGCTTTCAGGGCAAACTCTACTACTTTCTTATTTAATACAGGCAGGGAACCCGGCATACCTGTGCAGACCGGGCATGTATGTGTATTGGGTGCTCCTCCGAATTCAGTGGAGCATCCGCAGAAAATTTTTGTTTTTGTTGCAAGTTCTACATGGACTTCAAGTCCTATGACTGTTTCGTACTGTTTCATTATCTGGTGCCTCCTTCTCCTGGCACGGCAAAGGAGCCGCGGCTGGTTTCATAGGCGTGTGCTGCACGCAGGATTTTCTTTTCCATGAAGCAGTCCCCGATCATCTGGATACCGATTGGGAGACCTTTGCTGTCTTTTCCGCATGGAACTGTAATTCCCGGAAGACCGCAGAGATTGACTGCTACTGTGTAGATATCTCCAAGATACATGGCAAGGGGATCTTTTAAGCTTTCACCGATCTTCGGTGCTGTAAATGGAGATGCAGGTGCAAGGAGCACATCATATTTGCCAAATGCCTGGTCAAATTCTTTCTTGATCAGGGCTTTTGTGCGGAGTGCCTTCAGATAGTATGCATCATAATAACCGGAGCTTAATACGAAGGAACCAAGCATGATACGGCGTTTTACTTCCTCACCGAAGCCTGCTGTTCTGGTCTTTTTGTACATGTCGTGAAGACCTTCATATTCTGCTGCACGGAAACCGTACTTCACTCCATCGAAACGTTCCAGGTTGGAACTTGCTTCTGCACTGGCGATAATATAATAAGCCGGAATCATGTATTCCATGGTTTTGATAGAGAAGAATTCTACTTCTGCTCCCAGTTCTTTCAGCGTATCAAGAACACCCATAAAAGATGCTTTTACTTCCGGATCAAGTCCCTCTGCCAGATATTCTTCAGGAACTCCGAATTTCATCCCCTTGATATCTCCTGTCAGTTCTTTGGAGAACTGAAGGTCTTCTCTTTTCATGGATGTGCTGTCTTTTGTATCATGTCCTGCGATGATCTCCAGAAGAGCTGCACAGTCAGATACGTCTTTTCCTACAGGTCCGATCTGATCCAGGGAAGATGCATAAGCTACAAGACCATAACGGGATACTGTTCCATAGGTTGGTTTAATTCCGGTTACACCACAGTAGGAACTTGGCTGACGGATAGATCCGCCGGTATCTGAACCAAGTGCCAGATAGGTTTCTCCTGCTGCCACTGCAGCACAGGAACCACCTGAAGAACCGCCTGGTACGTGTTCCAGATTCCATGGGTTTCTGGTGATGCCGTAAGCGGAGGTCTCTGTTGTACTTCCCATGGCAAATTCATCCATGTTTGTTTTTCCGATAATGACCAGTCCGGCTTTTTCCAGACGATCAATGACTTCTGCATTATACTGAGGCACAAAATTCTCAAGAATCTTTGATGCACAGGTAGTTTTCTTTCCATTAATACAGATATTATCTTTGATTGCGATCGGTACGCCTGCAAGAGGACTGGTATAAGTACCGTCCTCGATGCCTTTTTGTACTTCTTCTGCACGTTTGTATGCTTCTTCTTTATATGTGTCAAGATAAGCGTGTACTTCTGAATCCTGTTTCTCAATCTGTTCAAAAACAGTTTTTACTCCATCCAGGACGCTGACCTGACGCTGTTTTATTTTTTCCCCAAGCTGCAGGGCTGTTAATTTTTCCAACTCCATTGTCCTGTCTCCTATCCTATGGTTTTCGGAACCTGATACTGTCCTTCTTTTGCCTTCGGTGCATTTGCCAGCATTGCTTCTTTGTTGTCTCCGTTTGTGACAACGTCCTCACGAAATACGTTTTCGTCCTGGAAAATATGGGACATAGGCTCTACTTCCGATGTATCCAGTTCATCCAGTTTCTCTACATAATCAAGCATTTTCTGCATTTCAGCTTTTGCTTTTTCCTTTTCTTCTTCCGAGAGGGAAAGCTTGGCCAGGATGCAGACATTTTCCATTGTTTCATCATCTATGATCTTTGCCATGATTTTCTCCTTATATATACTGCCTGTAACATTCTATATTGCTTTTATTTCTTTCTGCCAGGAATCAACCTGCCGTTTCCGGTCAATATATAGGCAGCTTTCCAAGTTTCTGACTTATTTACGGTTCCAGACGGTTCATATCTCGCGGGAAGAGACAGGTTTCACGAACATTCTCTTCACCGATAAGCTGCATGGTCAGACGTTCCAGACCGATTCCCAGTCCACCGTGAGGCGGCATACCATGTTTGAAGGTATCCAGATACTGTTCCATGCCTTCCTGCGTCATACCTCTGTCTTCAATTTTCTGTACCAGCATGTTGTAATCATGGATACGCTGTCCGCCTGTTGTGATCTCAAGGCCTTTGAATAACAGGTCAAAGCTTAAGGTAAATCTTGCATCTTCCGGATCATCCATTGCATAGAATGGACGTTTCTTTGACGGATAATGTGTGACAAATACGAAATCTGAGCCATATTCTTCTTTGAAATACTGTCCGATCAGTGCTTCTTCTTCCGGCTCCAGGTCAAATGGATTTCTGATCTTACGGTTATATTTCTGTGATACCAGTTCCTTGGCTACATCGAAACGGACTGCCGGGATTTTGGATACATCCGGGATCTCAAGCTTCAAAATCTGTACTTCTTTTGCATATTCTGTTTTCAGAAGGTTCATGGCATACTGGAGGAATCCTGTTTCCATTGCCATAATTTCTTCGAAGCTGTCAATATATCCCATCTCGAAGTCCAGACTGGTGTATTCATTTAAGTGACGTTTGGTATTATGTTTCTCAGCCCGGAATACGGGGCCTGTCTCAAATACTCTGTCAAATACGCCAACCATCATCTGTTTGTAGAACTGTGGGCTCTGCGCAAGTACTGCAGGTTTGTGGAAGTAGCTGAATTTGAAAAGGTTTGCCCCACCCTCTGCTCCTCTGGCTCCGATCTTTGGAGTGTGGATTTCTGTGAATCCCTGTCCGTAGAGATAATCGCGGAATGCTTTTGTCAGTGCCTCCTGGATTTTAAATTTGGAACGCTCCTGAATGTTTCTCAGGGAAATCGGTCTGTAGTTTAATTTTGCTTCCAGTGAAGTATTTAGTTTCCATTTGTTGACAGGTAATGGCATTGCTGCCGAAGGCTCTGATAAAATAGTCACTGATGTTAAGCGCAGCTCTCTTCCAAACGGTGCTCTCTTTTCTTCATAAACAACACCCTCTACACGAATTGCGCTCTCATCCTTTAATTCGCCTAACTCAAAGCCTGCTGTTTTTTCCTCATAGACACACTGAACGAGTCCCTCTGCCTTTCGTAAGATCACAAAGCGTACATCGCCCATGTCTCTTACGGCATGAATCATTCCCTCCATGCGAACAGTCTTTCCATCACAGCTTCCCTGTGCCAATTCCTTAATACTTGCATACTCTTTTTTGCTGATTCCACTGATAAATTCCATGTTGTCCTTTCTTTTCAGCCAAAATACGAGTCTCCATGACAGATGCAAGAGTACCTTAACTTGATAAACAAAAAGCCCCGAAGACCGTTTTATTACAGTCTCCGGGGCGAAACATCTTCGTTCCGCGGTACCACCCGCATTCAATCCATATCTGGATCACTCTATGGTTATAACGTAAACCAACGTGCAAACCTACCCTTTTACTCATAATAAAAGCTCAGAATGCCCGCTCCGGAGCGTTCCCACACCCAGTCCCTCATGACGGCGCTCTCAGTCGGTGACGCCCTCTTCCTGTCAAGATCGTTGGGATAGAGTCTCCTTCAATGCGTTTCTTATGGTTCATTACTATAGCACACTAAAGTTTAAATTGCAAGTAAAAAATATCTAATCTGTGAACTGTAGTTTAGAAATTGTCAATATTCACAATATAGCCGTGTTCAAAATGCATTATTTTTGTAAATTCAATCGTCCCTTGTGGGTCATGCTCAACGACAATTATAAGTTTATTCTTCTTTTTTGCAATAAGATTTAACAGCTGCTCATATTTTTCTCTTGTTTCCTGATCAAGACCAGCCTCAATTTCATCTACAATCAAAACAGATGCTTCTTCGATTCTAAGAAGCATTTTCATGATTAACAGCTTCTTTCGCTGTCCCACCGACAATGATTTTCCCTCATTTTCGATGGCACGATCCGCCGCTATATCATATTCTTTTAACAGATATGTCACAGCTTCTCCATCGTTTTGTGTGATAATGTGTAAATAATCTTCTACTGTCTCGTTTAAAAAAATCTCCTCCTGACCAACATACAAAAACTGGCGGCTCATATCCTGTTTGCAATAAACATCAACTGATTGTGAATTGATTCTTATTGTTCCACTGTCTGGTCGATAAAGTCCAAGCAAAAGCTTGATAAACGTAGACTTTCCGCAGCCATTCGGGCCAACAAACGCGATCGTCTGATTTTTCAGAAAAATATAATCAAAATCTTCTACAATCTGGCGGCAGAGACGCTTAAACTCGTGTCTGCTTGGATAGCCTTTCTTGATAAATTCGATAACTGTCTTTTCCCATTTCTTATGCATGGTATTGGCAGAGCCTGGAACAGCTTCATATGGGCGGACACGGTACAGGCAGCGCATGAAGAGATCACCAAATATCAGACCATACACACCTTTCAGTACAAGTGGAAGGGTGATCTTGAATCCAGGATTGCTTTCAAGCCCGCTTAAGTTGATTGAAATAACAGGGATATGTCCGTAACCGGCTTTTTTAAGAGCACGGCGGATAAATCCGATATAGTTGGAAGCACGGCATCCGCCACCGGTCTGCGAAATAATGACAGCCAGGTGGTCGGTGTCATATTTGCCGGAAAGGATAGCCTCCATGATCTGTCCGACTACCATCAGAGACGGGTAGCAGGCATCATTGTTTACATATTTAAGGCCCATGTCAACTGCATGCTTGTTATCATTTTTCAGTACTTCCAGTTTGTAGCCTGCTTCCTGGAAGGCTGGCTCAATCAGTGAAAAGTGGATCGGTGACATCTGTGGACACAAAATGGTATAGGTTTCCTTCATTTCCTTTGTAAAAGGAATTTTTTCGATATTTGCCGGACGAATGGTGCGCTCCATATGCTTCTGCTCGCGGACGCGGATGGCGGCGAGAAGAGAACGGATACGGATACGTGCAGCACCCAGGTTATTAACCTCATCAATCTTAAGAGAGGTATAAATCTTGTCGGAACCGGTTAGAATATCTGCAACAGCATCGGTTGTTACGGCATCAAGACCGCATCCGAAAGAGTTCAGCTGGATCAGATCCAGATCATCTCTTGTCTTTACAAAATTGGCTGCTGCGTACAGTCGGGAATGATACATCCACTGATCCATAACAATCAGCGGACGTTCTACCGGATTCAGATGGGAGATAGAATCTTCCGTCAGAACGGCAAGTCCGTAGGAGGTGATCATCTCCGGGATACCGTGGTTGACCTCCGGATCGTAATGGTATGGACGACCGGCAAGTACAATGCCGCGGGTTCCTGTCTTTCCCATGTAAGCGAGTGTTTCTTCACCTTTTTTGCGGATGTCCTGACGGCATGCAGCAAGTTCTTCCCATGCAGCATGAGCGGCATTTTTGATTTCTTCTGCTGGAAGATTCTTTGCAGAAGTAAATTCACGGACCAGTCCGTCTGTGATTGTCTTTTCGCTTGTGAGGGCGAGGAATGGATTCATGAAATCTACTTCACCGTGTACGATCGGATCCATATTGTTCTTGATGTTCTCCGCGTATGAGGTGACGATCGGGCAGTTATAATGATTGTCGGCATCGGCAAATTCACCACGTTCGTATGGTATACAAGGGTAGAAGATAAAGTCTGCACCCTGGTTGATCAGCCACTGTACATGTCCGTGCGCCAGCTTTGCCGGATAACACTCGGATTCGCTCGGAATAGATTCAATACCAAGTTCATAAATCTTATGTGTAGAAGCAGGAGAGAGTAACACATGATATCCCAGTTTTGTGAAGAAAGTAAACCAGAACGGATAGTTCTCATACATGTTGAGAACTCTTGGAATACCAACCGTTCCACGTTTTGCTTCGGATGGATCTAATGGCGTGTAACCAAAATAACGTTCATTTTTATAAGCGAAAAGGTTTGGCACATCACTCTTTGCTTTCTCTTTTCCAAGACCGCGCTCACAACGGTTTCCGGAAATAAAACGACGTCCGCCACTGAATTTGTTGATGGTCAGACGACAGTTGTTGGTACAGCCGTTACATTTTGCCATTGAGGTTGTATAGGTAAGTTCATTGATTTCATCAATGGAAAGCATGGTTGTATTTTTACATTCTTTGAAACCATAGCGTTCTCTTGCAATCAGTGCAGCCCCAAAAGCACCCATGATTCCTGCAATATCCGGACGGATTGCCTGACATCCGGCGATGGTCTCAAAGCTTCTGAGTACGGCATCATTGTAGAATGTACCACCCTGTACAACAATTTTTTTACCAAGCTCAGATGCATCGGATACCTTGATAACCTTGAAAAGAGCATTTTTGATAACCGAATAAGCAAGTCCGGCTGAAATATCGGATACTTCAGCACCTTCTTTTTGCGCCTGTTTTACCTTTGAGTTCATAAATACGGTACAACGGGTACCGAGGTCAATCGGATGTTTCGCAAAAAGTGCTTCATGTGCAAAATCCTCTACGGTGTAGTTCAGGGATTTGGCAAAAGTCTCGATAAAGGAACCGCATCCGGAAGAACATGCTTCGTTGAGCTGTACGCTGTCTACAGTCTGATTCTTGATCTTGATACACTTCATATCCTGACCACCGATATCGAGGATACAGTCTACATCCGGTTCGAAGAAAGAAGCGGCGTAATAGTGAGATACGGTTTCAACTTCGCCTTCATCCAGAAGAAGTGCGGCTTTAATGAGCGCTTCTCCGTAACCGGTTGAGCAGGAGTGAACGATCTGTACGCCTTCCGGAAGCTGGCTGTAAATATCCTTGATCGCACCGATGGTCGTACCAAGAGGATCACCGTCATTGCCATGGTAGAAGGAGTACAAAAGAGTACCGTCTTCTCCGACCAGAGCAGCTTTTGTCGTGGTAGATCCGGCATCAATACCCAGATAGCATTTTCCATGATAATTGCGGATATCCTCCGCTTTTACATGATGTCTGTTGTGTCTGTCCTGGAATTCCTCATATTCTGCTTCGCTGGCAAAGAGAGGATCCATACGTGCTACTTCAAATTCCATTTTAATATCAGAAGACAATTTGTCTAAAATATCGGATAAATCGTAAGTGACATCTTCTTTATAATTTAATGCAGAACCAATG
>ENA-OPDA01002572-OPDA01002572.1-human-gut-metagenome-genome-assembly--contig:-NODE-2572-length-10260-cov-4.158942_pt1 | contig 10260 bp, 8 predicted proteins | sample MGYA00241253_ERZ501486 | MGnify/ENA primary metagenome ERZ501486 (study PRJEB25962, sample SAMEA2042510) | human gut metagenome | biome: human gut; feature: human-associated habitat; material: faeces... | reverse complement strand
TTTGTGACCTCGGAGCAAAGGTTGGATGCGAGCGCGAAAGCGAGCATTCAACCTGCAGCGACTAAAGTCACAAATATGCTTTATTTATCTTCCAGAGAGCGTCAACTTTGCCTGCGGCAACCCCCTATTTATCGTTTCTTCAACTTTGGAGCCAACGGCATATCCCACCCATGATGGTCAGTATGCAGCAGCTTATGAGACATACGAGAAAGAGGTTTCTCCAGATACTCTTCATAAGTCTTTAACACTTCCGGATTCTCATGCGAGAAACGACGTTTGTTCTGGGAATCAAGGAAGTAGAGGTTCTTGGAGCGAATCTCAGCCATTTCCTTCCCTTCGTGGATTGGCTGTCCGCCACCGCCTACGCAGCCGCCAGGGCAGGCCATAACTTCTACGAAGTGGTAGAATACTTCACCGCGGCGAACGGCTTCGATTAACTTTCTTGCGTTGCCAAGTCCACTTACTACGGCAACTTTAACTTCTGTGCCGTTGATGTCGATAGCAGCTTCTTTCCAGCCGTCCATTCCCCGCACACCGTGGAATGCATCTGGGTCAGGGTTCTGTCCTGTTGCAAGATAGTAGCAGCTTCTTAAAGCGGCTTCCATAACACCACCGGTTGTTCCGAAGATTACGGCAGCACCAGTTCCTTCTCCGCAAGGAGAGTCGAAGCGGTCTTCTGGAAGTCCGTAAACATCAATGTTGAGGGACTTCATATAGTCAACGAATTCGCGTGTATTTAATACAACGTCAACGTCAGGACCAGTTCCTGTACTGTCCATAGTAGGAAGTGCACATTCGGCCTTCTTTGCGATACATGGCATGATGGAAACGCTGAAAATGTTTTCAGGATCTTCATGAATCTTATCAGCAAAGTAGTTCTTGATGATGGCTCCCTGCATCTGTTGAGGAGACTTTGCAGTGGAAAGGCAGTCTACCATGTCAGGATACTGGGATTTTAAGAAACGAACCCAGCCAGGACAGCAGGAGGTAAACATTGGCCACTGGTAGTCTTCTTTATGTTTCAGTCGTTCTAAGAACTCGCTTCCTTCTTCCATAATAGTAAGATCGGCAGCATAAGTTGTATCAAATACATAATCAAATCCCATCAGACGAAGTGCACCGGCAAGTCGTTCTGGGGAAGCAAACTTACGGGAAAGCTTGAAGGCTTCAGCCCATGCGGTACGAACGGCAGGAGCAACCTGAACAACTGTAGTTTTTCTTCTTGTATTTAACATACCGTTCTGAGAGAATACCGGACGTTTATCGTCACGGCCTGACAGAGCAGCAACTGGACAATGAGTGATACACTGTCCGCAAAGAGCACAGTCGGCTTCTTTAATATTTCTTCCAAGAGATACATTAACGGTGGTACGGGAACCAGTTTTGGCGATATCCCATACTTTTAAAGACTGTACTTTATCACAAATCTGGATACAGCGCATGCATTTGATACATTTGCTCTCGTCACGGATAAGAGGGAAGTCCATAGGCCACTTCTCTTCTGTAATGTGTTGTTTGAAAGTACCACTTCCGAATTCAAGGTCGTTGGCAACTTTCTGAAGCTGGCAGTTTCCACTTCGAACACAGGTAGGGCAGAAGCAGTTGTGCTGTGAGAGAATCAGCTTAATATTGATTCGGCGGGCATCACGTACTTTTGGGGAGTTTGTGTAAATCTCCATTCCTTCTTTTACTGTATTGTTACAGGAAGTGACGAGCCTTTCGATACCTTTTATTTCCACAACGCAGACACGGCAGGCACCGATTTCGTTGATATCTTTTAAATAACACAAAGTAGGGACAATCATTTTTGCCTCTCTGCAGGCTTCTAAAATCGTAGTTCCCTCTTCAACGGAGATAGGAACGTCATTTATCTTAATATTTACCATTCTTCAACTCGTCCTCCTTTAAATACTCCATAACCAAAACGGTCACAGCGCAGGCAGCGGTGTGCTTCCTGATTGGCCTCTTTGCAGGTCATGCCGTTCTCCACGATATTGAAATCCTTTTTACGCTCTGTAGTATTTCTTTCCATCATAGTAACACGTCCGCAAGGTGTCTTGTTCTCAATACGAGGTTCTGGAACAACAACGCCGCTTTCAATCTTATGATTGAATCCGAGGTAGTTGTCGATGTTGGCAGCCGCTACTTTTCCGGCTGCGATAGCACGGATAACGGTAGCAGGTCCGGTTACACAGTCTCCGCCGGCAAATACACCATCTTTTTCCGCAATAGAGCTATCCTTCTGTGCTAAGAAACGTCCACGCTTTGCAGGGATGCCTGCACGTTCAAATGGTTCAGAAACGATATCCTGTCCGATTGCAACGATAACAATATCACAAGGGATATGTATAGGTTCTCTTCCGGAATTTGCAGGAGAAGGACGACCGCCAGTAATCAGGCCGATAATCTTAGGGTCAGCAACCATAGCAGTTACATACCCTTTTTTATTTGTTTCGATTGCCTGAGGGGCATGGAGTTCAAGAATCTCTGCACCCTCTGCGATAGCAGCCTCGATTTCGTCCATGAGGGCAGTCATATCAGCCTTTCTGCGTCGGTACATAACACTAACGTTTTTAGCACCAAGACGGATAGCAGAACGGGTAGCGTCCATAGCCACGTTACCACCGCCGACAACGATAACATTTTTGCCTGTAAAATCAGGTGGATTTCCATCTCCGATATCACGCAACATCTGAATAGCGGAAATAACACCCTTAGCATCTTCGCCAGGAATACCAAGCTTCTTATCTGTATGTGCACCGATAGAAATATAAACTGCATCGTAGTTTTCTTTTAACATCTTAAAGGAAATCTCTCCATCTCCATCACCGATGCAGGTATTCATCTTTGTCTCAACACCTGTAGCAAGAATGTTCTGAATATCTTCAGCAAGACGCTCTTTTGGGAGACGGTAGTTAGGAATACCATAGTAAAGCATTCCGCCGAGTTCTTTTCTCTGTTCGAAAATAGTACACTGATGTCCCATCTGCTGTAAATAGTAAGCAGCACTTAAACCAGAAGGACCGCCACCGATGATAGCAACTGTTTTACCAGTAGGTTCGCAGCATTCTGGAGGTGGCACAAGACCACAGTGGTCAGCGGCGTAACGCTTGAGCCCGCGGATATTTACCGCATCATCCACGAAGTTACGACGGCACTTTGTCTCACAAGGATGTTCACATACGAGTGCACAGGAAGTAACAAATGGGTTATCTTTACGGATTAACTTAACAGCATCTGCATAACGTTCATCTGCGATAAGAGAAATGTAACCAGGAACGTCAACACCGGCAGGACAAAGAGCAACACAAGGAACCGGCTGTTCCAGATGACAGGAACAATGTCCGTTCGTGATGTGTTCAATGAAATCTTCACGAAAACCTTCTAATCCTTTAAGAACCATTCTTCCGGCCTCATAACCAATGGCACAGTCGGCACTGTCATAAATGGCTTTTGCAGTACGTTCAATTAAACTAAGTGTTTCTAAAGTGGCTTTTCCATCCAGTACATCTTCTAACATATCTTCAAGAACGCCCAGGCCGATACGGCATGGAACGCATTTTCCACAAGTCTGTGCATGAAACAGCTTCAGGAAAGAAGCAGTCATATCAACAGGACACAGTCCGGGAGGACTGGCAATAATTCGGCGTTCCAGATCTTCGTATAGATTGTCAACGACTAACTGGGCCTTGCTTTTTTTTCTGACCTCAAGTCTACTCATAATCTCCTCCATTCACAGGGATATTGCCCCGATAGCAAAAAATAGTCTCAATGACGCGATTATATCATATGAGAAAAAATTTGAAAAGAAATGATAATTTATTATCATTACAATAAAAATGTTATAATAATAACAATTTGCAAAAGAAAGCAGGAAGAGAGCATTAATTTATAAAAAAGACAGAAAAAACCACATCAAATGATAAAATATCATCGATAAATGTGGTTTTTCTTTGCATTTTCTTCAAAAATGTATAGCAAAATATTTTGAAAAAGTATTAGAAAAAATAGTGCTTACAAAAGAAAGCCGCCAGATTGTAATCTTTTTTTAACAATCGGTCCAGCAAGGACAACGAGAATGATTTTCACAAGGTCACCAGGGATATATGGAATTACTCCGGCAAGCAATGCCTGGTAAAAGGTAAGGTGTGCCTCGATGGCAAGCCATGCCGTACCAAAAATGTAAGCAACAATAGTACCGATGGCAAGACCGACAATCTGCATTCCGCGGTTAGAAAACTTTTCAAAAGCAAATCCACAGATGATTGCCATTGGAATAAATCCGATCAGGTATCCGCCAGTAGGTCCTAAAAGCTTTGCAAAACCAGAACTAAAACCGGAGAAAACAGGGAGTCCTGCAATACCAATAAGAAGATAGATCAGATAACTTATTGTTCCAAACTTCCAGCCAAGCAGACATACAGTCAGGTAAATTGCCAGATTTGTTAAAGAAATCGGAACGGGGCTGATTGGAATCGGGATGGAGAGTGGTCCTAAAATACAGGTGATGGCAGCCATAACAGCGATGAGTGCCATCTGGAATGTTGTAAAAGATTTTTTCTTTGTAGTAGTAACAGCAGACATGATAATTTCCTCTCTAAAATGTATTGTTAAAAATAAAACTGGCTCCATTATAAAAGAAGTAGAACAAATTGTCAACCAGAAATAAAAAAATAAGTTAACAATGCTTTTCTGATTGACAGGGAGCTGACTTTGGCCTTTCTTTCGCCACACAAGTAAATTTTTTTCAAAAAACTGGCATTCTGCACAAATATATTGACATTTTTTGCGTTTTTTTGTAAAAATAAAAATGGGACTAAAAGTATCAAAAAGAAAGGGAGAGAAAGTATGAAGCAACGATTTTTAAGTATTTTTCTTGTGTTAGCCTTAATCATTCCATTCTTTCCGCAGGTAACTTTACCAGCGAAAGCAGCGGAAACGACAGCAAAAACGCAGGATGAGAACAGTAATGACAGAGATCATAAAGAAGGTTCCATTGGAAGCATAACAGACGGAACTCGGATAGGTAAAAAAGAGGAAGGGAACAAAAACGGATTTACCATTATGGATACGGCACCTGTCGATGCAGAGGGTGAAGGGCAGAAGCGCTATGTGGCTGTTCTTGGCTACTGGCTTGGAGGAAAGCGTCTGGAGCTTTATATTGCAGATAAAGACGGAAACAGAGTAAGTAATACTTATGCTATTGGAGGGGAAAAACTCTTGATTATCTGGAACAAGCAGATGCATTTGAAGATACAGGATTTGTTTCTGTAGCAGCAGGCGATTTTAACGGAGATGGAAAGGATACAGTTATAGCCTATGCTCCGTTGATGGAATCGGATAGTGAACAGCCTCAGTTGTGGGAGTTCTCTATCGGAAGTAATATGCAGTTAGAGAAAACAGGAACTGTCTGCAATATATTTGATATTTTAGGTACAGGGAATATAGCAACAAAACATTCAAATAACGGAAAAGTATTCAGAAATACACCAGTTGTTCAGATGACAACAGCAGATACAGACAAAGATAGCGTAGATGAGCTTGTTGTCACAGCAGGAATGAATAATACGAAGGCGGATGTAAATAACCGCCAGTCGAGAATGTTTATTTATGATAATATCACAGAGGAAGAAAAGTCTTACTGGAATAAAACTTTTGAGTTAGATACCAAAGGATATAATAATGGTAATCAGAGACTCCGCTGGGCATCTTCTTCTGTAGGTAATCTTGTTATGACCGGCAGCGGTGCGGACTATCCGGAGATTATCACAGCAGGATGGGTAGATAAGAAAACAAATAAAGATTCAGATCTGACCCATGATATCGGTGCATATGTAACATCTTGTAGTAAAACAACTAAAAAAGGTAATTCTGCAATAGGAACGTATGCGAAAAGTGAAGTACCAGCAATAGGAAGTAATGGACAGCCACAGGTCAGTGGATTTACAAAGGATGGACATTACAGAGATGACGTGCAGTCCCTGGTCGTTGTAGATACCTTTGCTGCAGATGGTGTGAACGCAAAAGCCTCTGTACTGATTATGGATACGATATATACCTATGAAGCAGGGAAAGGTCTTAATGAGGAATACCGTACGGATTATTTTAATCACAGTGATAATGGAATTGGTACCTCTATCATTACAAATGGATTGGTACAGGATGCAGTATCCGGTAATTTTTCCGGCAATGAAGAAGGCAGGGAACAGATTGTATTTACAACCTGTCAGAAACGAGCATCAAAAAATCAATATTTCTATAAGACCTATACATACAAAAAGACAGGTAAATCTTTCTGGCAGTGTAACTCAACAGGATATCGTATTAGTAAGAAGGGGAATGCGTACACATCTTTATGTGCACCAGATATTGACTCAGACAGTACGATCGCAAGAATTAAAGACGTATCTTTAACATATACAGAGCCGGAAGTGCTTGCACTTCTTGAATCAACTCCATATTTTTCTGAGGTAGACGAGGGAGATATCGGCAATAGTGAAACAGCTTATGGTAAGGAGAATGGAGAGGGAACTTCTGTATCAACAGCAGAGGGACTTACCACGAATATCGTAGCTGGTTTTGAGTGGTCTGTTGATGATATCTGTGCCGGCTTTGTATGCGGTGCCGGCTTTGAGACGAGTGTAGAACAGGGATATACCTGGGAGACTGCTACGAGTACGACAAAGAAATTTTCCTTAAATTACTCCAATGATACGGGAGAAAATCAGGTTATTGTTTACAGAAGACCGGTTACAACATATCGGTATGAAATTAAAGGAACAAAAGATACGATGGTACTTGCGAGACAGGGTACTCTGCTGACAAGTATGCTTCCGGTGGATGAGTATAATGAGGCAGCTCAAAGCTATGAACTGGAAGAAATCGCAGATGGAACACTTGCCACACCGGGCAATCCATTCTCTTACCGTTCAAGTACAGCGGGTCTTAATAATGTGGCAGAAAGCAAAATAACTACCCAGTATGGAAAGGAAGGAACGGTAACACAGGAATTTTCAACAGAGACAGAACAGGAAAAGACATTTACCTATGACCTGAATGCTTCGTTTACTGCTTATGGACTTGTATTTGGAGTAAAAGCAGGAGGCGGTGCCGGTACAACTTATTCGGAATCGCAGTCTACGATTAATACAGAGGCGATTACAAAGACGGGTGCAGTTACAGGTAAACAGGTAGAAGGTTATGATTTTAACTGGAAATTTGCACATTGGACAACAAAGGTAAATGGTACAGAAATACCGGTTCTTGGTTATGTGCTTACGAATGTTATCGCACCTCCGTCTCCACCGGAAAATCTGGCAGTAGAGAGTGTAACATCTGATTCTGCGAAGATTACATGGGATGCAGGAGAAAGAGGAGCTGATGAATATCGTATTTATCAGATTTATTCTGATGGAAGTGATATTCAGATCGGAACAGTCGATGGAACAGAGAGTACATACGAAGTTACAGGATTAAAACCAGATACATCCTATACTTATGCAATCAAGGCTTATAAAGAAGGAAAGAAAGGAGATGCAATCTCCGGAGAATCCGTTTTCAGTGAGAAGCTTATCGTTACGACACTTCCGGAGAAGATGGGAACCGTCACAATTACTGATCCGGAAGATACAAGTGTAAAGATTGGTGGAAGTGCTGTATTTAAGGCAGATCTGTCGAGTACGGCTTCTGATTACAGAGCAACTAATTACAAATGGCAGCGAAGAGAAAAAGGTGGTAAATGGCAGACGATTGATGGAGCAAACGGAAAGATCGTCAGTGCAGTGGCAGGAAAGGTAGATCAGATTGCCAATATTGAAACTGGATTTGTTCTTGCTTCCGGAGCAACGGTAGATATTACAGCACAGCCGGATACCGGATATAAGGTAAGCTGCTGCAAAGTAAATGGAAAGGCTGTAGACGGAGAAAATGGTGATACATTTACATTTACTGTTCCAAGTGGTGCAAAAGAGATACCAGAAGTTGTTTCTTATAAAGTAACTTATAAAGTAAACAATGAGCAGGGTAAACTTCTTGTTGGTAAAGATACAGAGGAAAAGACCGATGGAGAAATTTCAGCAGCATATGGAACAAGTATCAAGTTTACTGCAGTATCCAATAAATTCTGTCATATCAAAGGCTGGAAGCTTGATGGAAAAGAAGTCACAGATACGACAGAGGAAAGAAGACTGCCTATACAGATAAGAAGCGTACGCCAGGAACGGTATACAGATATCTTGTAAAAGCATATGGTGTATCTTTAAATAAAAAAGTAATTTATGGACAGGTATCTAATTGTGCATCTGCTGTTACAAAGCCGCAGACTCCAAAGATTACATCTGTAAAGAAAGCTGGAACGACAAAGGCAGCAATTCAGCTTAAAACAGAACGTAATGTTAAAGGATATCAACTCTATGAGTACATGTGGCAGACGAAGAAGTTTAAACTTGTTGGAAAGATTGAGGGTAAAAAATATTATAAGTATGACAGTAAAAAGAAGAAATTTACCCGTGATAGAAAGTCTAAAGTTGTACAAAATGCAAAGAAAAAGACAATTTCTGTAAAAATCACAACAAATAATGTAAACTTCAAACGTTACAGAAGATATCGTTTCAAAGTACGTTCGTATGTAAAGTATAATGGCAAGCAAATTTTCAGTAAGATTTCTAAACAAAAGATTGTGACTCGTTAAACAGGAAATATGATCTGCGTTTAAACTAAAAGGACTTCCCGGAAGGTTCGGATGCCTCCTCCTTCCGGGAAGTCCTTTTTTGGTTACAGATGGATGTATGGAGATAAATATGTGGTTTGTGAGAGGTGTATTCTTTCTTGACTGTATGGCAAAATCATCCTATTATAAGAGTTAGAAAAAGGCAGATATCTTTTTACTTTTTTTGTAAATATATTTGCAGGTGTTGGAGGAAAATGTAGTATGGAAGGCAAAAGACTGACAAGTTATGCGATGGAAGAATTAGAATGTCCAAAGTGCGGGCATAAGCATTCCCTTAGAAAGTATAAGGTTATTAATGTAACAGAGAAGGCAAAATTAAAAGAAGAAATTATGAAGAACCGGCTGTACCAGTTTAGCTGTGAAGAATGTGAGTATATGGCACCGCTTACATATGACAGTTTATATGTGGATAGCCGAAGAAATATTATGATTTACATGGCACCGGTCATGAATGCAGAGATTAAAGCAGAGATTGCGGAGCTTGAACAGGAAAAGGGTATAGATAAACGTCTAGTAGATAATATTAATGATTTAAAAGAAAAGATTATGATTGCCGATAATCATTTAGATGATCGTGTGATTGAGATTATCAAAATCATGTATATTGACCAGATGAAAAAGGAAATGGAAGACGACACACTTTTGAATATTCTTTTTGATTATAATAGAGATAACTATTGTTTTTTAGTCTTTTTCCAGAAAAAAGGAATAGGAAAGATTCCGCTGACAAGAGAGTTTTACCGTCAGGTGGAGGACAAGTACAAAGATGCAATTAAAGAACATTCTATGGACAGCTTTATGAAAGTAGATATGGAATGGGCAGGAAAGATTCTTTTTAAAAACCACAATAAATTTAATTAAAAACAATTGATTAAAAAGAAGTAAAAAGTTCTTGCACTCTACATACTGTTATGGTATAATAAGAACGCTGTTTGAAATAAGATAACTATTGAATATAATTAATTAATGAAACATATATTGGAAGAGGTGAATAAGATGCGCGAGGGAATCCATCCAAATTACTATCAGGCAAAGGTTGTATGTAACTGCGGTAACGAATTCGTTACAGGTTCTACTAAAGAAGACATCCATTTTTCCGGAAACAGTTCCGCAGAGAGAAGATAATCGATATTTTATTATCGAAGAATATTTCCAGAACCATAGAGAGAAGATCAGTCAAAAATTTCTCAATATACTGCTAAAATTATATTGCTATTATAACTGTATAATCAGCTATGCACCGGCGAAACTGCTTGAAAATACAACACCGGATCAAGTACTTGCTTTTCTCGACAGTTTTGTTATGGGAAACAATCAAATAACAGATTCTATCAATATTCTTCTTCTGGAATGTGATGCTTTGCTCGTATTAAACAGAGATGATCTATACATAACAGTATATAATCCAGACAGTTATTTGAAAAATTTGTTATCTCAACTGGTATATTCAGAGGGATTATTTTTCTATAAAGCATAGAACTATAGCAATCCTCGTAAATAATGCATTTAAGACAGTTCACCCTCTGATGGAC
>ENA-OPDA01002571-OPDA01002571.1-human-gut-metagenome-genome-assembly--contig:-NODE-2571-length-10264-cov-1.757469_pt1 | contig 10264 bp, 10 predicted proteins | sample MGYA00241253_ERZ501486 | MGnify/ENA primary metagenome ERZ501486 (study PRJEB25962, sample SAMEA2042510) | human gut metagenome | biome: human gut; feature: human-associated habitat; material: faeces... | reverse complement strand
ATGGTTCGCCGCGCCTCCCGCATCCTGCACGGCATTCTGGACGACCAGCCGTTTATTTTGACCTTCCGTACCATTGGTGAGGGCGGCAAGCAGCCGATTGAACCGGAATACTACGTTGAGCTGTACCGCACCGCCATCGAGGAGCATCTGGTCGACATGATTGATGTCGAGCTGTTCATCGGTGACGAGATTGTCAAGGAGCTGACGGATCTGGCGCACAGCCACGGCATGCCGGTCATCATCTCCAACCACGATTTTGACCGCACCCCGCCGCATGAAGAGCTGATCGCCCGCATGAAGCATGCGGAGAGTGTCGGCGCGGATATTTTAAAAATCGCCGTCATGCCAAAGGACAAGCACGATGTCTTGGAGCTGCTGTACGCCACGGAGCAGATGTCGCGCGAAAGCGACTGCCCGCTCATCACCATGTCCATGGGTCAGAGCGGCATCATCAGCCGTCTGAGCGGCGAAATTTTCGGCAGCGCTGTGACCTTCGGTACGATTGGCGCAGCTTCTGCACCGGGACAGATTGATCTGGATTCCCTGCGCATGGTTCTCCAGCTGCTGCACAAGCACATTTGATACAAAGACATAAAAAAGCCCTGATTCGATGATTTTCAGTCGAATCAGGGCTTTTGCTTACTTGTTCAAATAAATGGTTCTGTCCGGATATGTCCGGTCGGCGCTCGGTGTATCTTCGGTATACTTCTGTGTGCAGGCACTGTCTGTGTACGCGGTATAGCCGCTCGGTGCCTGTACCAAAACCGGAATGCCGTTCGGAACAGAAATCGTCTGTTTTCCTGCATCGGACACCAGCGTGATGGTGCGGGACCATGCCGGTACAACCAGACTTTCTTCAATGAAGTCTGCCGGTTTTACAACGCCGTCGCTGCTGTATGTCATGCTGCGCGACATGGTGCAGGTTTTTTCCTCTCCATTGGCGCTCTGCATGGTATAGGTGCGGAAAATATCCAAAATGCGCAGAGATTTTTTCTCCACATCATATTCCTGTGTGGTGTACGTATACGTTCTGCCGTTGTCGCCCGTGCCGGACAGCGCGGAAATGTCCGTCACAATATGATAGGTTTCGCCGCAGTCCTGCATCGAGGTGACGCGCTCTTTGCTGTTATACGAACCAAATCCGTATTTCTCAAACAGCTGCTCGGCATAGGACGCGCTGTTTTCCTGTTTTTCTGCCGCGTTTGCCTGCATGACGAGTGCTTGTTCCTTGATGCTGCCGTCTGTATTGGCTTCTGCATAGGTGTAAAAATCCTGTCCGTCGTGCTGGAAATAGTATTTGAACAGCATTCCCGTTTCTGTCTTGCGGTAGCGGCAAATGGTTCCCAGCACGTCATCATAATACAGCGTCAGCAGCGCATTGGATTCTTTTTTCTCCTTGCCGACGCGCATACACGTACTGAACGACGGCTGAATGTCATCCGCCTGATAGGCCTCCAGCGTATTCGCGGCATAAATCTGTTCCAGCGTCGGCTTTTCGGACTCCTGTCCGCTGCCTGTGCCGTCCTCTGTCGATGCTGTACCGCAGCCTGCCGCTGCCAAAGTCATGCATCCGGCGAGCAGGACAGCTGAAATTCGTTTCAAAAGCATGTACGATAATCTCCAATATTTTGCTCGAAATTCCCGCAGTTTTTGCAGGTCTTTGTCTATACTATCACATTTTCCGCCGCGATTCAAGGAAACGCGCAAGATTCAATTGACAGCCGCGCGGGCAAGGTGTATCATATATTCAATATGAAACTCAGACAGTTCGTTTGCACCATCCTGTCTTTAAATAAAACCAGGGCTGACGAATCATTTTTTGTGTATTCTGCAGCAGGCTGGCATGCCTGCTGTTTTTTCTTGAAAGGAAGTTTTATGTATTATTTAAGAGCGGAGGCAAGTTTTGACGCCGCGCATTTTCTCGCACACTATCAAGGCAAGTGCAGCAACATCCACGGCCATCACTGGATAGTACAAATTCGCATCAGTGGCAGCGCACTGCAAACAACCACGCAGGAACGCGGCATGCTGGTCGATTTTTCTCAGCTGAAATCCGATCTCAAGCGCATTGCCGATGAGCTGGATCACACCCTGATTTATGAGACCGGCACCCTGCGCGAGGCAACGCGCAGCGCCTTGGCGGAGGACGGCTTTGCGATGACGGAAGTGCCGTTCCGTCCGACAGCCGAACATTTTGCAGAATATTTCTATCAGCGCATGACCGCCTGCGGCTACACGGTCGCAGAGGCCACGGTATATGAAACGCCGAACAACTGCGCGTCGTACACCGGAGAGGAGCAGGCATGACAACCTTTCATGTAGCAGAGACCTTTACCAGCATCAATGGCGAGGGCACCCATGCCGGACAGTTGGCTGTTTTTGTCCGGTTTTGCGGCTGTAATTTGAACTGTTCGTTTTGCGACACCACTTGGGCGAACGAGCCGGATGTGCCGTATGTCTGTCAGACCACAGAGGAAATCTGTGCATCCGTCGATGCCGCTGGCGTACACAACGTCACACTGACCGGCGGAGAACCGCTGCTGCGCGGCGGCATGACAGAATTGCTCACGGCGCTCTCGCAAAAAGAAAACCGATATATCGAAATCGAAACCAACGGCAGCGTGGATTTGACACCGTTTGTCGGCATCTCCCCGTCTATCGCCTTCACGATGGATTACAAGCTGCCCGGCAGCGGCATGGAAGCGCACATGCGCACGGAAAATTTCGCACTGCTCCGCGCACAGGACACCGTGAAGTTTGTCGCCGGCAGTCAGGAGGATTTGCAGCGCGCACTGGAGGTTATTCGAACCTATGATCTGACACACCGCTGTCACGTATACCTCAGTCCGGTTTTCGGTTCCATTGAACCGGCTGAAATCGTAGATTTTATGCAGGCGCACACGCTCAACGATGTGACCTTGCAGCTGCAAATGCACAAATTTATCTGGGACCCAAATAAACGCGGCGTATAACCCGCAGAACAGGACGAAAAAATTATGGCTATTGATACCAAAGCAATTAAAGAACACATCCGCGGTATCCTGATCGCGCTGGGGGATGATCCAGACCGCGAGGGCTTAAAAGATACGCCGGATCGCGTTGCCCGCATGTACAACGAAGTATTTGAAGGCATGAATTACACCAACGAACAAATCGCGCAGATGTTCGGCAAGACCTTTGAGGACGAAATGGATTTTGAGAGCGACTCCAAAGATGTCGTTGTCGTCAAAGACATTCAGCTGTTCAGCTATTGCGAGCATCACATTGCGCTGATGTACGACATGACCGCCACCGTTGCCTATGTGCCAAACGGCAAGGTCATCGGTTTGAGCAAAATTGCCCGCATCGCGGACATGGTGAGCAAGCGCCTGCAATTGCAGGAGCGCATCGGCTCTGACATCGCACAGATTATGCAGATGGTCACGGACTCCGAAGATGTCGGCGTGCTGATTCAGGGCTGCCACAGCTGCATGACCGCGCGCGGCATTCGCCAGACCAACGCAAAAACCACCACGACTACCCTGCGCGGCAGATTCCGCACCGATGCCGATTTGCAGCAGCGGTTATATCAGGCATAAGGAGAACAGCATGAGAGCACTTGTTTTATCCAGCGGCGGCGTGGACAGCACAACCTGTCTGGGACTCGCCATTGAAAAATACGGAAAAGAAAATGTCACCGCCCTGTCCATCACCTATGGTCAGAAGCACGACAAGGAAATTGAGGCGGCGGAGGCAGTCGCTCGGTACTACGGTGTCGAGCTGATTACGCTGGATCTCGCCGAGATTTTCCAGTACGACACCAAATGCACACTGCTGCAGGGCTGTGCCGAGGAGATTCCGGAGGAATCCTATGCCGACCAGCTCAAGAAAACCGACGGCAAGCCGGTTTCTACCTATGTACCGTTCCGCAACGGTCTGTTTCTGTCCTCTGCTGCCAGCATTGCGCTGTCCAAGGACTGCTCTGTGATTTACTACGGCGCGCACAGCGATGACGCGGCTGGCAACGCCTATCCGGACTGCAGCGACGCCTTCAACGAGGCAATGAAGTCTGCGATTGAACTGGGCAGCGGCAATCAGCTGACCATCGAAGCTCCGTTCGTCAAGTGGACAAAGAAGGACGTTGTGCGCGAGGGCCTGCGCCTGCACGTACCGTATGAGCTGACATGGAGCTGCTACGAGGGCGGCGACAAGCCGTGCGGCAAGTGCGGCACCTGTCTGGACCGCGCAGCGGCATTCGCCGCAAACGGTGTAAAAGACCCTGCATTGGAGGATTGACACATGGAAGGAAGAACTACCGAAGAAAAGCAGGGCATTACCCTGCTCGGAAACCAGCACACGCAGTACAAGGATGACTACGCACCGGAAGTGCTGGAGACCTTTGTGAACAAGCATCCGGACAACGATTATTTTGTCAAATTCAATTGTCCGGAGTTCACCAGTCTGTGCCCGATTACCGGCCAGCCGGATTTCGCCACCATCACCATCTCATATGTACCGGACGTCCGCATGGTTGAGAGCAAATCGCTCAAGCTGTATCTGTTCAGCTTCCGCAACCACGGCGATTTCCATGAGGACTGCGTGAACATCATCATGAAAGATCTCATCAAGCTCATGGAGCCGAAGTACATCGAGGTCTGGGGCAAGTTCACGCCGCGCGGCGGCATCTCGATTGACCCGTACTGCAACTACGGCAAGCCGGGCACCCGCTGGGAGGAAGTCGCTTGGAACCGCATGGCAAACCACGATTTGTATCCGGAGAAGATTGATAATCGGTAAGATTTTTATATGAAGCATTCTAGGCAGGATATATGATGAAAAAAATGTCTTTCCAAGAGAAATGGGCTCTTTTGACCAAATACGAGAACAAGCCTGTGTTAACGAAAAAGAACATCAAGAGCATTTGTGTATTGGCAAATGACAAAGATGCTCTTATTCGAGGTAGGTGCGCAGGGCTTCTTGTACATGCTTCTGCGTCAAAAGCAAAGCGTGTTTTGCTCACTCTGGCATGTGACAAAGATGCACTTGTCCGCACAGAAGCGTATGATTCCCTCTCTGCGTTCCCGTCAAAGCATGCGCAGAAGTTTTTGAAACAAGCCATTGTTCATGAACCAAATGAACTCGCCCGTTCCTATGCCATACTGTCATGGGCTGATATCACACAAGCTCTGGGTGTACACAAAAAGCAGAAAAAGTTCTTAAAACAGCTCAAAAAGCTGCCAAAAATCAAGAAATCCGAACAGTGTATGCTGAGTTTTTACTATGCAAAGTATGTGCTCTGGCATAAAAAATCTCTCAAAAAGCTGCTTGCTTTTCTCAACAGCTCGAATTATCAAATTTGCTGTTGTACGGTCAATTTGTTATGGGATATTGTGTCACCGGAAAACAGACAATCCATAAAACAGGCGCTGGAACAGCTGCTTCAGCGGGAAGTCTGCGCTTCTGTCAGCGAAAATGCTGCGGAACTGCTGCAATACATAAAAACAGCATAAACTACAAAATCCCCAGCTGATATCAGCCGGGGATTTTGCTATATCTTAGATAAAATACTCAATCGTCTTTTCTTCGGTCAGTCGGGTATTCTGATTAAACAGCAGGATGGCCTCTCTCCCCTCCTTGGGACCGAGGGCATACAAGCCGTCTTTCTGTTTGGCGTTGAGCCGGTCAATGGTCACGATGCGATTGCGCTTAAACGGTTCGGAATCAATCAGTACGATATCTTCTTGAATAAACGGACGCTTGCGGAAATACGGATCAAACATCGAAACCTGTTCGCCCTCCTGTTCCGTCAGCAGGACATAGTGATCGCCGCCGTAATTTAAGCGGACAATTACCGCGCCATGACAGCGCAGCGTCTGTGTCAATTCGCTGTCTCCGCCCAAATATACCGCATCTTGGCTCAGGTACTTGCATGCAATGGGAAATTGACAGGCTTTGCCGAACTGTGTCAGCCAATTGGACAAAAACATCATCGCCATGCGCGAGGTTCCGCTTCTGCCGGTCTCTCCCTTGGCATTGTAAGCATCCAAGCTGTACAGCATAATGTGCTGGACAATCTCCGGCAGTAGCTGTTCGCGCGTGAACAAAAAGCTCATCGCATTCATCATGGTGGTCGGGCCGCAGTCGTATTCGGAAATCTGATAATGCAGTGGTGTTTTCATGTGCGTTTACTCCTCCGAACACATCAAATCAACGGTGATGGCGGCGATTTTTTTCAGCTCATCTACATGGCTGTATTCGCTGCACGAATGGCAATTGTTCATTGCTGTTGCCAGCACGATGCCCGTCAAGCCGTGCTCAGACAACGGATTGTTGTCGCTGCCTCCCATCGTGCTGCACAGATTGCTCGATATGCCGTATTTGGCGCAAACGCGCTGAAACCGCTGCACAACCGGATGCTGCTCCGATGTCTTGTAGGCGTGAATATGTACCGTGTGTTCCGCCTCGACGTCTGCGCCCAAGCTGCGCGCTTCTTCTTCAAATACGCGCTTGGTTTCCTCCCACGTGCGCATCGCCTGTTCGTGGTCAAAGCTGCGAATTTCACCCGTGACAACACAGCGCTCCGGTACAATGTTAGTCTGTGTGCCGCCGTGAATCGTGCCGATGTTGCGGGTGGTATTTTTGTCCAGCCAGCCGTTTTGTAATCTGCGTGCCGCCGATGCCGCTACACAAATGGCATGAATGCCCTGCTCCGGATGAAATCCGGCGTGGCTCGCTTTGCCCTGCACCGCAATGCGGAACGAAAGTAGCGTTGGCGCCTGCACCGCTGCGCCGCCGACTGCACCGGTTAAATCCAGCACATATGCTTCTTTCGCCCGAATTTTTGAAAAATCAAACACACTCGCGCCAATACAGTAGGTTTCCTCTGCCACAGAAAACAAAATCTCAATGGCGCGGTGCGGCAGCTGCTTTTCCTGTATGACGGTCAGCGCTTCCAAAATCGCCGCCAGCGCCGCACAGTCATCCGCGCCCAATACCGTGCTGCCGTCTGAGGTAATGGTTCCGTTGGCATGAACAATTGCTTTTTTGCCCTTGGACGGCTCTACTGTGTCCATATGGCCGGAAAACAACAGCGGCGGCAGCTGCTCCATGCCTTGGGTCGCCGGAAGATAGGCATAGAGATTGCCTGCCGTTCCGTGTATGCGCTGCGCGGCGTCGTCCTCCTGTACCCGCAGTCCCAAGGCTGTCAAATGCTCTGTTAAAAAATCGCAAATCTCTCGTTCTCCATACGACGGACTGTCGAACGAAACCATCCGGCAAAAGGTCTGCACCAGCCGCTCTGTTTGTACCATGCCAATTGTCCCTCCTTTTATTTATCTGCGCACATCGCCGCGGTCACTGACAATCTGATACCCGACGGAACGCACGCGCCCTTCTTGGCAAAGCCGGCACTTTGCCGCTTCTTCATCCATGCAAATCTTGTTGTCGTACAGGTCATAATGCTTCCGTGCATCTGTCGGTGTCAAATTCGGCATCATAACATTCGCACCGGCTTTCAAGCCCAATTCGCGCCCGATGGGGCTGATGGTGCCCAGCGCCGTTGTCGCCGGAAGCAGCACGTACGGAAACAGCAGCCGCAGAATCGACAGCATGCGCAGCGTCAATTCCAGTGTTCCCGGCTGTTTGTCCGCAAACGGCGTTTCATGATGCGGAATAAACGGTCCAATGCCAATCATATCCGGCTGCAATTCCTGCAAAAAACGCAAATCTGCGACCAGTTCTTTCGGCGTCTGCCACGGAGAGCCGACCATAAAGCCCGCACCGACCTGATAGCCGATGTCTTTGAGATCAAACAGGCAGCGCTTGCGGTTTGCAAGGCTCATTTCTTCCGGATGCAGTCTGCGATAATGGGCATCACTCGCGGTCTCATGGCGCAGCAAATACCGGTCTGCTCCCGCGTCAAAATACGCCTGATAGCTGGCACGGGACTGTTCTCCAATGGAAAGCGTGACAGCACAATCGGGATGCGCCGTCTTGATTTTATCAACCATAGAACAAACCCATGCGTCCGTATTGCGCGGGTCTTCGCCGCCCTGCAAAACAAACGTGCGGAATCCCATCCGATACCCGTTTTCACAGCTGTGTAAAATCTGCTCCTGCGTCAGCCGGTACCGCTGTGCCTGCGCATTGCTTTTGCGAATGCCGCAATAATAGCAGTCATTTTGACAGACGTTGGTGAACTCAATGAGTCCGCGCAAAAAAACATCGGTTCCGTAGTGCTCCCGCCGGACAGCGTCCGCCGCCGCAAACAAATCTTTGTCATCGCTCTCGCGTGTAATCAGCGCAGTCAGTTCTTCGTCAGAGAGATCGCGCTGTGTCCGAAGTGTCTCAATTAGCTGCTCCATGTGTCATCCTCTCGCATTTCTTATCATTACGCAGTAGTTATTATAGCACAAACAATGTCTCAAGAAAAGAAGGGCAGAATGGCGGTTTTCCGCACATTCTGCCCTTGCAATTTTGTATGAACAAACTTAGTCTGCAAACAGTGCCGTAGACAGGTATCTCTCACCGGTATCCGGCAGCAGTGCTACGATGGTCTTGCCTGCATTTTCCGGACGCTTTGCCAGCTCAGCGGCAGCATAAACAGCTGCGCCGGAGGAAATACCAACCAGAATGCCCTCGCGGCGAGCAATCTCGCGGCCTACTGCAAAAGCAGCCTCATTCGGTACCGGAAATACTTCGTCATATACCTTGGTGTCCAGCGTATCCGGAACAAAGCCCGCGCCGATGCCCTGAATCTTATGCGGACCAGCCTTGCCTTCCGACAGGACCGGAGAGGTAGCCGGCTCGACAGCAACGACCTTGACATTCGGATTCTGTGCCTTCAGGTACTCGCCGGTGCCGGAAACGGTGCCGCCGGTGCCAACGCCAGCAACAAAGATATCAACCTTGCCCTCGGTCTGCTCCCAGATTTCCGGACCGGTGGTGTCATAATGCACCTTCGGGTTGGCAGGATTGACGAACTGACCCAAAATCACTGCGTTCTCGATGGACTTTTCCAGTTCCTCCGCCTTTGCAATCGCGCCCTTCATGCCGGCGGAACCGGATGTCAGAACGACTTCTGCGCCATAAGCAGCAACCAGCTTGCGGCGCTCAATGGACATGGTTTCCGGCATGGTCAGGATGACATGATAGCCCTTTGCGGAACCAACGGCAGCCAAACCAATGCCCGTGTTGCCGGAGGTCGGCTCGATGATGGTTGCACCCGGCTTCAAAACGCCCTTTGCCTCTGCGTCCGCGATCATTGCGTTTGCAACACGATCCTTGACGCTTCCTGCCGGATTGAAGTACTCCAGCTTTGCTAACAGTTCTACTCCCTCGATGTTCTGGTCCTTCAGGTAGTTTGTCACCTTTAAAAGGGGTGTATGTCCGATCAGCTGGGTTGCGGATGTGTAAATCTTGCTCATAATAGAATCCTCCTTAAACTTGAAAATTATGTTTGTTTTTATTTCCTACTTATTTGATATGGATGTTATGGATTTATACTATACTATTCCGCTAGGAATGTCAATAATTATTTTAAAAAATTTTTGAGAGTTGTACAGGGGAATGGAAAATGGTATGATTTAGATAGTGAGTCCGTAGCCCCAACAGCAAGTAAGAAACGCGGCCTGCTTATTCTTACTTGCTGTCGTGACTACTGGGTTATTATCATATTTTAGGAAAATATTGCAATATAAAATATATTAAATCAGAAGGAGCCACTCAACTACATGGCAGATAAAATTTACCGCGTTCCTACTATATATAATAAAATAAGAAAAACCGCTGACCCGCTGACTGTCCGGGTACCGGGGTCTAAGAGTATCACGAACCGCAGTCTCCTTCTGGCGATGTTGGCGGAGGGAAAGTCGACGCTGCGCGGGGTGTTGTTCTCGGATGATTCGAGGCATTTTCTTAAGTGTGTGCAGGATCTGGGATTTGAGACGACGGTGGATGAGGAGAGTTGTATCGTCACGGTAGAAGGACTGGGAGGAAAGGTTCCCTGTGGAGAAGCTGCGTTAAATGTGGGAAGTGCGGGAACGGCAGCGCGTTTTCTGACGGCTACCTTAGGTGTCTCGGAAGGTGTTTTTCACATGGATTCTTCGGAGCAGATGAAGAAGCGTCCCATGGATCCGCTTCTGTCCTCTCTGGCAGAATTGGGGTGTGAGGTCCGCTGCGAAGGAGAAGATGGGCATTTTCCTTTTACGCTTACCGCTCATGGGTTCGGACAGGATCATATCTCCATTGATATCGGGCACAGCAGTCAATTTTTGAGTGCACTGTT
>ENA-OPDA01002567-OPDA01002567.1-human-gut-metagenome-genome-assembly--contig:-NODE-2567-length-10275-cov-1.718493_pt1 | contig 10275 bp, 7 predicted proteins | sample MGYA00241253_ERZ501486 | MGnify/ENA primary metagenome ERZ501486 (study PRJEB25962, sample SAMEA2042510) | human gut metagenome | biome: human gut; feature: human-associated habitat; material: faeces... | reverse complement strand
GATGAGACTTGTCAGGGAAACGCCCTGGCGGGCGTACAGCACGCCGATGCCCTTCGGACCGTGGAACTTGTGCGCGGAGAGTGACAGCAGGTCGATGTTCTGCGCCTTGACGTCAATGGGCAGATGCCCTGCCGCCTGCACCGCGTCCGTATGGAACAGCACCCCATGGGCACGGCAAATTTTGCCGATCTCTGCCACCGGCTGCAAGGTGCCGATCTCATTATTGGCGGCCATAATGGTTACCAAACAGGTGTTCTCGTCCAGGGCTGCTTCCAGCTCCGCCGGGCGAACGATTCCGTTCTCATGCACCGGCAGCAGCTCTACGGTGAAACCCTCTTTCTCCAGCGCCGCCAAAGTGTGCAGCACCGCATGGTGCTCAAAGGCGGAAGAAATGATCTTGGTCTTGCCCTTACGGCGACCGATAGCCGCCGCCGAGCGAATGGCCTGGTTGTCTGCCTCCGACCCGCCGGAGGTAAAATAAATCTCCTTGGGCGAGACGCCCAGGTCCGCAGCAATGCTGTCCCGGGCATTCTCCAGCGCTTCCTTGGCCCGCTGCCCCACAGAATGCAAGGATGAGGGGTTGCCAAAATTCTCTTGCAACAGCGGCAGCATGGCCTGCACCGCCCGGTCACTCATTCTGGTGGTGGCCGCATGATCCGCATACACCTGCATACCCGCACGCCCTTTCATCTAAACTTTGAATTAAAAAATACCACACAATGCATACCCTGTCAATAGGATTTAACATTTTTTGGGGATTATGCAGAGAGGGGAAGTATTACAGCAGCGGCAGGGACTTGCTCCCACCGCATGATTCCTAAAAAAGACCCCGGCAGTGCAGGGGGGCGCACTGTCGGGGTACACACCTTGTTGGGCAGGAAACCCAACATGGAGGGGGGCTAATTATTGGAAGTCAAACACATTGACCCAGCGGTCCAGCACTTCCCGCTCGCCGGGAATGTGCTTGGTGCTCTCAGAGCAGGCCACAATGGGCATCCACTGCTGCACCAGCTGCTTGGGAATATCCGCTTTTTTGCAGAACAGCGCCAGGTACTTCTCTGCCACATCGCTCTGGCCGCTAAGGGTAAAGGTCAGGTAGGTGCGGGCCGCGTCCGCAGAGGCGTTGCCCTGGGTGGCATGTGCCCAGTCGATAATGTAATACCGGCCATCCGGCGTCACAATCACATTGCTGGGGCAGTAGTCGCCATGGAGCACCTTTTTGTGGGGCTTCATCCCCTCCAAGCGGTTGTGCAGGTCATAGCGCAGGGTGGCCTCATAGTCGGAGGCGCTGATCTTGGCGTGCATTTTGTCCTTAATCTTATTCAGATGGGGGCAGGTTTTGCCCAAGATCTCCAGCTGAATATCCACAAAGGTATTCAGGTACTCGTCCTGCTTCTCCGGGTGCTGTGCCATCAGCTGGCTCAAGGGCGTACCCTCAATATACTCTCTGGTAATGGCCCACTTGCCGTCCACCTTGCTTACATTCAGCAGTTTGGGAATCCGCAGACCGGTCTCTTCTACCCGAGCCATATTCAGTGCCTCGTTAAGCACATCGGCCTTGGAAAAGGTCTCGTCAAACACCTTGACGACCTTGTCTCCGTCTTTATAGATAACTTTATGCTCGCGCTCTTTCAGTGCTTTCATACAGATAACCTCCCTTATTCTTTGCCGTAGTAGGCACGCAGATACATATCCTTAATTTCGCTCATCAGAGGCAGGCGGGGATTGGCGCCGGTGCACTGGTCATCGAATGCCTGCTCCACCATATCGTCCAGGGTGTCCAGGAAATGCTTTTCGTCCACGCCGTATTCCTGAATGCTCTTCTTAATACCAACATAGTCTTTCAGCTCGTCGATCTTCTTGATCAGACCTTCCAGCTTGTCAGCATCCGTGCGACCCTTAACGCCAAGAGCGTCAGCCACCTCGGCATAGCGCGCCAGGGTGTGGGGGTGGTCATACTGGGGGAAGGTGCCCATCTTGGCAGGTACTTCCGCCGCATTGAAACGCAGTACATAGTCGATCATCAACGCGTTTGCCACACCGTGGGGCAGGTGGTGGAACGCGCCCAGCTTATGGGCCATAGAGTGGCACACACCCAGGAACGCGTTGGCAAATGCCATACCGGCCATGGTGGCTGCGTTGGCCATCTTCTCACGAGCCACCGGATCGTTGGGGCCGTTGTCGTAGGCGCGGGGCAGGTACTGGAAGATCATCTGCAAAGAGCGGATGGCCAGACCGTCGGTATAATCGGTAGCCATCATGGAAGCGTAAGCCTCCAGGCAGTGGGTCACTGCGTCAATACCGGAAGCAGCAGTCAGACCCTTAGGCGCAGTCATGTGGAAGTCTGCGTCCACAATTGCCATATTGGGCATCAGCTCATAGTCCGCCAGCGGGTACTTCACGCCGGTGCGCTCATCGGTAATTACGGCAAAGGGCGTTGCCTCGGAACCGGTACCGGCTGAGGTGGGAACGGCGATAAAGTACGCCTTTTCGCCCATCTTGGGGAAGGTGTACACACGCTTACGAATATCCATAAAGCGCATAGCCAGATCCAGGAAGTCCACTTCCGGGTGCTCGTACATCACCCACATGATTTTGCCGGCGTCCATGGCAGAGCCGCCGCCAACGGCGATAATGCAATCCGGCTGGAAAGCGTTCATGGCAGCCACACCCGCTTTGGCGCAAGCCAGGGTGGGGTCCGGTGCCACATTAAAGAACGTGGTGTGGGTCACGCCCATTTCGTCCAGTTTATCGGTGATGGGCTTGGTGTAGCCGTTTTTGTACAGGAAGCTGTCCGTAACAATGAATGCCTTTTTCTTCTGCATCACATTGCCCACTTCGTCCAGCGCCACCGGCAGGCAGCCTTTCTTAATGTACACCTTCTCCGGGGCACGGAACCACAGCATATTTTCCCTTCTTTCTGCAACGGTTTTGATGTTCACCAGGTGCTTGACCCCTACATTCTCAGACACGGAGTTGCCGCCCCAGGAGCCGCAGCCCAAGGTCAGGGACGGTGCCAGCTTAAAGTTGTACAGGTCGCCGATACCGCCGAAAGAGGACGGGGTATTCACCAGCACACGGCAGGTCTTCATCTTGGCGGAGAATGCGTCCAGCTTCTCCTGCTCGGTCACAGCGTTCAGATATACGGAAGAGGTATGACCGTAGCCGCCGTCTGCAATCAGCTGCGCAGCCTTTTCCAGTGCGTCATTAAAGTTCTCGGATTTATACATTGCCAGCACCGGGCTCAGCTTTTCGTGGGCAAACTCCTCGCTAATGTCTACGCTCTCCACCTCGCCGATGAGCACCTTGGTCTCCTCGGGAATGGTCACGCCGGCCAGTGCCGCAATGGTCACCGGCTTTTGACCCACGATCTTTGCGTTCAGGGCGCCATTGATAATAATGGTTTTGCGCACCTTGTCAATCTCGTCCGCTTTCAGGAAGTAGCAGCCTCGATCCTCAAATTCCTTGCGCACCGCCTTGTAGATCTTCTTGTCTACAATGCAGCTCTGCTCGGAGGCGCAGATCATACCGTTATCAAAAGTCTTGGAATGGATAATCGAGTTCACCGCCAGCTTAATATCTGCGGTATCATCAATAATGGCAGGGGTGTTACCGGCGCCAACGCCCAGGGCAGGCTTGCCGCTGGAGTACGCGGCCTTTACCATACCGGGGCCGCCGGTTGCCAAAATGGTGTCTGCCTCTTTCATCAGCAGGTTAGTCATATCCAGAGACGGTGCGTCAATCCAGCTGATGATCCCCTCCGGCGCGCCGGCTGCCACAGCAGCGTCCAGCACGATCTTGGCCGCAGCAGTGGTGCTCTTCTTGGCCCGGGGATGGGGAGAGATGATAATGCCGTTGCGGGTCTTCAGGCAGATCAGGGTCTTAAAGATGGCCGTAGAGGTGGGGTTGGTGGTGGGGATCACCGCCGCAATCACGCCCAGAGGCTCTGCGATCTTCTTAATACCGTAGGCCTTATCTTCCTCAATCACGCCGCAGGTTTTGGTGTTCTTGTATGCATTATAAATGTACTCTGCCGCGTAGTGGTTCTTGATGATCTTGTCTTCTACCAAGCCCATGCCGGTCTCTTCCACCGCCATCTTGGCCAGGGGAATTCTTGCCTTATTGGCAGCCATGGCCGCCGCAAAGAAAATTTTATCCACCTGCTCCTGGGTGTAAGTGGCGAACTCCCGCTGCGCTGCGCGCACACGGTCCAGCTCCGCCTCCAGCTTTTCTACGCTGTCGATGATTTCTCTTGCCATTTTATTGCCTCCAAGTTGTACTTACTATCATAGCGGTATTCCGCTAATCCATCTATATCATACTGAAAAGCCTTTGCCTTTGCAAGCCTTTTGGGCACAAATCTACCATACCACTAAAAATTGATAATCTTTTAACGATGTTTTTGGGCATATTTTTGAATAAGCCGAAATAATTTGTTACAAAGTTCACAATTTCATCCAGTTTCGGAACAATTTTCCGCCTTTTTCCCGGCGTTTCTCCCATACTTCTCAAAATGCGCCCGCTATCGTGTTACGCTGTTCACATTGTTTTTGGCGAAATTGCATAAAGCGGAATGGGCGTTTTTTGCTCGCGGGCGGCAGTTTAGCGCCGCTACGGGGTTCGTACCTGATAGAATATAGGATTTGCAGGGCTTGATGCCCACATCGAGCCGCATTTATAAGCCCACAAAAAACAGCGCCCGTCCGCAGACAGGCGCTGTTTGGCGTGGAACACTATTATTTTTTCGGCACCAGGCGCTCTGTGCCGCCCATATATGGCTGCAAGGCCTTGGGCACCAGTACGCTGCCGTCTGCCTGCAAGTTGTTCTCCAGGAAGGCGATGAGCATTCTGGGGGGCGCCACCACCGTGTTGTTCAGGGTGTGGGCCAGGTAGTTGCCGTGCTCGCCCTTAACGCGGATCTTCAGGCGGCGGGCCTGGGCGTCGGACAGGTTGGAGCAGGAGCCCACCTCAAAATATTTCTTCTGGCGAGGGGACCAGGCCTCCACGTCTACGCTCTTGACTTTCAAATCTGCCAAATCGCCGGAGCAGCACTCCAGCGTGCGCACCGGAATATCCAGGCTGCGGAACAGGTCCACCGTGTTCTGCCACAGCTTGTCGAACCACATTTTGCTCTCCTCCGGCTTGCAGACAACGATCATCTCCTGTTTCTCGAACTGATGGATACGCTCCTCAATGCCGTGCGCGCCCTTCTCCTTGCGGAAGCAGGGAGAGTAAGAAGTCAGGGTCTTGGGCAGCTCGCTCTCCGGGGTGATGGTATCAATAAATTTGCCGATCATAGAGTGCTCGGAAGTACCGATCAGGTACAGGTCCTCACCCTCAATCTTGTACATCATGGCGTCCATCTCGGCAAAGCTCATTACGCCGGTAACCACATTGGAGCGGATCATAAACGGCGGCACACAATAGGTAAAGCCACGGTCAATCATAAAGTCACGGGCATAACTGATGACCGCAGAGTGCAGCCGGGCGATGTCGCCCATCAGGTAATAGAAGCCGTTACCGGCCACCTTGCGGGCAGCGTCCAGATCAATGCCGTCAAAGCGCTCCATAATGTCCGTATGGTACGGCACCTCAAAGTCCGGCACCACCGGCTCCCCAAAGCGCTCCACCTCTACATTTTCACTGTCATCCTTACCGATGGGCACACTGGGGTCAATGATATTGGGAATGGTCATCATGATCTTGGTGACCTGCTCGTTCAGCTCATTGGCCTCTTTGGTCAGTTCTTCCAGTTCCTTGGCCTGATCCGCCACCTTTTGGCGCAGAGCCATGCCCTCTTCCTTCTTGCCCTGCGCCATCAAAGCGCCGATCTCCTTAGACAGCTTGTTGCGGTTTGCACGCAGCTCGTCCGCCTTGGTCATGGCAGCCCGACGACGCTCGTCCAGTTCGATTACCTGATCCACCAGGGGCAGCTTTTCGTCCTGAAATTTCTTTTTGATGTTCTCCTTTACCAGTTCGGGATTTTCCCGCACAAATTTCATATCCAGCATACTTTTATTCTCCTAACTTATTAGCCAAATCTTTCAGATCTTCATTGGAATAAAATTCAATTTCCAGCGTGCCTTTGCCCCGGCCGGGCACCACGCGCACCTTGCGGCCCAAGGTCTCCTTCAGCGCCAGTTCCACCTCGTCATAAAACGCGTCCCGCCGGGATCGGGGCTTGGGTGCCGCACCGGCTTCCTGCTGGCTGCGCTTGGCCAGCTTTTCCACATCCCGCACCGTAAGTTTGTGTGAAACGATTTGCTCCGCCGCCGCATAAATCAGCGCTTCATTGGGCAGTCCCAGGAGCGCCCGGGCGTGACCGGCAGAAATGGTGCCGCTTTTGGTCATCTCCCGCACTTCCGGGGGCAGCTTAAGCAGCCGCAGACTGTTGGCAATAGCCGGGCGGGACTTGCCTACGCTGGCTGCCACCTGATCCTGGGTAAAACCGCAGCGATCAATCAGCGCTTGCAGCCCCTCCGCTTCCTCAATGGGATTCAGATCCTCACGCTGCAAGTTCTCAATAATGGCGATCTCCATGGTCTCCACATCGGACAATTCCCGGATCACCACCGGCACCTCTCGCAGTCCGGCGATGCGGCTGGCTCTGTATCGCCGCTCCCCGGCCACCAGCTGGTATCCGCCGCCGGGCAGGGGCCGCACCAAAAGGGGCTGCAACACGCCGTGCTGGCGAATACTCTCCGCCAATTCCTCCAACGCCGTTTCGTCAAAGGTCTTTCGGGGCTGCTCCTTGTTGGGTACGATCTCCTCTAAGGGCAGCGTGTTGTTTGCCACCAACTCATCAACGGAATTCTCTAAAAACAACTGGCCCAGTCCTTTGCCCAGGCCGGATTTTTTATTTGCCATCGCATTTCCTCCGCTTTTCCTATACCTATTATATTATAGAGCCGGGGTCAGCGGCTCTGCTTAACCACCTCGTCTGCCAACTTTTTATACGCAAAACTGGCCTTACAGTATTTTTCATAATACAACACCGGTTTGCCGTAGCTGGGGGCTTCTGCCAGCTTAACGCTGCGGGGGATCATGGTGTGATAGGTTTTGCCGGGGAAGTATTTCTCCACCTCGTCTACCACCTGCTGGGTCAGCTTTAACCGGCTGTCATACATGGTAAAGACCACCCCTTGCAGCTCCAAGTGGGGATTATAGTGCTGTTTGACCGTGCGCACGGTGCTGAGCAACTGGCTCAAGCCCTCCAAGGCGTAATATTCGCATTGCAGGGGTACGATCAAGGTATCTGACGCCACCAGTGCATTCAGACTCAGCAACCCCAAGCTGGGCGGGCAGTCAATAATAATATAGTCATACTCCACCACCAGGGTGGCAATGGCTTTTTTTAGCGCACGAAACCGATCCTCCGTCTCCGCCAGCTCCAACTCCGCTCCGGCCAAGTTCATGTTCGCCGGCAGCAAATCCAGGTTCTTAAAGGGCGTTTCGTGCAAAATCGCACGGGCAGGCTGGTTGTCCACCAAAATATCATAGGTGGAATACTCAATTTCGCTTTTATCCACACCTACGCCGCTGGTGCTGTTGCCCTGGGGATCAACGTCTACCAATAAAGTCTTTTTGCCCTTGGCGCCTAAAGCAGCCGCCAAATTGACGCAAGTGGTGGTTTTGCCCACGCCGCCTTTTTGATTAAAAATAGAAATGGTTTTTCCCATATCGGCACCTCCGATTGGTATTATACAACAAAGGCCCGTCCGCTTCAAGGGTTTCACGTGAAACAGCGCGTATTATTTTTGGAGATTTGTGGCTGTCGAATTTGGCCATACCATATCTTGTGGCGCCGTTTTCGTGTTTCACATGAAACAACATTCGGCTGCTTTTCCGGCGTGTTTCACATGAAACACAGAATGGCCCGGCGTTGCCGCCGAGCCATCCCGTGTGATGAAAAGAGGAGAATATGTTAAAACGGTTTCCCGTTTTAAGCGGGTTTGTCTGCATTTGCAGAGGATTGTGTGGTGCTTTCGTCTGTATGCTTGGGTATGCGCACATGGAATTCGATATAATCGTCCGTCTCTGTTTTATTGCTGACCGCGTCAATACCGCTGGCTTGCATCGTGGCAATGGCCTTGTTCACAGTATTGACAAAGATACGCACATCTCGAAACAGGGGCACCACCTTGCGGCGATGCTTGTCCGCCGGCGCATCTTCGCCCAGCAAGTGCGCGATCATGGTTTCTGTCTGTTCTACATTCAGGTGGCGGTCGGTAACTGCCCTTAGCACCGTCCACATCACTTCCGGGTCGTCCACTTTCAGCAGTGCCCGGGCGTGGCGCTCCGTCAGCCCTTCTTTCTCAATATAGTACCGCACATCGGCAGGCAGTCGCAGCAGACGCAGCTTGTTGGAGAGCGCTGACTGGCTCTTGCCCAGTTTTTTGCCGATCTCCTGTTGCGTCAGTCCAAAATGCTCGTGCAAATGCGCAATAGCCAGGGCTTCCTCAAAGAAATTTAAGTTCGCTCGCTGAATGTTCTCTAAAATGGAGATCACGGCGCTGTCCTGGTAATCACAGTCCAGCACAATGCAGGGCACCGTTTGCAGGTTGGCCAGGATGGACGCCCGCAGCCGCCGTTCCCCGGCAATCAGCTCATAATAATCACTGTTGTTGATCCGCCGTGCCAGCAATGGCTGCAACACGCCGTTTTGCTGAATGGAGTCTGCCAGCCCCAGCATTTCCTCGCTGCTGAATTGCTTGCGGGGCTGGTAGGGGTTGGGCAGCAGCCGTTCTGTTGGGATCTCTACGATCTCTTTGGCCATGTCCTCATCTCCTTTGACTATACTGTATCACAGTTTAGAACAAAAAGAAAGACTTTCCCATCGGGGGAAAGTCAATCTAAAACCGCAGCTTCGACAGGCTTATAACGGCTTGGTATCTATTTTTTTAGGCTTTCGCGGGTATTTTGTCGGGGTTTGCGATATTTTTCGCACCACAACCAAATGACGGCTGTCTCCGCTTGGTAGTTTATATGAAACATTCTGTTCCAACTCCCCGCCAAGGGTCGCTATGGCACACTTTGCCGTCGCCACCTCGTCCTCCGCGCCTTTCAGCGCCAAGAACGCGCCGCCAACTTTCACAAAAGGCAGGCAGTATTCGCACAGCACCGGCAGGGGCGCCACCGCTCTGGCAGTGGCAATATCGTACTGCTCCCGATAGTCCGGGTCTTTGCCCAAAATCTCCGCCCGCTCATGCACCCGCTCTGCCACCAGCCCGCAGCCATGGAGCACATCTTTCAGGAACACCAGCCGCTTATGCAGACTGTCTGCCAGGGTAAGATCCAGATCCGGCCGGGCGATCAGCAGCGGCAGACCGGGAAACCCGGCACCGGTACCCACATCAATCACCCGGGCATTTCTCGGTATCTCCACAAAACGCAGCGGCTCTATGGAGTCGATAAAATGCTTTTCCAGTATGCCATCCGGATCGGTAATACCGGTCAAATTCATTTTTTCGTTCCACGCCACCAATCGCTGGGCATACAGATCCAGCCGTTGGGCTGCGTAGCCGTCCACAGCAATGTTTAATTCTTCAAGCAGTCGGGATAATTTCTCCGTGTCGATCATAGGCTCTCCAATAGAATGTGCAACGCTGCCACATCCGCCGGGTTGACCCCGCTGATCCGGGCAGCCTGCCCCAAGTTTTCAGGGCGAACGGCAGCCAGCTTTTCCTTTGCTTCCAGCCGCAGGCCGGTGAGTTTGCTGTAATCTATGTCCGCCGGTATCCGCTGGGCCTCCACCCGGCGCAGCTCCTTAATCTGCTGCTCCTGACGGGCAATGTACCCGGCGTATTTAATACCGATCTCTACCTGTTCAAACACCGCTGCCGGCAGGTCCGGCCGTTTCGGATCCACCGGTGCCAAATCTGCGTAGGTCAGTTGGGGGCGCCGCAGCAGTTCCTCCAGTTTGCAGCCGGTTTTTAGGGGTGCCGTGCCCTTAGCAGTCAAGATTTGCTGAATGGTGTCGGTCAGAGGCACGCTCACCTGCGCCACCCGCTGCCGTTCTTCTTCAATCAGCCGTTGTTTTTCCAAATATTTATCATAACGTTCCTGTGAAATCAGTCCCACCCGGTAACCGGTAGGTGTCAATCGCCGGTCGGCGTTGTCCTGGCGCAGCACCAAACGGTACTCGCTGCGGCTGGTCATCATACGGTAGGGGTCTGTGCAGCCCTTGGTCACCAAATCGTCGATTAGAGTGCCAATGTAGCTGCTGCCCCGATCCAGCACCAGCGGCTCCCGTCCCAGCACCAACATAGCGGCGTT
>ENA-OPDA01002565-OPDA01002565.1-human-gut-metagenome-genome-assembly--contig:-NODE-2565-length-10282-cov-5.808350_pt1 | contig 10282 bp, 15 predicted proteins | sample MGYA00241253_ERZ501486 | MGnify/ENA primary metagenome ERZ501486 (study PRJEB25962, sample SAMEA2042510) | human gut metagenome | biome: human gut; feature: human-associated habitat; material: faeces... | reverse complement strand
CGCAACCGATTCCTGATAGCGGTCAATATCCTTGTTTACTTCGATTACCATTGTCTTTCCTCCCTTCTACAGTCCAAATGCCTTGCTTGTAAGTGTCTGTGCACCCTTCACGCTTCCAACAGTCATTGCTATCGTAAATGTCATTTCACACAGATATATAAGCGTCTGTGCCCAGTCAGCATAACTTCCTGTAAATGCCGGAAGTCCTGCGTTGATAAATGCATTACATACCACAATCGCAAGTGCCATCGTTACTGCCTCAAATACACACGACAGGAAATATTTGCAGTAGGTAGCCATTGTATGACTGACCATTCTGTTTCCTGCCATCGTGGAACAGGCAATCGCACCGAGCGGCACAATAATCAGGATCTTTAAGAACCTGAAATACACTGTGTAGATGATGAAAAATCCACAGATAATAATGATGATTGCAAGCAAGGCTGTAAGTATCAGCATTACCAGACTTTCACCAAATCCGAGTCCCTTAATGATGTCTGCCTGTGTACTGTCAATGGCAAGCTGCGTCGTTGTCCCGGCAGATATAAGTCCCACCAGATTTCCTATGGAAGTAAAAAATGCTTTCATAATCGTGACATTATTTGCAACAAACCATTCTGCAAGTCCCAGTCGGATAAGCATACGAAATATAGACTCAAACCTCATCTCATCTTTTACATCTATGCTTTCCGAGCAGAAACCGATAACAAAGAACAGCACAACGAGGGAAGAGCCGACCGCTACAAAGACCGGCTCTATCCCCTCAATGACTGCCCAGGGACCTCCGCCCTTGAAACTGACCGGTGACTGTCCAAGCATTGCAAAGACCAGGGATATCTGATTGTTCCAAAACCCAAACACCGCCTCAAGAAGTGCAAGGATCTTGTCTCCAAGCTTAAAAATATCCATACTTGTTATTCACCTCTTTCCTTTTACTAAAAGGGGAAATGCATTTCCCCAATCTTAGAAGCCTAAGAATGTCAGAACTGTTGAAATACCAGCCATCATGACACCTGCCACAATTCCTTTCAGAGCGGAGTTCATGGTAGATGAATCCTGCTGCTGATATGCTTGTGCGAACTCCATGACATTCTTTGCAAGAATAATGACACCAACAGCACCAATGACTGCAATAATAAGTGTCTTTAAGTTCTCAAGTGGCTGTGTTACTGCGGAAGTACCTGTACCTGCTGCAAAACAAGTAGTGCTCATAAGCATTACTCCCATAAGTGCTCCGGATAATGCCGGAACGAATCTCTTTTTTAAGTGAATGAATCTGCTCTTCATGCCTTTCTCCTCCATCTGATTGTTGTTTGTCGTAATAATCTGTTCTTTTCTCATGTTGTTTGTCTCCTTTTTGATAAAAAAATAAGCCAGCAGGGATAATCCCTAACTGGCTGTTAAAAGTTACTCTATATGATCAGGCAATGCCTGTTGTAATGATTAAATCGGGCTTTTCCCGATGTGTTTAGCTGTAACCACCTCCTTTCAAGGCGCAAAAAAAGCACCTTAACCTTTATTGGCTAAAGTGCTTGTATTAGTTTGATATTAAATTGTTGTGAGTCAGACAAACTTGAAGTTATCGCTTTGTTCCATCCTCATTGAAATTGTTTTTTAATGACTTTTCCGTTGGGAAAATAGAGCCTATTAAAAATACCAGTTGTATTACAATGATAATAATGCTTAATATTCCTATTGTATCATCACTTGCTCCATAAAAAGGAATATGTATAAGCATTGTAGGTCCCAACAGACCAATACCGACTTTCCACCAAAGTTTTCCTGCATGGTCATGTGCAAATCTCCAAGTATCCATATTTATCATTGACATCTTAGTTCGGTATCCCACAACTCCATTGATCTTCTTTGGACAATGTTTCCACATCATTCTGCCCGCAATTATCATAATCGCTGGAATAAGACAATCACATATCAAAATAAACCACCAAAACCACATACTGTTTTCTCCTCAAATACCGATTTGTAAAACACATTCTTTTTTACATAGGCACAGTATACCACATTTCCTGTGCCTATGCGATAACATTTACTGCTTCTTACGATAAGTACTCATCTTCTCCACAGTTACCTCCGGATAGAAGTAAGTAAGAATCGTTGCTTTCGGAACTCCTGCAGCTAATGCTTTCTTCACTTCTTCCTTCTGCTCCAGTGTATATGACCAGTGTAACATTCGATTTGTGATAGTATCCTCCCACTTAGGCTTGTAATCTGCTTCTCTTCCTTTTTTACATTGACCTTTACAGATATATGATTCGCATGGTTCAATTCTATCTCTTGCCATTGTCAATCTCCTTACTTACAAATTTTATCCACCATATCTTGCAATCTTTCTTTTGCACTCTGGATATAATATAATTCTCCACCAATTTTTATAGCTTCATTATTTTTCTGTGCTGTTACAACTTTTTGCTGATAGAGATTGATTCCTACAACTATACCATTACAAAAAGCATTTACTTCATGTGACTTATCCATGATTTCCACCTCCGATTGTTTTCTTTTGTATATATTCATTCTCTATCATTTCTCGCATTTTATAGATATTCCGTCTTTTTCCTTACTTCATCTAAGTTCGGATTCATATATCGCATAGTGGTTTTTATACTGCTATGTCCCATCTGCCCTGCAATTTCTGGAATAGTAAACAATCCTGTTGATACTGCATTCATAGCATAAAAATGTCTCAATGTATGCGGAGTAATATTTAATCCTTTAGGACAGCACAATTTGAATACTCTGTTTATTGTGGTCTGATTCAATCTTTCCCCTCTGCTATTATGAAATACCCATTCTGATTCCACTTGATCCGTTCTTTGATACTCACGGACAGCCGACACAATCTTACTGTTAATAATAACAATTCGTGCTTTCTCTCCCTTACCATTTACAACCTTTAATTGATTGGATTCTAAGCATATATCAGATTTCCGTATATTAAGACACTCTGAAATTCTCAATCCAGCATATGCAAGAATGGTTACTATTGCATAGTTCCGTTTGGCTGCACAACCTTCAGATTGTAATACTATTTGTCTGAACTCTTCCACTTCCTTTTTAGTTATATCAGTAGGTGCAACCAATTCAGCTTGTATCTTTATCAAATCCCTTTTTGACACAACAATATTATCTGGCTCTATCAATTCATTAAAACATATGAGGGCAGATAACTTTGAATTGATAGTCTTGGGATTAAGATTGTTTCCAGAGTGTTCCGACTTCTTAATATTTTTCAGATAGCTTTTATATTCCAGGATATTTTCACGATATAACTTTTTACATTCCATATTGTAACTATCCATAAACCATCTGAAGTATTCCTTTATGGAATTTCCGTAGACTTCAATAGTTCGCTTTGATTTTCCATCAAGATACATTTTTTCTTTGAATTGTTTTATCAAATCTTCCATCAGCAAATCCTCCCAGAATCTTTTTTGAGTTTCTATGATATATATTTCTCTGTTTCTTTTTTGAGTTTTTCAAAAATATCAATCTGCACCTTTTTAAAAACTCAAACAAATTTACATTTTTTTGAGAAAGTAATTAGTCGAATTTTTGTTCGATACATTGTATATTTTACTGATTTATCTTATACTATATATGGAAGGAGTTGATATACATTTACATTGAGATTCAGAAGCCGAACCGCTTCAAAGATTTATTACATAAAATTTATGACCGCTTAGAAGATTTGATTTTTACTATCATTCAAAAGATACCAGAAAAGCACATACCATCTTTCCTTATGAAATGGATTGAACATTACACCAATAAAAGATTATCAGAATTGCAAAGTCAGATCATCCGCAAACGCTGGCAGACAATAGAATTAGAAAAGACTGTTAATAAGATTCATAACAAGCAGCAGGATTAAAATAAGCACCTCCAGAAAGATATATCTCTTTCCGTTGGTGCTTTGTTTATTATAGTCCTAAGTATTCACTTGGTAAAATTGCCTTTATATCTGATACAGAATAATCTGACACATTTCTTGTCACAATATATTCAGCACCATAACTCTTTGCACATTCCATTTGTAAACAATCCTCAAAATCAGAAAATTCCTCATTTGCAAGACCAGATAACAATTTTGCTTTGTCTATGCCCTCTACATCAAAAATCGTGCATAGATTTGATAATATTTCTCTTCTTTCCTTTGCAGTATAATCTTTCCTTAATATAAAAAACATATTAGAAATAGAATGAGCTGCAACGCAACCTTTTGTATTCCCTTCGGTACATGATGAAATTACTTTCTTTGCATCCTCAAAGAATGGTTCTCTTTCAAGAAGATAATCAAGTAATACATTGGTATCAATCAGAATTTTACCTACCATATTTATCTTCCCTGTAAGAAGCTAATTCTACATCATCATCTGTAACAGTCCCCTTTTTGCGTAACTGCTCTAATCTTGCAAAAGCTTCTTTCCTTTCCTTATTAGTATCATTGTATAATCCATTTACACCCTGCATAATCTGTATCACAAATGATAATTTATCTTCCGGTATTTTTTCAAGTTCCATTATTGCACTTTGTCTTAATGCTGTCATAGGTCATACCTCCTTTAAAATCTCGGATGAAATCTTCGTTTCAAATAATACGATTATTCATCCTCATTTTCCTTATTTTGCTTGTTTTGTTCCCTTACTGTAACAATATCTATCCCCATATCCTTTTCAAGTAATGAGATTACTAATTGATTCACGCTCATTCCTTTTGATTTTGCATGATCCTTGATTGGTTGAAGATATTCCTCTGGAACTCTTAATTTTATATCTTTAATTTTCTTCATATATTCTTTTAAACTATCTTTTTGTTTATCAGTCGCAGAAGCCACAATGTAACCCTCCGTTTCTATATACTTCTTCATAATAAGTATATAACACCTCCTCCATTTTTTCAATAAAAATCTATGGGTACATAAAGAGTGCCAAAAATCAGCACTCTTTTCGCTTATATCATCTTATTTAATATTTTATGCACAATCTTCCATAATAACCGCTTGCCTTCTTTCTGATCCATCTGATATAGAAAAATTCTTGTTATCCGTTCCATAAAATCATCTGGAAGAACCGAACCTTTGAAAAGATTACAAGCTTCACAAGTACATTGAAGGTTGCCTACATCATCAGCTCCATTCATAGCAAGCGGTACAATATGATCTAATGTCATGTTGTCGTATGTTATCTTCCTGCCACATAAAGCACATCTGCCTTTTGCAGTATTATATATCAATTCTCTTACTTCTTTAGGAAAGTTGATTCTTCCCTTACTTCTGCTAAATTTATACTTTGCATTAGTTTCTACATCCTGTATGTAATATCCGTTTGTTTTCCCCGGTGCTTTTAGTAATCTTTCTTTCGCTTTTTCAGTAGTCATGTATATTCGTGCTTCATTTAAATTTTTTGTCTTTGCTACTCCACCAGTTTCCGTCATTCTTACATAATAGCTTCCATTTGTAAGTACATAAGCCATACATTCCTTGTATAATTATGGTTTATTCCAAACTTATCTAATGAAAGCTCCCTCCCACATTTCTTACATACTTTTGTCTCATTATAATCAAAATTCATATTCCTCCTTTTTATTCGAATCAGAGGTCAAGAAATAGGCTCGACATAAATGGCGAACCTCAATAGACTGCTATATGTCGCACATATGTGTGCGAAAGATAATTAACCAGCCATCTCCCAGACCCGTTAAAATAACTCAAAGGAATTATCCCTTCAGTCATGTAAACTGCTATATGCAGCAGTCAAATTTATTTAATTTCTCATATTTGGAAAATGTGCAGAATTGTACGTTAGATATTCTTGAACTCTGATACAGGCTTTCTTTTACTTCCTGCCTGTTGGGAAATATCCATACATTTATTTTCAATCGGTGTATGTCTGCCGATTATTTATATGAGCTTTGTAATTTGATATTGTTTCCAGATAATGCAACATTCCCATCAAAATTGAGGGTAATTGTATTTGTTGTTTTATGTAATTCAAAATCTATCCACGTTTCATCAAAATATTTATTTTTTTCCACCGTCAATTTAAGATTTTTATTATCTGGAAATATATAATCTATAATTTCTAAAATAGAATTACATAATACAGTCGTATGATTTAATTCTTTATATTTTGGCGATCTAACAACAAAAGTGAACAGTGTTTTGTCTTCAAAACCACATTCATCAAAATAGATATACGAATCTGTATGTGATAAAGTATCATTCAAATTTACATTATTAAAGATATTCCGATTGATACACTCGCCTGGTCTGAGTTCAGAACCATTTGCAAGTGCTTTCATAATATCTTCATTTTCAGTAAGTGCCTTTAAAATTCTTTGTGTGTTTGTCATTGTCATAATCTTTAATCTCCTTTACTTTCTTTTAGGACACCACTTCGGGCTTGTCTTTGGTGGATGGTCTACACCAAGAAATCCAACAAATGCTCCATATTCTGATGCTCCTATTTCATAACATTTATACTCTTTCGTGTTAGACCACGGCATTTGAGTATCTATATTTAATTCTCCATATAGATTCAATAAATCACAAATATTATCTTCTGTCAGAATTGCAATTCTATCTTTTAAATCAATCTTCTGTATCATTCTGGTTATCCCTCACAATCTCTGTAAGTCTTGAACCTGGTAAAATCTTCACTATCTTATGTTCTTTTTCCATAATGGTTTTTCCATAAGGTGCTATATACCTTTTTCGTGGCTTCTTTGTTATGGTTTTAAGTGTGAATATTTCTTTCAGAAACATTGATTCATCCTCTTCAATTACATCAACCATAACTTCCTTAAAAGCAAGCAACATTTCTTTTATGTCCTTCTTATAAAGACCTGTTTTATCAGCAATTCTGTTTACAATATCTCTCTGATTTACCATATATTCTATTCTCCTTCCTTTGATAGATTTTTACACGCATTATTCAGTTTTGTACCTGTCTTGATTTTCGCCTTGTATCGTGCTGGAATATTGACCATTGATTGATCCGCTACATTTTTAATCTGCTTTGATTTATATAGCTGTGGATAGATAGTCATATAACCTTTCAATTTGATGCTATCACCTTCAGATAAAATATCTGCTATAGTATCTAAAAATGCTGTCAAGATAATATCTGTTGTCTCTGGTGATATAACCAATCCATTCTCATTTTCAACTCTTTCAATAATTCGTCTTACAATACCAGGCTTAATAATTTCTTCTTTCAATATGCTTCTTCCTCCAATTCTTCAAATGAAATCATTATTTCTTATACCACGTTATATAATGGCTTAAATGTGTTTATATGGCTCATATTCGGCTTCAAATGACTTTTATGTGTATTTCCTTACCTTTGATTTTAAGGCACTAAAATAAGCCCACATACTCATAACAAATACAAGTATATGGACTTATTTAGATGTCCTAATATTCTATTTTTCATACCGATGCTCTCTGTTCATTTGTCCTAAAAATGGGCTAAAATCCAATGCTGTATTGCTCAAACCCTAGTAAATAAAGCACTTTTAACAAGAAGTTAGTCTCCTGCCGTGGCAGATAAAAAGTACTTTTATCATTGTTTTGTTTCTCCTTGTTTTGCCCCAGAATGCCCTATTTTGCAAGGGGTTCTGGGATTCATGTAGTTTGCTCTGAAATTACAGATTGTGGCAAATCAGAGCAAGATTGAGCATGTTGTTACTACCTGTTAGTAGTAAAAATGGTAGTAAAAGGGAAATTCTTACTACTAAGGCATTTTTAGTCTCCCACTGTAACATAATTTCTAAATATATTACACAACTCCTCTGAAGTACTATCTTGGATTCCAAGCAACCTAATTACATAATCAATATAATTTTGCTTTTTCCATCCAAACGCATTTGACACATTTGTAAAAGGCAAAAGGCCTTTATTATTTATCACTCTAAGCGCTGCAAGATAATCTTTATCATCTACAATTTTCTGTAATTCCTTACATGCCTTACTGTACTCTTCTTGCGGTTTTACCTTATCTACTAATTCATCTAAAGATGTTTTATAATCATCAATTGTTTGTGTTGATTGGTTACAAATATTATTAATTGTATTTTGGCACCTTTTCTTTGTAAACAACAACGCTTGTTCTTCTAAATGTAGCTTCAAAAATTCTATTGTTTTTTCTTTCGTTTGTTCTAACAAAACATCTACATTCTCAATACTTTGCTTTCTAGCAACCAGTTCAATAACTTGTGGAATCAAAAATAAATTTTCAATCTCCGCAACAGAAGGTACATATATTTTATCCTGCAATAGCGAGTTTATCTCACCTTCAGTTCTTCTATCTCTATCAACAATTCCTTTTATTGTCTTGTAATGTAGCATTGGTAGTTTATTATACGACTTTGTTGCCTGAATAACAGATGCACAACCTTCCAATGGCATGATACTATACTTCGGAAACAACCTAGAATACAGTTTTCTATCAATACTTTTATCTGGTGTTCCTTCTATAAACAATACTCCTTGCCTATTTCCCAATATTTCAAGTAACAAATCATCTGAGAATTCATCTGAATTTAGTAATTCAAAATCCCATTTCTGTTTATCCAACATATTTTTAATCCATATAATTTGGGCATTATTTCTGCTTCTTGCAAAATCCAAATTGTGTGTAATGTATAAATATACACAATCCTGTCTCTCAGCCTCTATTTCATTCCAAAGTTTTTCTAATATTGAATTATGCAAATGATTCTCAGGTTCATCTATAATAATTAAGGAGTTGTCTTTTGCCGAAACAACTTCACCAATATAATGAAAAATCGCTCTTTCTCCATCACTCATCAAATTTCCATTGTATTTTTCTGTGTTTTCCCCTATACTCTCAACTTCTATTTTTCCAGCACATATTTTCAATTTTCTATGTGTTATTACTTTTTCCCATATTTTTTTTATCTTTTCTAGCTTTGTTTCATTGTCAAACTCCGGATTACCATCTTTATGTTTTTCTCGATATTCAATACTTTTTTCAAAATTTTCTGTCATTAAAAACTCCATAAGTGATTGATAATCATTTAACATATGAATTTCCGGCTCATTTCCCCATCTACTATTTTTCTTTCCATACCTTTTTAACCAATCTCTATCATCATTTGTAGTTCCATACAAAAAATTATCTTCTGCTTTCTTTAATTCGGTTGGCCTAACATATTCTGGCATATTAAGAGATTTTTGTGCAGAAATTCTGTGTATATTTAATTCAGGATTATTCTCATCAATCCATACACTCATTCTAGTTTTTCCAGCTCCATTAGCTCCTAATAAAACTATTGACTGCCTATCTTCAATGAAACTTTCTTTATCATCTATATTGGGTATTTTAATTTTCACAATTGTACCTCCATCAAAGATCTATTTTCTTTATTAATTATTATATCGTCATTTTCACTTCTTTTCCACAGAAAAAACGCCCCAGCCTAAGCCAGAGCGTCATCCTTCTTCCATATTAAACTACCTTGAACATCTTCTGTGACATCGGTTTCTCCTTCTTCTGTTCAACCTCTTCCTATGCCTTTCGGAAATCTTCCATTAGTTTCAGTTCTTCCTCAGCATCATCGAATCCGATATGCGTGTACACATTCATTGTAACCGATATATCCGAATGCCCCATGAGGTACTGCAGCGTCTTTGAATTCATTCCTGATTTTGCCATATTCGAGCAATAGGTGTGTCGGCATACATGAGGCGTGATATTTGGCATCTGCACCCGGTAGATGCCATTGTATCTGCCGACCATATGATTAAAGCGGTGTTGCCAATGCATTGCAACAAGTGGCATTCCATTATCATCGTAAAACAGGAATCCACTATATCCATCTATGGCTTTCTCCACTTTTGGTGAATTTCTATCCTCGATGATTGCCTGAAACATCTGTGCCACATCCTCTGTAATCGGCAATACTCTTGTTTCTACATCCGTTTTTGTGGTTTCTATGATGTATCGCATATCCGATGTTCTCTGCAACTGGTGGTCAATATTCACAGTTCTGTTCTCAAGATCAATGTCCTTCAGCGTCAGTCCACAAAATTCCGATATTCGCATTCCCGTATGAAAGAGTATGTACACAACTTCATAGTATTTACAGTACACCACATCGTCATGCACAAACTTTAGGAATTTTCTCATCTGGTCTTTGGAAATTGCCTCTCTTGTGACTGCGTCATTTACCAATACTCCGGAAAGCTGAAATCCGAATGGATTCTTTACCAGAATGTCATCATCCACCGCCATCTGA
>ENA-OPDA01002564-OPDA01002564.1-human-gut-metagenome-genome-assembly--contig:-NODE-2564-length-10296-cov-1.797285_pt1 | contig 10296 bp, 9 predicted proteins | sample MGYA00241253_ERZ501486 | MGnify/ENA primary metagenome ERZ501486 (study PRJEB25962, sample SAMEA2042510) | human gut metagenome | biome: human gut; feature: human-associated habitat; material: faeces... | reverse complement strand
GGTCGTCGTGGAGGTCGAATAACCTGCGCCGGCAGCAGCCATTCCTTCGCTGACACCCATCAAAAACAGCGGCCCAGGTCTGCGACCGGTTCACTTTCTTCAGATAGCTATCGCAAGACCAGACCTGCAGATCGGTGGCGACATCGTGTTCGTCTACGGAATAGGCCGTCATATCGGTCTCCGGATTGAATTCGACCGGCGTCAACGAATTGTTGGAGATAATCACATCGACCCGATGCCACTTGCCGTAATCCCGGACGATGGCATCCGTCAACGCGATCGTCAATCCGTTTTTGAAATAGACTTCCCAGGGCACACCGTCCCGATAATCGGCCGAGCGCTCCGCTATGGCTGGTGATTCCCATACCGGCATGTCGTCCGCAATGCGGAATTTAAGCGTGTTCCCGCTGCCGTCCGCCAGCAAATAATAATCATGAACCGGCAGCCCTGCACGATATTCCACCATTCGGCAGGAGCCGTCCTCGTTGTATGTCTTGTACGTTCCGGACAATTCGCCGCCGGCATACAACGCACGCGTTTTCAACGTTCCATTCTCGTCGTATTGCCGATATTCGCCTTCCAACAATCCTCCCGAATAATATGATTTTTCCGACATGTGACCATTCTTGAAATAGGAAACAACGTCTCCGTCAAACACTATCCGGCAATCATCGAGCGTATCGATTGTCTGAAAATGCCCTTCTCTCCGCAATTCTCCCGAAATATAAAAATCCTTGAACATTTTGAGCCCCGCCGAATCCGCAGGATAAAGCGCCAGCCGATAATAATCGGCAAAAACCGGATTCCGCACCGTCACCCCCGAACGGCTATAGTAGAGTGTATCTATCCGCTCTTGCGACAAGGCACCGTTGCCTACCACAAACAACAATACGAACAATAAAACTCGGTTCATAAAATAACTGGGTTTCATAGGTTTCATCGCTTTTCCGATATCCGACACGCCGTTATCGTGTCAATTGTTCTTATTAATCAAGTTCACCACAACCTTCGTCATTACATCTTTCTCTTCTGTGCGACTCTCAGCAATCATGAGCGTCAGAGCGACCAGCGTATTGTTATCCAAAAGGCGCGAACCATCAGCACGGTAAAGAATCCGATTGTTTTCCAAAAACCAAAGGAACAGAAACGCTGCGATGCGTTTGTTGCCGTCACTGAACGAGTGGTTCTTGACCGTCAAGTAAAGCAGATTGGCTGCCTTTTCCTCGACACTCGGATAGAGATCACACCCGCCGAAGGTCTGGTAAATTGCCCCCATTGTGCTTTTGAACGATTCGTCTTTTTCGTGAGCGAACAATTCGCTGCCTCCGAATTTCTCACGCAACACCTGCAATGCCGCCATCGCATTTTCATACGTCGCATGAAACGGTTCCTCCGCCGTGGTTGCCGCAACCTCCAACTGCTGATAGTCATAACGATCGAGCGTGTCGAGGCCATAAGTATAGTCCGTAATCACGCGCAGTAGCCCGACCGCCTCGGATTTCGTAACCTCCTTCGCAGCCAAGACATGGGAGAGCAGGCGAACAGTCTTTTTCAACTCCTCCAACTGCTCGGCTTTCGCTTGGGTATTGACGGCATAGCCTTTTATTAGGTACTCTTTCAAAATTTTGTTCGCCCAGATACGGAATTGTGTTCCGCGCTGTGACTTGACACGATATCCGACAGAGATAATCACGTCCAGATTATAAACTGTAATCTTACGCCTAACAGAACGATTGCCCTCTTGCCGAACTATCAAGTATTCCTTGACAGTTGCCTCTCGCTCGAGCTCGCCCTCTTTAAAGATATTATTTATATGAAGGCTCACATTCTGTTTGGTCGAATTGAACAACTCTACCATCTGCGCCTGCGTCAGCCACACGCTGTCGTTCTCCATGCGGACGTCCAGACGGGTCTCACCGTCGGCTGTCTGATAAATGATAATCTCGCCCCTGTCCATGAAAGCAAAGATACGAATAAACCCGAAAAGTCGATAACCTTTAGCTCTCAACCGATTCGCCCGTCCTTTTCAAATAAAAACATCAGCGGCCGTGATATCCTTTATCCGGCTCTCCGGAGTACCACCATCCCTTACCCCGATCCATATAAACGATTTTTTCTTGCCCCGTGACAGCATCTTTTTCCACACTGTATTCGTATCGAATATCATGTTCGAAAAGAGTCAGTCGATCGAACGACTCCGGTATCTCCGATAAAATCAGGTTATCAGTACAGATCAATTCGGTCAGATACGGGCAAGCTGAAATATCGATATTCTCCAGCAAGTTGCCCGAGCAATCCAATTGTCCGAGCATTTCACAACCGAAAAGGCTTATCGAGCGCAATGCGTTTCGCGCACATCCCGCGATACGCAACGATTTACAGCCTGTCAAGTCGAGGCGTTGCAGATTGTTGTAGGAGCATTCGAGTTGCGAAAGCCGATCGGTTCCGGACAGATCCAATTCGGTCAGCCGATTTCCATAACAATATAACTCACTGAGTAGCGGCGCAAAATCAGACAGGTCCAAAGTTTCGAGCCGATTGTCGTAACAATAGAGCCGGCCGAGTTTTTCGCAGCCGGAGAGATCGAGCCGGGTCAGTTCATTCGCCCCACAGTTCACAAGCGTCAGCGAGGAGCATTTTGACAAATCCAGTACGGACAGTCGGTTGCCATAACAGAAAAGCATCCGAAGGCCTTCCCGTCCTGCCATGTCCAACTTTTCCAACCGGTTTTCGGCGCAGTTCAAGTCCGTCAAGGCCATACATGACGAAATGTCCAATGTCCCCAACCCGTTATAAGGAACATTCAGTTCCGTCAGGTAAGGACAGGACGACAGACCGAGTTCCGTGAGACTATTGTAACCGCAGAGCAGCCGCCGGAGAGAATAACAGCCGGAAACGTCCAGACCGGAAATTCCGCAGTTCGTACAGTCCAGTTCCTCCAACAGCGGACAACCGGAAACATCAATCTCCGTCAGCGAATTTTTCGCGCAGCGAAGCGACACCAACGCCGTACACCCCGACAAGTCGATTTTTCCGTGCAGGTTGTTTTCGCCGAGAATCAGCGAGAGTTTCCCGTCTTCGTATTTGACAGAAGATCCCCATTCGGACAAAGGTTTGTCCGTGCACCAGTTTTCCTGGAAGCGCCAATTGTCACCGCCGGTATCCTGATAAAGTTTTTCGAGGAAACGGCGCACCTCTTCTTCACCGCACGGCTCCATATCCGAAGCATGCTGCACAAAAGACAATCTCTGTTCCGCCCGCCCCGAGCGGATGATTATTTCAGCGCTTCGTTTTTCTGTGGTAATATTCGGCAATACGGTTACCTTTACCGTCCCATTACCGTCGTCTCCCTCCGCCGGTTCGATCCGGTACCATTCCGCATGGACCGGATCGGCCGGCACAACACTCCATGCTTTCGTCGCAGAGAATCGCAGCTCCCACAAACCGCCCATTGCCGGAAATTCCTTAACGGACGGCGTACCGGGCGCAAGGGTTATGGCATCCGGTTCCGATGGCAACGGAGCATGTTCTCCTTCCGGACTGCATGCCGTCACCATGAAAACGAAAAGGAGGAGTATCGGGCACTTATTCATGGCAATTCAATGCTATTCGACCGCTACTCCTGCTCCTGTTGCGGGACGTAATGCTCCGCAACGAAAGCAAACAGCGCCGCAACCCCGCCTCCTTTGCCGAGCCAACGTCGCTGACGAATTTGCTCCAACATGGCAGGATCATCCTCAAAATAGCGTTCTACCAGCGCAATCATTTTCTTGTTCGAATTCTGAAAGAAAAGATACTGGCCGAGGAATACGGGGCTCTTTTCGTCCGATTTCCAAAAATAGGCACTCGGTTCGGTTACATTCAATTTGGGGTTTACAATCCCGACCAGCCCTTTATTAGACATTTTGTAAGTCTGATAACGGGTAAAGAAGGCGACATGCCTGCCCGAAGATTCCGGTACCAGCCATCGGGCTGCCGGAATCTTCTTTTTCCCTTTTTCCTTGATGAACGGGACGCAATAAAGTTCGTTTTTGGCTTCGGGATTCTTTTCCGGCCAAAGTTCAAGATAAGCGATTTCCACGGCCGCCAACGTCCTGGCTTGATTCTTTCCATCGGAAAGCACCCGGACAGACACTTCGGCATCGATCCATCCGGGAATCGTAATGCTGGTACATTCCAGCGTACGGCCGTCCAGAAAATGAACGGTTCCGGGACATTTCTTATCTGCGGCATTCGTGGAAACAGCTGCCAGTAAAAGCACCCAAACCGCCAGTAGTTTTTTCATGTTTTCAGCATATTTGAATATCGATCATCATTCATTGGGCCGGCTTGCCAGATACGCATCGTACATATCGAGTATCCATGCGTCGTTCTCTTCGGCCTCTTTTTTACGTATTTTGCCTTCGGCACCTTTAAACCATTTCTTATAAAATGCCTTCAGCCCGGGATGCAGTTTGTCCATCAACATCGTACCGACATACATATACGGATAGACGATTCGGCCGGGATCATTGTGGAAACGTATGCCGTATATGGTTGTCAGCACCCTGCGGTCTCTGTTACCTACTCGTTCCGTCGTCCACGTCTTCCACCAATAGGTCGTTGCATTCGCTCCGGCCTTGTTCACACAAACCAGTCTGTGATAAGTGCGGTAACGATTCGTGAGTCCTGGAGCAGCAATATCGAGGGCCTCCCAGCGAATGCCGTCCGGATTTTCCTCCGTCGTCTCTGTATATTCGACACTCTCTACGTCATCGGCCGTATATTTGACGGGCTCTTTGTCATCGGGCGTCTTGGTGATTTTGAACGAATAGTTCTCCTGTTTCAGCAGAGCGCCCTCCGCATGCCATCCCCGATGGAGATAGCCTTCTACTTTTTCCCCGGACTTGAGAGTTACGACTACGTGCCGGAATTCCTGATCTTCCGGATCTTTGGCGTCAGCCTGGGAAATGCTGCCGAACATGGCCAACACAGTTGCAGTACAAAGTAAAAACCGTTTCATAATGTTTAAATTTATAAGTTGAATCAATATTTCGTCGGATCGTAATCGCGCAGCAACTGTATGGTTTTGCTGCGGATGGCGCTCGACAACCGTATACGTTCGGCAAGTTCGGGATCATCGCCGACATAACGGGCGATGCGTTCCCGGAAGACGTCTTTTGTATTCCGATTTGCGGCACCAACGGTCAGGAACTCCTTCTCGCCTGTTTTTTTCAGGTAGTAGGCCGTGCGCGACTGGCTGAAAGTTCCCTGCCTCTGCCAGACCTGAATACCTCCGTTCGAATCGATGCCATACCCTTTTTCCGAATAGATGCATACGCAAATGTGCGGTGTTTCGAGATAGACCCACATCCACCCCGGACTCTCCGCCGGAATGAACTTGCGGATATGTTCCGGAGACTGTGCATGCCAGCAGACTACGGAGTCGATTTCTCCGGATTGGAAAATTTCTTTGGCTTTCGTCTTCCGGAAAGCATCGCGGAGGATGGTCAATTTCCCGAATCTTTTCGGTAACTGCAGCCGGTCGTCCCCGACACATTCGATGACGGAGCCGTTTTTCAGATAAATGCGGCCCTCGACAAGCGATGCTCCCCGTACGGATGCTACTGCAGCAAGCAGGATCGGCAACAGCAGAAACTGTTTCATGACAATCAAATTACCGTTTTTCTTCCTCTTGCTCTTCTTCGACAATAATGTCCAGCGTACGCCGCACTATGGCCGCAGCCATCGGTTCCAAATCTCTGTCGATGTAAATCGTGCGCTCAAAAAAAAGATGCAGGGGCCAACCTGTATCCAAATGGATCTCTTCTGAAGAAAACTGCTCCATCCGTGAACGGATGCCGCTCATTCCCGAGGCGATGGAGTCTCTCATAGCCTGCGTCATCGCCTTTTCTCCGCCGAACGCCGTCACGAACTGTCCGAGTGTCGCGGACAACATTTTGCTGCCGTCCGCTTCCGTATAAGTATTGCATACGGCACTGTATGAATCTGTCTGTCTGCCGTCAATCCAGAACGAAGTCTTTCCCCGCACAGAATCCCGGCCACCCAACAGCGGAGCGAACGTCTCGTCGAATTCGTATACCTGCGTCGAATCGAGCCGTGCCCCATGGAAAAAGAACATGCGCCCCAAATCGTCGTTCACGGCATTGATCACGACCGATGGATCGGAAAGGGTACGGGCCATATATTTGCGGAAATTCTTTTTCGGGAAATTCTTCCGTTCCGCCGAAGGTATCGTCTCCCACATAACCCTCACGGCGGGTTCGACAGACGCCTCGGCCTGTGCGACCAGCGTTTCGAGGTTCGCGATACCAAGCAACGAACCGGTTTCATCCGTCTCGAACTCAACGACACAAGGCCCCGTGGCCGACACGATCGCATCGTGCACCAGCTGGTCCTCCTTATCGGTGGTCATGTAATCGCCGTATGTCAGACGGATCTTGTAACGGTCCTTGGTCTGAGAAAGGATTTCGAATACACGCCGTTCGCTTTGTCGGTATACGAGCGTCGTATCGCCTTGATCATCTATCTTGAACTTCTCCTCCCGAGCCTCATAGGCATACTTGTCTCCCGGAGTCCAATAGGCGCAGATCTGCACCGAGGAATCCGGCATGATCTGGGCTCGCAAAACCGACAACCCCTCTGTCAAACAGCAGAGTGCACATAAAAACCATTTCATCGTACAGAATAGTTAAAGATCTTTTAAACATTCACGAATCACCTGCTCGTCCACGCCCCGCTCCTTGAGTCTGCGAATCGCCTCGCTTACCCTTTGCGGCCGTTCCAACCGTTCGTAAAGCATATCCAGAATTTCATGCAATACTTTTTTCAGTCGGACCGGACCGTCCGGCGTATCGTAATCCATATCTCCGAATGTCGAAGTATGCCGATGGAGGACGAGATAATAAGTACCGGCGATCAGCAACGATGCGATTTGCCGGAACGGCGTTTTCTCCCCCCCCCTCGCGAATTGCCGTTCATAGGCTTCGTAAGCTTCCCGATAGTACGTTTCCCGATTTGCGGCGGCACGGCATGTCGTATCGTTTACATCGGTAATCTCCCAGACCAGCAGTCTCTGCATCTCCGGACTGTTGTAAAGAAAATCGGTCATTCGTGCGAACATCCTTTCCAAAGCGGAACGCTCTCCGCGTTTCAAGGCTTTGTTGCCGAACAAATCGTGCATCCAATAATCAATCGTGCGGATGTAACAGTCGAAAACCTGTTCCAAAGATCCGAACTGCCGCAGCACGACATTGGGATCCGTTTTGGCTTCGCGGGCTATATCCATCAATGTGATATGGGTAAAATCCTTTTCTTGGAGAATCCGGCCGACAGCCGACAGAATATCGGCCTGCACCTGTTTATTGGTTCGACGGCGGCGGAGCGTCCCCTTCGTTGACTGGTTTTCCTTCATTCCGGTCATGTTTCCCTGTTCCGACTTTACAAAAATAAACTTTTGCCTTCATTTTAACAAATTTAATTTGATAAAACCAAGAGAGCATCTTTTTTATTTCAGTAATTCTTTCTTCCCGCCGATTGCAAAACGAACAGCTCCGAATAAATCGACCTCAACAGGACGAATTATTTTCCAGTGGAAATTTGTTTTATCAGAAAATGGGTTTGCCTTCTTGCCTGCGTGACACACCTTTGTCGCGGTCGGAATCATACAGATCCGATTTTTAACGGAATTCGATGAATTAAAAAATAAGACCACATGAAACACATCATTATCGGAGGAGTCACCGGAGGCGCGACAGCGGCGGCAAGAATTCGCCGGACAGACGAGAAAGCCGAAATCTTCCTGCTCGAAAAGGGTAAATACATTTCGTACGCCAACTGCGGGCTGCCATATTACATCGGCGGAACGATCGCCGAACGGGAGAAACTGTTCATGCAGACACCGGCTTCGTTTGCCAAACGTTTCAATATCGACGTGCGGGTCGAGAACGAAGTAATCGGGATCGACACGACGAAAAAGCGAGTCGAAGTACGCCGTGCAGACGGATCCACCTATACGGAAAACTACGACAAAATGCTGCTTTCACCCGGCGCTTCCCCCGTGCGTCCGCCTTTGAAAGGCATAGAAATCGAAGGCATATTCACGCTCCGCAACATCGAAGATACCGATCGGATCAAAGAGCATATATCTTCGCACCGAATCGGGAGTACAGTCATCGTCGGAGCCGGATTCATCGGATTGGAGATGGCCGAGAACCTGCACCGCACGGGAGCCGAAGTATCTGTCGTGGAAATGGGCAATCAGGTGATGGCTCCAGTCGATTTTTCAATCGCGGCCCATGTACACCAGCACCTGTCGCAAAAAGGTATCAAACTCTATCTCGAACGCAGCGTCGAACGATTCGAGCGCCAAGGCGAAAAGATCGAGGTTTTCTTCTCTACCGGAGAAAGCATTACAACCGATATAGTTCTTCTGTCTATCGGGGTTCATCCGGAAACAACATTGGCCAAGGCCGCCGGACTGAAGATCGGCGAAACGGGCGGCATCTGGGTAGACGATTACCTGCAAACTTCGGCAACGGATGTTTACGCAGTGGGCGATGCCATTGAATTTCCGCATCCACTGACAGGCAAACCGTGGCTGAACTATTTGGCCAACCCTGCCAACCGCCAGGGACGCATCGCCGCCGACAATATGGTCTTCGGCAATACGACAAAATACGAAGGAGCCATAGGCACTTCCATTGCCAAGGTATTCGACATGACAGTAGCTTCGACAGGACTCGCAGCGAAACGGCTCAAACAGTCCGGTATTCCGTATGCCAGTTCGACGACACATTCGGCATCGCACGCCGGATATTATCCCGATGCACTTCCGCTGACCATCAAGCTCACGTTCGACCCAGCAAGCGGCAAACTCTACGGAGGTCAATGCGTTGGCTACGAAGGAGTGGACAAGCGCATCGACCAGATTGCACTAATCATCAAAAACGGCGGCACGGTATATGACCTGATGAAAGTCGAACACACTTACGCACCACCTTTCTCCTCGGCCAAGGACCCGATCGCCATCGCGGGCTATACGGCGAACAATATTATCAGCGGAGCAATGCCCATAGTGACATGGCGGCAGATTGCAGGAGCCGATCTCAGCGACATCCTGCTGCTCGACGTGCGCATCCGCGAAGAGCATGCCTTCGGGGCCATTCCCGGGTCGGTCAACATTCCGCTCGAGGAACTCCGCAGCCGGCTCGGCGAATTACCACACAATAAAGCCATCTATGTCTATTGTGCCGTCGGCCTACGCGGATACTTGGCGGTAAAAATTCTGACAGGACACGGATTCCGCAACGTGAAGAACCTGTCGGGTGGTTACAAGACCTATTCGACGGCGATCGAGCCGATCGTAACCCGGACTGCAGCAACCGCTATGGACAGACGAATGGATACGGATACCCGACTCGGCAGCAAACGCATGAAGACCTTAAGAATAGACGCATGCGGATTGCAATGCCCCGGTCCGGTTATGAAAATCAAGCAAGCGATCGACTCAATCACCGAAGGCGAAAGGATCGAAATAGTCGCTACCGATGCCGGATTCTCGCGAGATGCGCAAGCATGGTGCGACACCACAGGCAATCGGCTCATCAGCAACTCGGAAGAGAAGGGGAAATATACGGTCATCATCGAAAAAGGTTCATCCGGAGCATCCACGATGCCACTCGAGCACGACGCTAAGGGCAAGACGCTGATTATGTTCAGCGATGATTTGGACAAAGCGCTGGCGACCTTCGTACTGGCCAACGGCGCGGCAGCCACCGGACAGCCGGTGACGATATTCTTCACCTTCTGGGGATCAAGAAAATCGCCAAACCGAAGACGAAAAAGGACATCTTCGGACGCATGTTCGACATGATGCTGCCGTCGTCATCGCTCAAATTACACCTTTCGAAAATGAATATGTTCGGGATCGGCAACCGGATGATGCGCCGCATCATGAAGCGGAAAGGAATCGACTCGCTCGAAACGCTGCGCCGGCAGGCTATCGACAACGGCGTGGAATTCATCGCCTGCCAGATGTCGATGGAGGTGATGGGCGTCCAGCGCGAAGAATTGCTGGACAACGTGACCGTAGGCGGTGTTGCCACCTACATGGAGCGTGCCGGGAAAGCGAACGTGAACCTATTCATTTGAATCCATTATGACAACGCAGTTATCGAAAGGATACCGGCCGATGTTGTCGGGAACAGAAACCGGAGTCTCAGGCGGCTACCGGACACCTGTTGTAAAATTCCATGTATGACCGGACAAAAGTCGCATTCAATAAATTCATTTTCA
>ENA-OPDA01002563-OPDA01002563.1-human-gut-metagenome-genome-assembly--contig:-NODE-2563-length-10298-cov-3.404959_pt1 | contig 10298 bp, 10 predicted proteins | sample MGYA00241253_ERZ501486 | MGnify/ENA primary metagenome ERZ501486 (study PRJEB25962, sample SAMEA2042510) | human gut metagenome | biome: human gut; feature: human-associated habitat; material: faeces... | reverse complement strand
CCTCTGTGCTTCCGACTGTGGTTGAGTATGGTGCGAGCGGTGCGGTTTCTGTTGCAGCGCTTGGTGTATCTATGATTGCATTTGCAGCTGGCGCGGCACTGGCTGGCGCGGGTGCACTTGTTTTAGGTGCGGGGCTTTTGGTAGTCGGTGCAGGTGCTCTTGTTGCAGCAGCAGGTGTGTTGGCTCTCGGCGCAGCTGTAATCGTTTTAGGTGCAGGCGTACTTGTCACAGCGGCTGGCGTGACTTTGCTCGGCGCAGCACTTCCAGTAGTGGGCGCAGGAGCGCTTGCTGCTGCGGCGGGGGTTGCTACTTTGTCTGCGGCGGAACTGGTGCTTGTTGCGGCACTGATAGCTGGAACAGGTAGTCTTATTGCATTTGGCGCCGCCGTAGTGGCATCAACCGTTGGCATCGCTGCGTTTGGTGCGGCTATGCTGGTGGCTGCTGGTGGATCGGTCGCTATGGCGGCTGCGCTTGTCGCTGTGAATGCGTCAATGAAATCAATATCCAGCAACGCAAAGTCTGCACAAACGTCTATCAGTGCGATGCAAGGCTCAATCAGCGTTGTTCAGTCTGGACTGAATGGTCTTGGAAGCATTGCGCAGAGTGCAGTGAACAAACTGATAAGTACATTTGATACCGGAGCAAGTCGAGCGAAAAGTTCCGGACAAAAGATTGGCACCAACGTACAAAGCGGTGTAAGAAGTGGCACAAATCAATTGCCTACCATTGCCGCACAGGCTATGTCGAGGTTCAACGCTGCAATCGGCTCGGGTGGTGCGCGAGCGGTATCTACGTCGAGAAACATGACACGCAGTATTGTTTCTAGCATGAACAGCGCGTCCAGCGGCGCATATAGCGCCGGACGAAACATCGGCGTGGGATTGGCAAACGGCATGGAATCGCAGCTAGGACGCGTTCGAGCTGCAGCAGCACAACTGGCAGCTGCAGCGGAAGCTGCTATCCGCGCAGAAGCTAAAATTCATTCTCCGTCGCGTGTAGCTTATGGACTTGGCGAGTACTACGGTGAAGGCTATGTCTATGGCATCAAGGGCTGCATTGTCGCAGCACACCACGTGGCGGCTGAATTGGTAAGCGCACCGGCACCTGCAAGTATACCCGCAAACTTGGGAGACAATATAACGCTATATGATGCATATAAATACAACTCGGATGCAACATATACAATCGTTGTTCCTCTGGATATTGACGGGCGGGAAGTTGCAAAAGCAACTGCGGCATATACAAAGTCGGAGCTGGAAACACATCAACGTCGAGAAGAACGAAGGAAGGGGCGTAAATGAGCTATAGTTTTATAGACACAACGGAACTGCAGAACATAGAACAGTTGCTTCCGGAGGAAGCGCTGCAGTTCAATGGCGTATGGCTGGATCAAGCGATACCGGGATTTCGCACGCTGACTGTTGCGGGACGAGAATCGGTAGAAAGCGAGATTAAGACGAACTCTATTGACGCACAAGATGGAGTAAATTATCAGTATGCACGCTACCTGCCGCGCACAATTACTGTTGCTTTTCGGCTAGAAGCTCGGGATTCATACGAATTCCGAGCTCTGTTTAATGAACTCAACCGATTACTGTTGAAACGTCAAGGTCAGATTGTTTTTGCTGATGAGCCAGATAAATATTTTGTTGGTACAATGACAAATATATCAAATGTTCCGCCTGGCAGAAATGTCGTTACAGGCGAGATCGAGTTTTACTGCCCGAACCCTGTGAAATATTCGCTTGAAGAAACTGTAATATCATCGAATACTTTCAAGTCGCTAGAATTCGCATACCAAGGTGGCTATCCTGTTTATCCTGTCTTGTCTGCTGTTATGGCACAAGACTGCGGTTATGTAACATTTTTTCACCATTTGAGCGCGCCAAAAATTTTCGATGAAAACGGTAAACTTGTGATTGTACCGTCTGGCGTAGACGCGAGCATAATAATTGGAAATCCAGAAGAAATAGACGGTCAGCCGTATTATGCCGATGAAGATTTGGTTAAGATTGTAACTTTTTCTACGTCTGAGTTGAATGGTTGGCCAAAGAACACAGCTACACCTGTAGTGACGTATAAGTATACTGTCAGCGGCAGTGTTGGCATAACATCTATGACGGAATATGTCGATAGTAGTGCGAAGCGGACAGGTGTTGTATCAGCGACTAACTATGGAACACCGGGAGATGGAGCAGTTTGGTGTGGTCCCACGATGACACGTGCGATTCCTACAGATTCCAACGGAGACGATGGCGCGTTGAATTTTTCGCTGACATTTAAGAATTATTTCTTTTCAGATGATGTGACGGATCTTGGGATTTTTCAACTAAACGTTTACGGAACTTCATCTTCTGCAATAACACAAGGCACGAAAAAGCATATTGCTGGCATTACATTCTATAGAAATGGTGCAGGCAGTGGAAACATAGAAGGTCAACTTTCTGTAAACGGCTCGGTTGTAAAGACGTTTTCGTTCACAATGTCACAATACAACTGCTTCACAGGGTTTGACAGCCGACACATCTCTATTTTCAAGCGTTTTGGCGATACGATTATATTTGAACTGCCGACTGAAAATCGAGCGGGTTGGGAAAGATTTGGCTTTACGAGCGATGCGCTGGGAAAGGTGAAGGCAACCGAAATTGATGTATTCTTCGGCAAATGCGGTTCGGCGTCTACTATGCGGACGAACGCATTGCGATCGCTGAAATTTAGCAAGTATGGTGTTGAAAAAACAATTGATGAACCGAATTTATTTTCTAAAGGCGATGTGGTGACGGCGGATTGCTCGACAGGAACAATATATGTCAACGGTCAACAAAGAGATGATTTGGGTGATATTGACAATAACTGGGAAGATTTTTGTATCCGGCCAGGGGACACTGACAGTGTCTCAGCGGCTTGCTCAAACTGGGTAAAAGAAAATCCTGAGTATATCGTTCGGTTTCAGGAGGCATATTTGTGATTATATATTTTGCGAACAGATACATGTCGCTGCTGGGAAAGGCGAGTACAAAACTTTCTGGCGGAATGCACATCCAAAACGACAAAGTGACCGATGACATAGAAGCGGACGTGAAAACACTTGAATTTGAAATTCCGTATGGGAATGATAAAGGTCGGGTTGAGAAACTTACAACGCCGGGAAACTATCTGTTGCGGTCAAGCGACTTGGAAAACGAATTTTATACAATTATCGACACCGAAACAGATACGCAGAATAGAACAGTATCGGTATATGCAGAAGATGCAGGGCTGGATCTGGTAAACCGCGAATGTGAATCGCTGGACAATACAGAATCACATCAAATTGCATGGTATATTGAAAAATTTGCATATGATAGTGGATTTGTCATAGGAATAAATGAAATCAGTGACCGGTCGCGAACATTGTCGTGGGAAGGTGAAGCGTCGGGTACAGAACGGCTTCTGTCTATTGCAACACAGTTCGACGCAGAAATATCTCTTTCGTTCGAGATAGAACGCTTTAAAGTTGTGAAAAAGCTGATAAACATCTACAAAAAGCGCGGTATGGACAACGGCGTGAAGTTGCGGCTTGGTAAAGAGCTGCGCAGGGTCATAACTAAACGATCGGTTTCGGAGTTGGCAACTGCATTGAAAGCGACAGGCGGAACGCCAGAGGGAGCGGATGCGCCGATTACGCTCTATGGACATACATATGATGACGGTGATATTTATCTCGAAGGCATGTACTTGAAATCACGGTCGGCATTGCAGACATGGAGTAGATACAATTCGGAATCCGGAAACTATACCGGACATATTTTAAAAATGTTTAACTACGATACAACAAGCCAGTCTGAACTATGTAATCGTGCGGTGAACGAGCTCAAGCGAATATCAAAAATCATCGTTACACACGAAGCGGAATTTGCAGATGTGCCGCCTAAGCTAAGAGCGGGAGATATTGTACAAGTAATCGCCGATGATACACGATACAGAGCGAGAGTGAAAAAAATTGAAACATCCGAATCGAGCCGAACAAGAACAGCAGAATTGATGGACTATGAATAAGGAGGGTAGGAATGGTTGTAAAGTTTACGCAGGTTGGAACAAATCTAATTTTGGAAAACAAAGAATCGCTTGTACAGTTTAGTAAGAATACGCCGGTCAAGGTGAAGTTAAGCGATAACGTGTTTACAAAGAATTCAGACATCACAAGTCCGACATATGCTTATTGTTTGAACTGGCAAGACCGTTATAAGCGGCAGATTGTGCAAACTCCGTTGGCATACAACAGCGATGTAGACGTGTATGTTGGAAAGGTAGGACTGGCGGCAACTCAAATTTATGGATTATCCTATGTTTCTTTATCTGCAACAGATGCAGCTAAGGAAATCACGCTAACTACAAGTGCAGCAGAAATTTACATTCCGCGCTCTGTAGATCCAGAGCTTGCACAGGTAAACACGCCGGACACAGCCAAAAGTATTGTTGAGAAGTTTGCATTGACGCGATCTGGCTACGACGGCACGAGAGACTTGGGTAAAATTCCGGTCATTAACAAAGATGGTGATCTCGCCGTGCGGAGCGTGCACTTGCTGATTGATGACGACACGAACGGCGGATCTTTGGTCTTGCGGGGTGCTGTGGGGCAGATTATCGCAGATATTGCATTATCCGAGCTTCGCGAAGCGATTGGCAGCAAAGAACCCGAGAAGATCAGTAACAGTTATTGGTCTGGCTACAAGTATCCGGATGGCAGAGCGGTTCTGAAATGGACACTTGATGTGCAGAACAAGGCTTTGAATTCAAGCAACGGCGTTTATGCCACAAATAAGCTATTCGATTCAACGTACAGAAAATATCCGGACATTTTTGTTGAAAAGCCGGAGTTCAGAGCAACGTATGTTCCGTCACCTGACCGCGTGCATGTTGGCGCATATGCAACGTTTCAGCGTGGGAATAGTGAAACGTCGAGCGGATCCGGCGATAAATATTTTTATAAAAATCCGCCGGACGTATATATAGTGTGCGGAAATAATATAAGCACCACACTACTGGGAGAATTATACATGGTTGCGGAAGGAAGGTGGAAATAGTGGTATCAAAAGACGATTGAGTAGCTCAGAGCAAGAAAAACTATCAGGCCAAGCTGGCGCAAAACGGCGCAGGTCTCGATCAGGCACACAACAACATGCCGCCGTACCTCGCCGTATATATTTGGAAGCGGACCGCGTGAGGTGTAAATATGTTGATGATTAGAAATGGAAAAATCATGCTGACCCGTGGCGACAGTGCTTATATCACAGTAACATTAAAGTCGCAGGAAGGCTCGGCATATACGATGCAGGCGGGCGACAAGCTGACGCTGACAGTACGCAAACAGGCAGTTGATACATCATCTGTACTGCTGCAATCTGTCAGTGATTCAAACACAATCAAGCTGGCGCCGGAGCAGACCGAGAAGTTAGCATCCGGCAGTTATAGCTATGACATTCAGCTGACAACGGTTGCCGGAGATGTCTTTACTGTTGCGGGCGCAACAAGCATTAACAGCAATCTGGCTAACTTTATTGTACTGCCGGAGGTCACGGTATGAGCAAGATCATTGGCGAGTTGAATGCTGCTGGGATTTGCGGCAGTACGAACACGGCAAATATGACTGGTACAATCGGAAACGGCATTGTAAAGTATGACAGCAGTACAGAATTGTATACTGGGGAATACAATGTGGTCCCGAAAGCTGCAGAAGAACAGCGGCTGCCGTGCGCCGGTAAAAAGATGCTGAAAGATGTAGACATCAAGGCTATACCGTTTTTCGAGACCTCAAATGAGGCGGGAACTACGGTATACATAGCTGCGGAGGTAGATTAAATGGCAAAGTACAATAAGATTATTTACGGCGGCAAGACCCTGCTCGATTTGACCGCCGACACGGTGACGGCTGATAAGCTCGCAAAGGGCATCACGGCGCATGACAAGTCAGGCGCGCTGGTCACCGGCACGAGCACAAAAGACAGCGATACGAGCGACGCAACTGCGGCAGTTGCCGAAATCCTGAGCGGCAAGACCGCGTATGTGCGCGGCAGCAAGGTCACTGGCACCATGCCGAACCGCGGCAAGGTTACTGGCACAATCGCAACAGTGGCAGGTAACTACACTATCCAGAACGGTTATCACGACGGCTCCGGTACGGTGCAGATTGATAGCACCGAACAGGCGAAAATCATTGCGGCGAACATCCGAGAGGGCATCACCATTCTTGGCGTAAAAGGCACGATGTCGTCGAGTGAAGGCATGAAGCCGCAGGCGAAATCTGTAACGCCGACCGCAGCTGCACAGACCGTACTGCCGGACAAAGGATATAACTGCCTGTCGCAGGTCACGGTAGCAGCAATCCCTTACGCGGAAAGCGAAAATTCTGCTGGCGGTCTGACCGTGACGATTGGTTGATGAAGGTGATAGCGCATGGCAGATAAAAATGTAAATCAGGTCATTGTGAATGGCGAAACAATTCTTGACCTGACCAATGATAATGTAACCGCAAACGATTTGGCAGAAGGGGCTACGGCACACGATTCATCAGGTGCTTTGGTCAACGGAAACCTTTCTGAGATTGAAGTGTTTGAAAACAGTCCAACCATTACATTTAAGAGAGAAGGCCCATTTGGCTTGTTTAGATGCTATCCTACTGTACGCAAAGATTATATTATACGAAAGACAAGTAAACCGATTGTTTTTTTAGACGGTGACGGTTTCGGTGACGCAATGGTGGCTGATGTAATTAAAGGTAAAACCTTTACGTCTAAAAACGGGTTGAAAGTTAGTGGCACATACGAACCTCCGAGCACTGAACCAACACTGCAAGCCAAATCTGTGACCCCGAGTGCAGCGGCGCAGACCGTCAAGCCCGATTCCGGTTATGATGGTTTATCCAGCGTAGCCATTGCAGGTGATGCGAACTTGACCGCGGCAAACATCAAAAAGGGCGTCTCCATATTTGACGTGATCGGTTCGTATGAAGCAGCTGCATCCGGCGGAAACGGCAACAATAATTGTGAAGCGTATCACGTTGATGTTACCAACCCAACCGTGAATTTTAAGACGGCGAGCGGAACGATTAAAGTTTACGGTTATGCCTATTCGACAAGCTCCAGCGGCTGGGGCGGCTCGACAACCACTGTACACGCGTTTTGCGGTGATGGATATTACAAAGCGGCAAGCTGGGGCAGTCCGTCCAAAACGTCATGCACGTTTGGTGTGTCGGGCGGCAAGCTGACCGGTCTGCCAACGCTGAACGGCGGCACGCTGATTGCGGTTGTAGGATTATAAAAAGTTTATGAGGAGCAAGGTGAGTAATGATGATTTATGCAATTACGTGCGCGTTTATCGTGCTGGATTTTGCAACAGGATTGATCAAGGCAGTAGCAACTGACAAGTTCAAAAGTTCGATGATGCGGCAAGGACTTTTTCACAAGGTCGGAGAAATTTTGTGTGTTGCGCTTGGTATCCTGATTCAGTATGCGGAGGGCTATTTGGATTTGGGTATTAACCTTCCGGTTGCAGCCGCCATTTGCACGTATATCGTGCTGATGGAAATTGGCAGCGCGATTGAAAATATCGGCGCAATCAATCCGGATCTAGTACCGGCAAAGTTACGCAAAATTATTGGAGTAGGAGGGGATGACAAGTGAGCTACAATGTACATTTTCAGACCGATGCATCATATAAATCCGTCAAATACGGTCAGGGCACGGTGTATTCATCCGGCTGCGGACCCGCGAGCCTGTGCAATGCACTGGACGCACTGGGTATTGCTAGTGTAACAGTCAAGGCTATGTGTGCCTATGCGGTTTCTGTCGGCGCGAGAGTATCCGGCGGCACGGATGAAAGTGTGCTGCTGAAGCACGCAGCGAAAAAGTACGGATTTACATACCGCGCAACCAGTAAAAATTCGGAACTGCTGGCGCATTTGAAAGCTGGCGGCGTGGCAATCCTGCATGGCGGCAGCTCGCACAAGCTGTTCAGTAGCGGCGGGCACTTTGTCTGTGCGGTCAAAGCAGCAGGAGAGACAATTACCGTACTGGATTCTTACTGGTACGCTGGTAAGTATACTTCCACCAAGCTGCGCAGGCAGAAAGTAAAGGTGCTGGCAAAGGGTGTCATTACTACGAGCCTGTACCAGTGTGGACTTGCGACAGCGGACCGCTCCCCCTCTTACTATTTGATTAGTAAAAAGACAGAGCAGAAGCCGCAGAAGCCGGCAAGCAGCAATACAACAACCGACAAGAAGCAGGAGGATGACGACATGACCTACTACAAGAAATTTGAAAACATCCCGACATGGTACCAGACGGCCGTGAAAAAGGCGATTGACGCGGGCGCGCTGAATGGCACCGGCAACGGAGAACTGAACGTGTCCGAAGATCTGTGCCGCACACTGACCGTGTTGGATAAGATGGGCACGCTGGATAAGAAGTAAACCTATTTGCCGATGTCGGCAAAATGGGTAGGCACAGAAAGACCTAGGGTGATTGCCCTAGGTCTTTTTTGATGCTCGCAATTTTATAATAAATGTGTTATAGTAACATTAAGGTTAGCAGTGCTTTTGAAAAAACATGTGGCAAACATGTGGCAAATATTAAACGCAGACTTGCGGAAAACTCCCGAATTTCGGTGCATTTGAACATTTTTGTCTTTTGCTTGACGTGCAAACAAGGAGGAATTGTGATATGACGACCGTGTATTTTATCCGGCACGGCACGACAGAGAACAACATTGCCGGACGGTTTCAGGGACGGTCAGACATCCCGCTGGGAGAGAAGGGACGAAAGCAGGCGGCATGCTTGGGCGAACGATTTGCCCATATTCCGCTGGACGCCGTGTACACCAGTCCGCTTCGGCGCGCGTATCAGACTGCGGAGGGCGTGTGCGCGCATCTGCCTGTGCAGCCGATTTGCTGCGACGGTCTGCGGGAGATAGACGGCGGCGCACTGGAAGGCAGAACAAATGATGAAAATATACGGGATTATCCCGATGTCATGCGCAATTTCCGTGAGCATCCGGCAAAATTTAACCCGCCGGACGGCGAGAGCGCGGAGCAGGTGCATGCGCGTGTGCTGGGTGCGATTGAAAAAATTGTCAGCAAAGAACGAGACAAAACCATTGCGATTGTGTCGCATGGCTTCGCGCTGCTGTGCAGCATTGGCAGCTTGGGCATTCCGTTCGATGCGCTTCCGCCGCAGATTTTGGCAAATGCTTCCGTGAGCTGCATTCAATTTGACCAAGACGGCAGCTATCGCGTGGTGCTCTGGAATGACCAGAGCCATTTGCCGGAACAGCTGCAATTTCATTCTCCGTTCTGGAAGGAAGCAGAGACGAAAAAAATCAGCACAAACGTCTGACGACTGCAATCTGTTGCCTTTTGGATATAAAAATTGCACATCTGACAAGACAGACAACAATGCCCCGCTCACTGCGCACAGCAAAAGCGGGGCAAAATTTTTTTCCGGATTTTATCCACATCCGACAATGTGGATAAAAGAAAACGCCGCATTTCGCCGAAAACTGGCGGAAGCGACGGGACAGCGCACCCATCCGATTCTTGACAAAATGGGTGTTTTGTGGTATTATAAATTAGTTTCCACATAGGACGGTGGAAACGTTCACTAAAGACATTCTAGCATTTTTTCACCGAAGATGCAAGAAACGAAGAAGCAATAATCACTACGCAGCCGGGCGTATCGAATACTTGAGAAACGGAGTGATGGGTACAATATGGCAAATGAAGCAACGATCAATGGCGTACACGTTCATGATGTGCAATATGGACGCACCACCAGAAAGAGCTTTGCCAGAATTCCGGAAGTTCTGGAAATGCCGAACCTGATCGAGGTTCAGAAAAAATCCTACGAATGGTTCCTGACCGATGGTCTGCGCGAGGTCTTTGAGGACGTCGCTTGCATCACCGACTATACAGGCAATCTGGAACTGTCGTTCATCGACTATAAGCTCGATGACGAGCCGAAATACAGCGTAGAGGAGTGCAAGGCGCGCGATGCAACGTACGCTTGCCCGCTGCGCGTCCGCATGCGTCTGCGTTACCGCGAGACAGGCGAAATCAAGGAGCAGGAGCTGTTCATGGGTGACTTCCCGAAGATGACAGATTCCGGCACCTTCATTATCAACGGCGCAGAGCGTGTTATCGTCTCCCAGATCGTCCGCAGCCCCGGCATGTACTACGGCGACGAGGTGGACAAGGCGGACCAGCACATCTACTCGGCAACGGTCATTCCGTACCGCGGCGCGTGGCTGGAGTATGAGACCGACCT
>ENA-OPDA01002560-OPDA01002560.1-human-gut-metagenome-genome-assembly--contig:-NODE-2560-length-10308-cov-2.180728_pt1 | contig 10308 bp, 8 predicted proteins | sample MGYA00241253_ERZ501486 | MGnify/ENA primary metagenome ERZ501486 (study PRJEB25962, sample SAMEA2042510) | human gut metagenome | biome: human gut; feature: human-associated habitat; material: faeces... | reverse complement strand
GCGGCAGCGGCTGCCGCCCAGCGGAATGTAGACGTAGTCGCGGAACCAGCTCGACAGCGAGATATGCCAGCGCCGCCAGTATTCGCCGACGGAGCAGGCAAGATACGGATACTCAAAGTTTTCCGGCAGCGTGATGCCGAAGAACTCACCGATGCCGATGGCCATATCGCTGTAGCCGGAAAAGTCAAAATACAGCTGCATCATGTAGGCCGTGTAGCCCAGCACGAGGATCGGCGCGGGCAGCGTGGCCGCCGGGACCGACGCGGCTTTGGCGTAAATCAAAGCGAGCTGGTCGGCGATGATGGCCTTTTTTGCCAGGCCCAGCACGAGCCGCTTGATGCCGTAGCAGAAGCGGTCCGCCGAGACGCGGCGCGTCTCGCTGCTAGGGTCCAGCTGCGGGGCCTGCTGGCCGTACCGCACGATGGGCCCGGACGGCCCGTGGCCGAAGAACGCGAGGAACACCGCAAAACGGATAGGGTTCTTTTCCGATTCCACCTTGCCCGCGGCCACATCGGCACAGTAGCCGATGGCCGTGAACACGTAAAAGCTCAGCCCCAGCGGCAGGGCGGGGGAGAGCACCGGCAGCAGACCCGGCACAAGGGCGTTGACCGTCTCCGCCGCGAAGCCCGCATATTTAAAGCCGCCCAGCACCGCCAGATCCAGCAAGATCAACAAAATCAGCAGCGGCCTTTTGTGGGCCAGCCGCCCCAGCGAAAGCCCGCCCAGCCAGTTGATACCGGCCAGCAGCACCAGGATGGCCGCGCCCTTTAAGCCCGCCCACGCAAAAAACAGCAGACTGAACGCAGCCAGCACGGCATTGCGCAGCCACTTGGGGCACAGCCAGTAGACCGCCAGCGACAGCGGCAGAAAAACGAACAGAAATTGCACTGAAGAAAACGCCATAAAAAACACTGCTCCGCGCGGCACAGCCTGTGGCGATGCCGCTTCATAAAAATTTTACATCTGTAAACATTATAAAGGGTATGACAAAATTCGGCAAGGTCTGCACACAAAAAAGTTATTTTTCCGTCGCTCCCGCGCATTTTGCAGGGGATGGCCATAGACATCTACCCCCAAAATGACTATAATAAAGATGTATTTGTGTGTAACGGAGGGGTCTGCCCATGGAGAATCTGATTTTCGGCGCGTTCGCCACGCTGGACGGCTACCGTGAGGGGGACGCTGCCAATCTGGGCCGCACGGTCTATGACCGCTGCACCGTCGTGGCGCTGTGCAGCGCCAAGGCGCAGAACCCTGCCTGCACAGTGGCCCTGCTGACGAATGCTCCCGTGCCGGAGCCGTTCCGCAGCCAGCTGACGCAGGGCGGCGTCGAGATCTGGGACTGCCCGTTTACCACCTACCGCGTGCCCGCCGACACCAATTGGGCACTGGCCTACTACAAGCTCTGCGCCATGGCGTGGGTGCTGGAAAACCGCGACTTTGCCCACGCGGCGATGCTCGACCTCGACACCTTCACCCAGCGCCCGCTGGACGATCTGTGGCGGGAATGCGACGAGGCCGTGCTGCTGTATCAGGTCCCCCACGCCGCCAGCCAGACGATGACCGCCGCCATCAGCCGCTGCTTTGATGCGGTGGAGCCGGACGGCGCACCGCACGCGCTGACGCACTTCGGCGGCGAGCTGGTCGCGGGCAGCAGGGCGCGGCTTACCGATTTTATGTCGCTGTGCCGTGACTATTTTAAAGAACTGCAGGCAAAGGGCATCACCCCGAAGGAGGGTGACGAGGCCGTCTGGTGCGGTGCCGCCTACCGCAGTCTGCTGGCCGGTAAACCCGTGCGCGCTGCAAATGCCTATATCTTCCGCTACTGGCTTGGCGGGCATTTCTACTATGTATCGACAAATTATACACTCGACCCCGTCTGCATCCTGCATCTGCCGGGTGCAGCGAAGGACCGCCAGCTGAAGCTGATTTACAATGGCTATGCCAGGCGTGGGGTTTTCTCGCCGCTGAACAAAATCTACCGCCTGTGCGGCCTGCCCGCCGCACATCCGCCGCTGCTGCGCACCGTATGGACGCGGCTGCTGGCCAAGCTGTAAGGAGCTGCCATGTCCAGAAGGAAAAATGATTTGAGCCAGCGGCTCGAGGCTGTCATCAAAACGCTGGTGCCCCAGCAGGAGCAGAACCCCGACGACCTCGGCCCGATGATGCGGGCCATCAAGGCCGTGCACAGCATCAGCGACCACACCTCGACGACGCCCGAGGATCTGGAGCGCCAGCGCGCCGCGGAGGAGCTGTTTGCGCGGCTCGTCACGCCGGGCATCGGCATCCGCAGCGACAGCCTGACAGTGGGGAGCATCCCCGCCGAGTGGGTCAGCCTGGAGCACGGCCACGACCGCCACCACGCGGTTTTGTACTGCCACGGCGGCGGCTACACCTGCGGCCAGCTGGGCTATGCCCGCATTCTGGCCAGCAAGCTGGCGCTGGCTACCGGGTTTGACGTGCTCTCGTTTGAGTACCGCCTTGCGCCGGAGCACCCGTTCCCTGCGGCCATTGAGGATGCCGTGGCGATGTGGGATTATTTAATGTATATGGGCTACGGTGCGCGGGACGTTATCGTCGCGGGCGACTCCGCCGGGGGCAACCTGGCGCTGGAGCTGGCTTTAAAGCTGAAGGAGCAGGGCCGTGCCCAGCCGCGGGCACTGCTGCTGTTCAGCCCCTGGACCGACATGACGGCCAGCGGCAAGAGCTACCGCACCTGCAAAACGCTGGACCCGATGCTGACGATGGAGTACATCGCCGCCGTGCGCGAGGCCTACACCGGCCCCGATGCCGACTGGTCGCGCCCGTGCTACAGCCCGCTCTTTGCCGACCTGCGCGGTCTGCCCCCGACGCTGGTACAGGTAGGCACAAACGAAATTCTGAAGTCCGACAGTGAGCGCCTTGTGGAGAACCTGCAGAAGGCCGGGGTGTACGCCCAACTGGAGGTCTACCCCGAGTGCTGGCATGTATTCCAGCAGATGCCGATCCGCAGAGCCGCCGTCGCAATGGAGAGCGCGGGGCGATTTGTGCAGAGGATCATTTGAGCGGGCTATAACCCGTAAAGAAAGTAGCAGTTCCCGAGAGGCAGCCGCTCCCGTACAGCCACAAAAGAAAGGACCATGCTCATGTCCGATTCCTGGTATAAAGTCGATAACGTCGCCAAGGTGTTTCTGGCTACGGCGTCCCAGCGCGACCCGCGGGTCTTTCGTATCTCCTGCACGCTGAACGAGGAGATCGACCCCGATACGCTAAATGAGGCCCTGCGCAGCACCGCACAGGAATGGCCGCAGTTTCAGGTCACGCTGCACCGCGGTCTGTTCTGGCATTATTTTGAGTCCACCGACCAGCTGCCCACCGCTCAGCCGGAAACCAAAGCCCCCTGCGCACCTCTGTACACGCCGGAGCGCCGCAATAAGCTGATCTACCGCGTAACGTATTTCGGGGCGCGGATCAACCTGGAAATGTTCCACGCCATTACGGACGGCAACGGCGGCCTGCTCTACTTAAAGTCCATCGTGCGCAACTATCTGGCGCTGCGCCATCCCGGTGAAATGGAGAACGTTCCCTCGCCCAACAGTGCCTCTGCCGGGGATATGGCACAGGACAGCTTCCGCAATTTTTATGAGGGCACCAAGCGGAAGAAACCCGCTAAAAAGCCCAAGGTGTACCGCCCGCACGGTTTTCTGCCCTACAGCCAGCTGCAGTTTTTTGAGGGACATTTAAGCTCTAAAGAGGTGTTGGAACGCTCCCACGCGCTGGGCGTTTCGATGACAAGCTACCTGGGCGCGTCTTTCATGCTGGCCATCTACCACGATATGCCCGCACTGGAACGCAAAAAGCCGATCTCCATCAGCCTGCCCGTCAACCTGCGCAACTACTATCCCAGCGAGACCGCGCGCAACTTCTTCAACTCGGTCTGCATCGCCCATACGCTGACGCCCGAGGACACGCTGGAAACCGTTGCCCCGGTCTTTGATGCAAAGCTGAAAGAGGTTTTAAAGCCCGAGAACATTCGCGCCCAGATGGATGCGTATGAAAAACTGGAACATATACCCGGCATCCGCCCGGTTCCGCTGGTCATCAAAAACGCGGCGGTCAAGTTTTTCACCAAGCTGGAGGACCGACATGTCTCCGCCGTTGTCTCCAACATGGGCCGGGTCAGCATCCCGGAGGGTATGAAGCCCTATATCCACGATTTTGCAGCGTTTTCCAGCTGTAAGACGCTGTTCACCGTGGTCTGCTCCTACGGGGACGACCTTGTGCTGGGCACTGCTTCTGCCCTGCGCAGCACCGCCATTTTGCAGCGCCTTTACCGGGAGTTTGCCAAGGATGGGCTGGATGTTACCCTGTACGCTACGGAGGTGGAAAGATGAATACCTGCCCGCATTGCCATATCAGGGTCGGCGGGGACACTGCCTACTGCCCGCTGTGCCAGAACCGCCTGTCCGGCCCCGCCGGAGAGCCGTATTTTCCGGCAACGGCCCCGCGCATCCACCGCGCATCCCTGCTGTATAAGATCGTGGCGTTCGTGCTGTCAGCGCTCATCGTCGTAGCCGGTGCCTTTGATTTCCTGCTGATGGAAGACACGCCCCACCGTCATTTCAGCATTTTGATGGCTGTCTGGGCCGTGGCGGTCCTGCGGGTGGTGCGCGCCGTGCTGCGCCGCCGCTTCAACGGCCCGCGGCAGATCTTCAATCTGCTGCTGCTCGTCTCGGCGCTGCTCGTCTTTACCGACTGGTTCAACGGCTACACGGGGTACAGCTTAGACCTCGTCGTGCCGATTTTGTGCTGTGCCGCGCTGGTCTGCAACTTTATTTTTGCCTTCCTGCGCAGCCGCTTTACAGCAAACGCGCTCGTGTATCTGCTCATGAACATCGGCATCGGCGTTCTGCCGTACATTCTGCTGTTCTTCCGCATTGACTATTCCGGCAGGCTGGACGCCCACAGTCTGCCGTGGGTCATCTGCCTGATCATAAGCGTCATCACGTTTCTGGGCCTTGTCATCTTCCGCGGCAGAGCCCTGAAAAACGAAATCGTAAAGCGTCTGCACATGTAACCATACTCCGCGTCGGCACAGTTCACACCGGCTGACGCAGGCAGATGCAAGCCTCCGCCCCTGCACGAGCCAAATAAAAAAGCTGCTGTCCGCTTGAGACAGCAGCTTTTTTATTTCTTGTCAAACGCTTCCCGGCGCTTTGTGGACAGGCGGAACATTTCCTCCAGCCCCTCGCGGTCATCGCGGACGAGCTTTTCCCGCATATCCTGCAGGGCGCTCTCAAACATATCGATCTCGGAAATCAGGTTGTCCTTGTTCCACAGGAACAGCTCCGCCCACATTTTGTCGTTGATATGGGCAATTCTCGTCAAATCGCGGAAGGAGTCGCCCGTGTAGTTCGCCAGCTCCGAGTTATCGGACGCGCACATCAGGCTGACGGCAATGGCATGGCAGAGCTGGCTGACGTAGCCGATCATGTGGTCGTGCTCGGCGGGGGTCAGCACGCTGATGCGCTTGAAGCCCAGCTCCGCGGCCAGGTCGCGGCACCAGTCAATGCCCGCCTGGCTGTTCTTTTCCGTCGGGGTGATGATGAAGTTTGCAGGAGCAAAGTTGACCTCGGCGCTGTGGGCGATGCCGCTCGTCTCGCGGCCCGCCATCGGGTGGCTGGCGATAAATTCCACACCCTCCGGCAGGGCGGCTGCAGGCAGGAACACATCGGCACCCTGCTCGTTCTGAATAAAACCATAGCCTTTGTTCGCATCGAACCAACGAACGCGTCCGCTAGGCATTGTCACCTCACTCTTACGTAATCCACATACCTTCAGGCGAACGAAAGAACAATCGTCCGCCGATTACAAATCAAAGATACAGTTTAGCGCAAGAGGTGGGATATGTAACCATCTCTTGCGCCAACAATCGTCAGATCATGCCTTTTTGCATGTTTGCATCATTGTTTTTTCGGCCTGCGCCCACGCTTGTCGACCTTGCGTTCGTCACTGGTCTGCGTCAACGGACGTGGTTCCACAGGAGCCACCGGAAGCACTACCGTCAGTGTCAATCCAGTCCCGTCACTGCCGGAAGCGCAGATGAAACCATGGTGTGCCTTGACCACGGACTGGGCGATCGCCATGCCGAGACCCGTACCGCCCTTCTGTCGTGCTCTGGACGGATCCGCCGTGTAGAACCGTTCGAAGATCTTCGAGCGTGCATCCGCGGGAACGCCGGGACCATGATCGCTGAATCGCACAATTGCGTAATTCATGCCGACTTGCATGGATTGCCCCACCTCGATGGCCTCGATAAAGTGATGCAACGACTGCTCGTTGGATGGCATGCGAGACAATGATTCCGGGCTGATGGACGCCGGAAGCACGCCCATGGACACTTCAACCGGGGAATCGGCCGGCGTGTACCGATGGATGTTGCCCACAATGTTCGTGACCACCTGACGCAAGCGTGATGCATCGCCGGTCAACGTGATGTCCGGCATGGTTCCCGGCTGGAAGGCGAGACGCGAAGGATGTTCCATATCCGATCCCGCCTGCAATACCACCTGGCCGCAGGTGATGCCACGATCCGGGTCGAGCGCGTGCAGATCATCAGCCGCATCATTGACCACGGAAGTCAGCTTCACCTGCTGGGTGATATCGATGCCACGTCCTTCATCCAACCGCGCCAATGACAGCAAATCCTCGACAAGCACCGTCATACGCGCACTGGACGCTTCTATATGTTCAATGGACTCATCGGCACGTTCCAATGCTCCGGGCATGTCACGCTGCATTTTGTACAACTCCGCATATCCGTGAATCGCGGCAAGCGGAGTACGCAGCTCATGGCTGGCATCGGAAACGAACCGTTTCATCTTCTCGGTCGTTTCCTCCTGCGCGTGGAAGCTTTCCTCAATACGCGTCAGCATGGTGTTCAGCGACATGGACAGCGATCCGACTTCCGTATTTTCCGGCAAATCGGGAACACGTTGGCTCAAATCCCCTGCCGCAATCTTCGCAGCGGTCTTCTCGATACGTTTCAGCGGAGCAAGCGTGCTTTGCACGACGATGGTACCAAGAATGGCGCCGATCAACACCACCGCGATGCCGACCATGGCACAGAACCGCGTCAACGTGTTGGACGTGTCGATCTGGTCACTCAGCGACAATCCGATGAACACGACGCCGCTGTCTTTGACCTGCCCCGTTTTGGTTATCTCGCTCCAAGGCAGCGCCACAACACGCCACGGCGACTGTGCGGCCTGCATGATGGCATGATCCGGCACCCTGCTGGTGGTAACGTGCACCACCGCCTGTGTGGTGAACGGCTCTCCGAGCGTGACCCCGTCGATACTGCCGTCGGAAGGCAGACTCGGCTCGGACACCACGCCCTCACGGAGCATAGGCACCGACCCAGCGCCGGTACGCTTGTATTCGCTGTCCCGCACCTCGACATAATACGTGTTCACCAAGCTCCGGCCATCCTCGCTCGTGGTGCTGTCCAGCGAATCCATGCTATTGAAAATTATCTGCGCCTGATTCACCAACTGGTTGTCGGTTTTCTGCAGCAAATAATTGCCTACAAGCGTGCGAATGGAGAAGGAAATGCCAATGGTGCCAATGGTGAGCAGCACAATGATGCAGGCGACCAGCTTGGTGCTCAGTGGAATGGACTGCACCTTCCTGCCAATCCGCCGATGCAAGGGCACACGTTGCGGGCACGGCTGGGTGGCGTTCTTCTGCGTGTTCTGCGGGTCAGCCGACGGCTGACGGGTATCCTGACTCATCGCGGGACCGTTTAGTTCTTCGGCGCACGAATCATGTAGCCGATGCCACGCTTCGTTTCGATAAGCGGAGCCACCTTGCGCTTCTCGCCGTTCTCATCCTCCACCGTAAGTCCGTCGACCTTCTTGCGCAGATATGAAATGTACGATTCAACAATCGCGGCGTCCCCGCCCCAATCGTACTGCCACACATGATCCAAAATCTGCGCCTTCGAGAGCACACGCCCCTCGTTATCCATCAAATAACGCAGCAACTTGTATTCGGTGGGGCTCAAATCGATCGGCTGTCCGGCACGGGACACATCATGCGAATCCTCATTGATCTCCAGATCCGCGACGCGGATAATCGGATCATCCTCAACCTGCTCCTGGGTACGGCGCAGAATGGCACGGATTCGCGCAACGACCTCCTCAAGACTGAACGGCTTGGTCACATAGTCGTCACCCCCCACGGTCAAACCCATGACCTTGTCTTGAGTATCATCGCGAGCCGTCAAATACAGCACCGGCGTAGTGATGCCTTCCTGACGGATACGACGGGTCACCGTGAAACCGTCGATATCCGGAAGCATCACATCAAGCACAATCAAATCAGGCTGTATTTTCTCGATGACTTCGATGGCTTCAGATCCCGAAGCCGCGGTATTCACTTCAAAACCCGCAAAATGCAAGGATGCCACCAACAGCTCACGGATGGACGGTTCGTCGTCAACAACGACAATGGATGCTTCAATAGGCTTGCTCATGCTTTAAGCATCACTCTGTTCACTGGATGTTTCCTGAACGGATTCTGAGTCTTCCTTTGACGTCTGCCCTCCATCATGCGCTTCAACGGACAGCTCACCATCGACACTCCACGCCTTCACCGGCTCGGAACGCACAGTAATCGCGGCATGCCTTCCCGCATGCTTGCGCACCTTGCGCTTGATGATGCCACGCTTGCGCAGAATATGGAACACCACCATAATCACAATCAGCAGCACCAGCACGGCTATCATGCCACCAACACCCAACAGCACGGTCTGCGACGACGTCGAGGTCTTCTTCTGCACCGCAATCTGATCCATCATATCGGTTGCGGATTTCGACCAATCCGGAGTGCTTTCCATCAAAGGTTTCTGCGCAGCATCGGAAAGCGCATCGACCGTCGACTCCTTCTTCAACCATTCGTCGGAATTCGACGAAACGGCAACCACGAGATTGCCATCGTTCGAAGCGACCGCCAGCAAAACCGTATTCGGTTTCGGATCAAGCGATTCCAACAGCGCGCTCGCCCATTTTGCAGGTTTTTCTTCGGTGTTGAAACTTGCCAGGTACAGCAAATGCACGGTGACGCCCGTTTCCTGCTTTGTCGCGCTGATGGCGTCCGTGATCTCGGCGACGTTTGATCCGAGCAGATTCTCAGTGTCGGTGATATTTTCCGTGGCCGTGATTCCGGTGCCCGTATTGTCTTCCGCGCTGCCGACGGGAGTTATCCACAACATCATCGCACAACACAACAGCATAGAAAGAAGCATGCAAGCCGCTACATTCCAACGATTTCTGAAGTTTTGCCGTTGTCGCGACACACCGATTGGGCACATTTTCGCACATCCTCCGACCACAACCCTGGTTTTTTCATTCATCGCGTTCACTGTTGCCATACAGTCCACATTACCGTTCAGATACGTCAAGTGCGAGCGAACGGTACCAACCGAGCACACAAAAGTACCTGGCAACGAAAGGATCATCATGGCACAGTTTCAGGTGGACAGCGAGCAGATTCAATCCTCGAGCGCGGCGGTAAACGCCTCCATCCAAGCGATACGTCAGTCGGTGCAGGGCATGTACGCCAATCTCAACAATCTGCAGAGCGTCTGGAGGGGCGGAGCGGCCACACAGTTCAATGCGGTGGCGGAACAATGGCGTGCCGCCCAACAGCAGATGGAGCAGTCGCTCGAATCGATTCAGCATGCGCTGACGCAGGCATCCGCACTGTATGCGGAAACCGAAATGCAGGCATCGCGTCTGTTTGCGCAGTAGCGGCAGGTACTTCCGACGCAATCAAAGCAATAGCTGGCGCAAACAAAAAGTGGAGCCCGCGTCCACTATGGGAAACGGACTCCACTTATAGCTTTTTGCTTATGCCGTCAGGCTTTGCCAAACCGTTGGATCAGTAGCCCATGTCAGCGCCAGCGGCCGGAGCGGCTGCCGGCGGTTCCGGCTTGTTGGCCACAACAGCCTCGGTGGTCAGGAACAGACCAGCGATGGAAGCTGCGTTCTGCAGTGCGGAACGGGTGACCTTGACCGGGTCGGTGACGCCGGCGGCCAGCAGGTCCTCATACTCGTTGGTGGCTGCGTTCAGGCCCTGGCCGTCAGGCAGGGAACGAACCTTGTCGATCACCACGTCGCCGGACAGTCCAGCGTTTTCGGCGATCTGCTTGATCGGGGCTTCGATGGCGCGGAACACGATCGCGGCACCGGTTGCCTCGTCGCCTTCGAGCTTGACATCGCTCTCGGCCTTGGCTGCAGCCTGGACCAGAGCGACACCGCCGCCCGG
>ENA-OPDA01002554-OPDA01002554.1-human-gut-metagenome-genome-assembly--contig:-NODE-2554-length-10324-cov-9.842244_pt1 | contig 10324 bp, 9 predicted proteins | sample MGYA00241253_ERZ501486 | MGnify/ENA primary metagenome ERZ501486 (study PRJEB25962, sample SAMEA2042510) | human gut metagenome | biome: human gut; feature: human-associated habitat; material: faeces... | reverse complement strand
CGGCATGAGCAGGTCTGGCTGAAAGCCCCGCCGACGGAACGAGCCCGGCAAGCGTGAGCGCAGACCGGTTGCCACTTGTGGCAAACTTATTGGGACGACCTCTGGTTGTCCATAAGTGCGCCCTTCATGAAAAAGCAATGAAGGGAATGAAAAACTCATCCCCTCCGCCATTACACTTCCTCCATATCGGTATTTGTTTCTTTCTGCATTGCCTTTGAGAAAAATTTCCCATTGGCTTCCTGCTTTTTCAGAAAACCAATCAGCTTTGGGATGTCTTCCTCCTCAATAGTCGCACCAAGAACGGATTCCACCGCACCGCCAACCTGACAGAGCCTATGGGTTCGTTTTTTACTTTCTTCGGCTTTCTTTCGTTTCAGAAGTTCTTTCTTCTGTGCTGCATATCGTTTTGCTTTTTCAAGGCTTTCCTGTTCCTTCTTTTCCATTTCAAGCATTCGTTCTTCATAACTTTTTGTTGATTTTGCCATGATTACATTCCCCTTTCTTTTACAAACATAAGTTCTCGGTTGCGTATCAGAAGAAGCACATGGTATAATCTTCTTGCGTGTAGGTATATCATGGCTTCGGTCTGATAGAACCTTTGGCGGTTTCTTTGGAAGCCGCCTTTTTAATTTGCCGCAGTTCTTGTTACGGCTTTTACATTTCCTCTATCCCTCAAATCACGACCTTCATTCGCTTCCATAAACATTTCCAGAATATCGGTTTTAATCAGGACTTTGCGACCAACCTTTAATACTGGAAGTTTCTTCCATTCTACAAGCTGTCTTAAGGTGTTTCTGCCGATTCCCGTATAGTCAGCAGCTTCTTCGATGGATAATGCAATTTTTCTTTGCGTCATATAATCACCTCCTTATAAATTGCATTATGCAATTCTTGTGATGTAAGTATATCCTTTTCATATCTTTTTGTCAAGCGTTACGAAATATTAAAAATAATTTTTAAGTTGCATATTGCAATTTCAGAAAAACAATGCTATAATTCATACATACCGAAAAAGGAGGCAGTCAGCATGAAAGATAAAGAACTACGCAAGCTGATAGGCAGCAGAGTAAAACAGCGCCGTCTGGAATTGAATCTGACACAGCCTTATGTCGCAGAAAAGATGGGGGTTACCGCTTCTACAATCCTGCGTTATGAGAATGGTTCGATTGACAATACGAAAAAAATGGTGCTGGAAGGTCTTTCGGAAGCACTCCATGTATCTGTGGAATGGCTCAAAGGGGAAACAGATGAATATGAAACCGACATTACGGATAAGAGAGAGTTACAGATTCGTGATGCGATGGGAGATATTCTGGAACAGTTACCGCTTGCCCTTACCAAAGAAGAAGATGCTTTTTCAAAAGATTTATTACTGCTGATGTTAAAACAATATGGTCTGTTTTTGGATTCCTTCCAGTTCGCCTGCAAAAACTTCAAGGGGAATGCTGGTCAGACGGATATTGCCAAAACAATAGGGTTTGAATCGAATGAGGAATATAATGAGATTATGTTCTTAAGGGAAATCACTCACACCATCAATGCTTTTAATGAGATGGCAGACGTTGTAAGGCTCTATTCCAAGAAACCAAAAACAGCAGAACAAAGGCTTGCAAATCTTTTATCAGAAGTCTTATACGAAGATTCCGAATCGGTATAGTAAGACAACCGGAGTTATGATATACTTACACGCACGAAGCATTTCATCAGTTCCGATTGTCTAATATCGAAAGGAGACATACGATTATGGCAAAAGGATCTGTAAGAAAAAAAGGAAAGAAATGGTACTACCGCTTCTATGTAGAGGACGCAAGCGGCAATCTTGTTCAGAAAGAATGCGTTGGAACAGAAAGCAAAAGTGAAACTGAAAAGCTGCTCCGTCAGGCAATGGATGATTATGAGAAAAAGAAATTTGTTGCCAAAGCGGAAAATCTCACAGTCGGACAACTTCTGGATGTGTGGGCAGAGGAGGAATTAAAAACAGGTACGCTCAGCAATGGTACTGTGGAGAATTACCTCGGAACAATCCGAAATATCAAGAAACACCCATTGGCAGAACGGAAACTGAAAAATGTAACCTCTGAACATTTGCAATCCTTCTTTGATTTGCTTTCCTTCGGGGGAGTTCATCCCGACGGAAAAGAGAGAAAGGGTTACAGCAAAGATTACATCCATTCTTTTTCCGCAGTCATGCAGCAGTCCTTCCGCTTTGCAGTATTTCCAAAACAGTATATTACGTTCAATCCCATGCAGTATATTAAACTGCGGTATCAGACGGACGAAGTTGATTTGTTTTCGGATGAGGACATGGACGGAAATATCCAACCAATTTCACGAGAAGATTATGAAAGATTGCTTGCTTATCTGCAAAAAAAGAACCCAGCCGCAATACTTCCAATCCAGATAGCCTATTATGCCGGGCTTCGTATTGGAGAAGCCTGTGGTTTGGCATGGCAGGACGTAAATCTGGAAGAACAATGCCTTACCATAAGACGCAGCATCCGATATGATGGCTCAAAGCGCAAATATATCATCGGACCAACCAAGCGGAAAAAAGTGAGGATTGTTGATTTTGGAGATACGCTGGTAGAGATTTTCCGTAATGCCCGGAAAGAGCAGTTAAAAAATCGAATGCAGTACGGAGAACTTTATCACACGAACTACTACAAAGAGGTCAAAGAGAAAAACAGAGTGTACTACGAATATTATTGCTTAGACAGAACAGAGGAAGTCCCGGCAGATTATAAAGAAATTTCTTTCGTCTGCTTAAGACCGGATGGTTGTCTGGAACTTCCGACTACTTTGGGGACGGTATGCAGAAAGGTGGCAAAAACATTAGAGGGATTTGAAGGCTTTCATTTCCACCAGTTACGTCACACCTATACAAGCAACCTTTTAGCAAATGGAGCTGCCCCAAAAGATGTGCAGGAATTGTTGGGACACTCAGATGTCAGTACCACAATGAACGTCTATGCTCACTCCACAAGAGATGCGAAACGAAAATCGGTTCGGCTTCTTGATAAAGTGGTAGGCAATGACTAAAAAATTTCCCTTATTTCCCTTGTGATTATCTCATAAGGGCAAAAATAAGGGAAACTACATATCATTTCACTAATGGACAGGCGGGAAAGCCTATAAAATGGGGAAAGTTAGAGAGATAATTATATAAATTTCAGTTTGTATAATTGAAAAAATGAAAAACGCATAGACAACTGTGTCTATTAGTGAAAATACGACATTTCTCGCTTTGTGTCGTGTTATTTGCAGATAACAGATTCTATATTTGATGATGAAAGGAGGAGTTGAGGTGGACCAAGTAAAAATCGGGAATTTTTTAAAAAAACTTCGCAAAGAAAAAGGCATTACACAGGAGCAGTTGGCAGAAATATTAAATGTCTCTGGAAGGACCGTATCCAGATGGGAAACCGGAAACAATATGCCGGATATCAGTATTCTTGTGGATATTGCAGATTATTATGATATCAGCATTCCTGAGATTATCAGTGGAGAAAGGAAAAGCGAGATGATGAACGAAGAAGAAAGAAAAATTGCTAAAACAATGTCAGATTATGCAACTACAGAGAAAGAGAAGATTTTTAAGGAAATGAAGCTCCAAAGTGTCATGGGAGTTTGTGCATTGGTTCTATACTGGATTCTGCATGAAACAGGTGCATATATGTATAATGATGTGTTAGGAAAGCTTGCCGGCTATTGTGAGACCTTGGTATCTGTGTCAGTCATAATGATGGCAGCATTTACGACAGGATCTTTAAGCAAGGTGCGGAGCAAGAGTAGGAAAGTTTTTGTGTTCGAAAATTTCCCAAAACCTATGCAATTAGTTGTAACTGCAGTTGTTGCTTTTGGTGGAGCTGCTGTGATCAAGCTGGTACTGGTGTATTTTTTCGGCTTATAAGTATTTTCAAATTCGTATTACATACTATGGAAAAAGAACTTTTTGACATTCTTACAGATGCGTGATAATATGCTTATAGAAAAAAGAGTGCTACCGATAGACGGTTAGTCCGTTTTACTATTTAGAATATCTATCAAAGATAACCGCTTAGTTTGCAGACAGGGCGGTTATTTTTGTGGTTTATGATTATCTTTGCCTAATGTATATCTGATACTAAAGCAGGTTAAGCCGAAGCTCACTACTGCTATGAAGTCAACAATACTCATTGGCTTAGTTCTTCTTTCCATTGGATTCCTTTACAGGTTTCTATGTAATCAGAAGGTCACAGGTCTCCGTTTCACTTCGGTCGTTGCAAAACGAGTGCCACTGGCACTCAGCAACCTCTGTTGAAAGACTAACCGCCTACCGTTATGATAACACTCATGTTCGGATTATAACATATATCCTTTATCGTCACAATATGTCATTTTAATCCCCATAACTTACATTATATTGTTACAAAAAAGAACCCATACCATCTAGCATGAGTCCTTAAAAAAATCCTATCCCTTTCTATTTCACTTTCAGCCCTTTAAAAATCTTCGCATAAGTCTTCTTCACTTTCTTCGGCACCTTAATTACCATCTTTTTATTTACACCCTTAAATGCCTTCTTGCTGGCTGTTTTCTTGGTGAGTTTTGTTGTCTTGATCTTTACACTTAACTGCTCTTGCGTTCTGGTTTTTCTGTTCTTTTTTCGGTTAAACCGAAATCTAAAGATAAAAAAATAAGTCTATCATATGGCACGCCATATACAGATTCAATTTTTCTTAAAATCGGGATATCTGGATATGATTTTCCTCTTTCATAATTTCCTAATGTGTCTGTACTTACTCCAATTTTTTGTGCTGCCTCTGGTAATACAGACTGGACGGTAAATAACAATAAAGCTAAAGGTCGTAAAATGGTTAATGACATGAAAAAATTATTACTACGAGCCTTTAACAGCGAATGCGATGAGACCATCGGAAAAGTAAAATATAATAATATAGAAACTTCCGTACGGAAAATCGTAAAAAGCGCCGAACAAATTCAAAAATTAGGAACCATCATGAGTGTATATATTAATCAATCCTATATAGATTTAAAAATAGTAGAATTATATCTGGCTTTTGAATACCAACAGAAAAAGCAACAGGAAAAAGAAGAACAACGTGAACTTCGTGCCCAGCAACGTGAAGAAGCAAAACTCAAAAAAGAAATTGAAGAAAAGCGAAAAAAAATTAAGAAAGAACAGACCCATTACCAGCAGACACTTAAAAATCTTCTGTCCCAAATCAAAGAACATGGTGAGACCGAGGATTTGATCGCAAAAAAAGCGGAATTAGAAACTGAACTTTCCAATATTGATAAGTCCATAAAAGATATTGATTACAGAGAAGCAAACCAGAAAGCCGGATATGTATATGTTATTTCAAATGTAGGGTCTTTTGGTGAAAATATTTATAAAATAGGTATGACAAGAAGATTAGAACCGCAAGATAGAGTAGATAAGCTTGGAGATGCCTCTGTTCCGTTTAAATTCGATGTTCATGCCATGATATTCTCTGATAATGCTCCTGCTCTGGAGGCAGCTTTACATCGAGCTTTCGAAGACAGAAAGTTAAATATGGTTAATACCAGACGAGAATTTTTCTATGTAACACTCGATGAGATAAAGCAGGTTGTTAAGGAAAACTTTGATAAAACTGTGGAATTTATAGACTTCCCCGATGCTGAGCAATATAGGACATCTTTAAAGATGAGAGAACAATTGCTCGCATAATATTAAAAAAAGAGACCAGAGATGCCATATAATATCATCATTTATACTGTTCTCTTTTTATTTATAAAAATTTTATCTAACCAAATATCTGTTCAATACTTCTATAAGTTTATCCTTATATTTATACAAATCATTCAATGATTCGATGTAAAAACGAATAAATTTTTTATTTTCATCTGGAATCAATAATTGCTTTTTCCTTGTATCCAGATTAATTCTGCATATCTGCTTCCAACTATTATTCTTATAAAGTATCCCAAAATAACTCTCTGTGTCCTTATATTTGATATCTTCAATAGGCACAGTATCAGCTAACATACCACGAATAATATTAAAGGACTCAATTTCTGCCTCTGTTGTCACAATTTTAGATACTGGCTCTTCATTCCCCTGTTCTTCCGTATTTTCTGTTTCATCTTACATGGTATCAAAAACCTCATTTAATTTTTGATTTACGATATCATTTATAAAAGCTGAAAATGCTTTCCTAACCATAGGTTTGAATTTCTCAACCATATTTTTGTTTTTCTTACCAGTATATATGTCGTTAAGTACAAATCGGACAAATTCATCTGATGGAGTATCAAACTCATCTTCGAAAACTTTTTTAATAAGAGTACTATATTTTAATTCTTCTGCAGCTTTGTATATATTAGATTTATCAAATGTCTCTTTTCTAAATTTCATTAATGCCTTTATTCCTGATTCATTTATATTTTCAAGATTCACCTCTACAAATGGTTCTAAATCCATGATATTATCTTTTTCAAGATCTGTATAGAATCTATAAACAATGCCATTTGTAAGTATTCCAAATTTAACTGGAGCTGCGGCAAAATATCTAAATAATTGACTTGCGTGCTTATCTAAATCTTCGTTACAGGATTTGCATTCTACAAATATGCATGGTTTTCCGTCTATAATAATCGCATAATCTACTTTTTCTCCCTTTTTAATGCCTACATCTGCTACATATTCTGGAAAAAATTCTGTAGGATTAAATACATCATACCCTAAAATCTGAAAAAATGGCATAATAAAAGAGGTTTTTGTTGCTTCCTCTGTAACTACTGAGTTTTTTAATGTCGATATTCTTTTTGACAACTGCTTAATTTGTTCATTGAAATCCATAATACTATTTTCTCCTAATTGTATAATTTTTTTATTATATAATATCAATTTTTATTTATAATTTATATTGACAAATCGTACAAAATATATGTTCATCTAAACTAACTGGATACTTAATGATATTTTTCTGAAACCCAAAATGAATAATATGCTACAAACCAGGATATACTTGAATTATCTGACTCAATATGATATATTGAAGTCAGAAAAGAGTAAATGGTGATATCATTTATGCACCAAAAACCCCTCGGTACCGCTAATACCGAGGGGTTTTATTTGGGGCTTGGTTGCCGTTGTTCTTTACTTCTTCTTCCGGCCAAACCACTTGCTAAGTAACTTCATAATCATCTCAACAATGATTCCTGAAATAATACCAGCCAATACCGAAAAAAGAAAAGAGTATAATGATATCATTTGTGCACCTCCCTTCCGTCACCAGTATAGGGAGCGGCAACGATGGGATTATAACATAATTTTCTAAAAAAGTCTTTATTTAATCATCAATTTTTAACATTTTTCAACATTCTCTTGCACATATGTTCTGCACAGAGTATAATGACCCTATAAATGAAAAAAATCCGGTACTGACAATACCGGATTTCAAGTTACCTATCAACCAGGATGGCTGATAATCTCTGCAACACTTAGATTATAACACGCATCCTACAAAATGTATAGGGTGTATTTTTTATACCCAAAATTCGAAAGGATGAGAATAATGAAGTTACCTAATGGCTATGGATCAGTACATAAACTCTCTGGAAATCGAAGGAATCCATGGAGAGCGAGAAAAACTACCGGTTGGTCTCTTGATAAAAAAACAATGAAATACAAGCAGGAATATACAACTCTTGGCTACTATCCTACAAAAAAGGAAGCTTTGCAGGCTCTGGCCGCTTATAATGAACAACCATATGATTTGGATAATAATCTGACAGTAATGCAGCTATACGAACGCTGGAGCAAGGAATATTTTCAATCTTTGAAAGGTAAATCCGGACAACGAACTATTACTTCTGCGTGGGCTTACTGCTCTGATGTATACGATATAAAAGTAAGAGACCTTCGGGCAAGGCATATAAAAGGATGTATTGATGATGGTACGGCTGTTGTACGTGGAGTAAAGAAGACAGCTTCCGCCGGAACAAAGTCACGAATCAAAAGTATATTTAACCTTATGCTTGATTATGCTTTAGAATATGAAATTGTTGATAGAAACTATGCCCGAACTTTTAATTTATCCGATGATATCATTAAAGAGAAAGCAGAAGCCAAACGGCAGCACATTCCTTTTACCGATAGGGAAATGGAAATATTATGGGCAAATGTTGATAAGGTTCTTTACGTGGATGTAGTTCTCATTCAATGCTATTCTGGATGGCGGCCTCAAGAATTAGGGCTAATAGAAATGGATAGAGTGGATTTAGATAACTGGGAATTTACCGGCGGCATAAAGACAGATGCCGGTATTGACAGACTTGTTCCAATTCACCCTCGAATCAGAGAATTGGTTAAGCAAAAATATGATGAGGCAATTCGTCTCGGAAGTGATTATCTGATTAACTGCATAGACAGTCAACGAAAGAACGATATTAAAATGACTTATGACAAATATAACTACCGTTTTGAAAGAATCAGAGATACTTTAAAGCTCAACCCAGAACATCGACCACATGATCCTCGAAAACATTTTTCCACAATGGCAAAGAAATATAAGGTTGACGAATATGCTCTCAAGTATATGATCGGCCACAAGATTGAAGATATTACAGAAAAGGTTTATACGCAGCGTGATGTTAATTGGCTCAAAGAAGAACTAGAAAAAATAGTTTAAAATCCACCGGGATAGCTCTTGCTATCTCGGTTTTTCTATGCTTGAATTTGTGTATTACCGCGTGTATTACGCGTGTATTACTTGTGTATTATTTGTGTATTGTTAGCTGATTTTTCGCCATTTTTCTGCATTTTGAATGTTCAATTTCTATATTTTTACACAAACAATAAAAGTGGCATAGAGCCTTTATCTATGCCACTTTTGTAAAGTTTTCAATGATTGAAATTTAGAATCTACCTGCTTTTGCGGCTTCTTCAACGCTTACAGCTACAGCTACTGTAGCACCTACCATAGGGTTGTTACCCATTCCGATAAGTCCCATCATCTCAACGTGAGCTGGTACGGAAGAAGATCCTGCGAACTGTGCATCAGAGTGCATACGTCCCATTGTATCTGTCATACCGTAGGAAGCTGGACCTGCTGCCATGTTATCTGGGTGAAGTGTACGTCCTGTACCACCACCGGAAGCTACGGAGAAGTATTTCTTTCCTGCTTCTAATCTTTCTTTCTTGTATGTTCCTGCTACTGGATGCTGGAAACGAGTTGGGTTTGTGGAGTTACCTGTGATAGAAACGTCAACATTTTCTTTCCACATGATTGCAACACCTTCGCAAACGTCGTTTGCACCATAACAGTTAACTTTTGCACGTAATCCGTCAGAGTAAGATTTACGGAATACTTCTTTTACAGTGTTTGTGTATGGATCGTATTCTGTCTCAACAAATGTGAATCCGTTGATACGGGAAATGATCTGTGCAGCGTCTTTTCCTAAACCGTTTAAGATAACTCTTAATGGTTTTGTTCTAACTTTATTAGCTTTTTCAGCAATTTTGATTGCACCTTCAGCAGCAGCGAAAGATTCATGTCCAGCTAAGAAAGCGAAACATTGAGTGTTTTCGTTTAATAACATTGCTCCTAAGTTACCATGACCTAAACCTACTTTACGATCATCAGCAACAGATCCTGGAATACAGAATGATTGTAATCCAACACCGATTGTTTTAGCAGCATCTTCTGCTTTAGTATCACCATTTTTAATTGCCATAGCAGCACCAACTGTATATGCCCAACAAGCGTTTTCGAAACAAATTGGTTGTGTAGATTTTACGATATCATAAACGTTGATACCTTTTTCATCACAAATAGCTTTTGCTTCTTCGATTGATTTGATATCATATTTAGCTAATGCAGCGTTAATTTGATCAATTCTTCTTTCATAACTTTCAAATAATGCCATTTTTTCGTATCCTCCTATTATTCTTTTCTTGGATCGATGTATTTAGCAGCATCGTTGAATCTACCGTAGTTACCTTTAGCAGCTTCTAAAGCTTCATTAGCATCTTTTCCATCTTTAATCATTTCCATCATTCTACCTAAGTTAACGAATTCGTAACCGATAATTTCATCATTTGTATCTAAAGCGATACGAGTAATGTAACCTTCAGTTAATTCTAAGTAACGAGGTCCTTTTAATTTAGTAGAGTATGATGTACCTACCATTGATCTTAAACCTTTACCTAAGTCTTCAAGACCAGCACCTACAGGTAATCCACCTTCAGAGAATGCTGATTGAGTACGTCCATAAACGATTTGTAAGAATAATTCTCTCATAGCTGTGTTAATAGCATCACATACTAAGTCTGTAT
>ENA-OPDA01002552-OPDA01002552.1-human-gut-metagenome-genome-assembly--contig:-NODE-2552-length-10331-cov-1.593908_pt1 | contig 10331 bp, 6 predicted proteins | sample MGYA00241253_ERZ501486 | MGnify/ENA primary metagenome ERZ501486 (study PRJEB25962, sample SAMEA2042510) | human gut metagenome | biome: human gut; feature: human-associated habitat; material: faeces... | reverse complement strand
GTGGCCGTCCTTTCGCTCGACCATCCACTCGCCGAACGTGACACCGTCGAGATAGACGACCTTATCGACGAGAATTTCCTCATGCTTCCCCAAGGCTCGTTCGTAAGCGAGCTCGTCCTTTCCCTTTGTCGCGAAGCTGGATTTGGCCCACGTGTTACGTTCACCGGCAAACGAGCCGAGAACATCATCTCTCTTGTCGCACGCGGCGCCGGTGCCTCATTCCTCATGCGCAAGCCGGCGGAATCGCTTGCCAGCGGAAAGGGAGCCCTGGTGCCGCTTGAGCCCGCGACGACCTCCGAGGTCAGGCTCTACCTCAAGCGGAACGCCGCGCACTCGCAGGCGGTCGTCTCGTTCATCGGCTTCCTCCCCTACCGTCAGCTCCTGCAGGGCGACCGTGCGTCTTCCACCGCGGCACGACCGTCATAATCCCCGCTGCTCCACAACCGCAGGCTTGTGTCCGCAAACACGCTGACAACGGCACAAAACACAAATATGCCTCGGGCGGCACGTCACCGTCCGAGGCATATTTAGTTAAAGTGCGCAGACAGACTAGTCCACCGAGATGTTGAGCGCCTTACCGCCCTCGTCCTTCCTGGTACCGATCACCATAGCGGCGACAAGAGCCAGAACGAAAGCGACCACACCGGAGATGACAAGGCCGATAAAGCCCGTGTCGATGCCGGCAGGGTTAATAAAGCTCGGGAAACCGAGCGGGCCGGAGGCACCGAAGGCATAGAGTTTGGCACCCATGAGGCCGGCAATGGCGCCGCCTACACCAGCGGAAATAAAGGTTGCCCACATAAGACGCTTACGCGGCAGCAAGATGGCGTAAAGCGCAGGCTCGTTGACACCGAAAATCGAAGAGACAAGGGCGGGAATGTTGACGGCAGCATTTTCCTCGGAGTCCTTGGTTCGGATGACCATGCCAAGCACAGCACCGGCGATGGCACAACCGCCTGCATACACGAGCGGGTTAATGAGGTCATAGCCGTAGGTTGCGACATCGAGAAACCACAGCGGGATGATACCCCAGTGCAGGCCGAACATGACGAGCAGGCTCCAGAACGTGCCGATGACAAAGCCGGCGAGGGCGGGCTGGACGTTGATGAGCATCAGAATGATCTGGGCAACGATGTTGGAGAGGACCGTCATGACCGGACCGACCACAAGCAGGCCAAGGATGCCGCAAATGAGGAGCGTCAGGATGTTGGAGAAGAACGAGCTCACAAGCGCGGGCAGCGCGTTAGAAAGGGCCTTGTGCACCTTGGAGGCAATCCAGACGATAAAGATCGCAGGCAGAATCGTCGATGAGTAATTCTGCATGATCAGCGGGATGCCAAAAATATCACCATAGACATTGGACTCGAAGACCGTGCCGGCGCCGAGCGTGTAGAGCGGATCTCCGCCCATAAGGGCAACGAGCGTCGGGTAGACGAGGATACCACCGAGCGCCATTCCCATAACGGGCTTAAGTCCGAACTTCTTGGCCGACGTCCAGCCAATGATTAGCGGAAAGTAATAGAAGACCGAATCTCCGATTGCCGAGAGCGTCACATACGTATTGCTGTCCTTGGCTAGCCAACCGGCAACCGTGCAGAGCGCGAGCATCGACTTGATAAAGCCACCGGCCATAAGCACGCCAAGAACCGGTTGCAGGATCTCGGAGATGATGGCAAGCAGACGCGAGAATGGATCGCCCTTTTTGACGTCGTCGCCCTCATCGATATCGAGTGCGGGCTTGGAGTCGAACCCGCCAATCTGAACAAGGTCGTTGTAGACGGCCTCGACAGTGGCACCAATCACGACCTGATACTGTCCGCCGGCCTGGATGACGTCAACGATGCCCTTCGTCGCCTTAAGCTCATTGGTCTGGGCGAGCGATTCATCCTTGAGGTGGAAGCGGAGACGCGTAATGCAGTGGCTCACGTCTAACACATTGTCTCGACCACCGACCTTTGTGATGATTTCATCGCAAAGCTTCTGGTATTTCATGGAATTCTCCTTTTTCTGAGCGGGGCATAGCGTAGATTTCATGCCTCCGTAGTCGACGTGGGAGGACAAGGAACCCGCTTCCCCCTTTGAAATCCGCGGACGCACGTACGCCCGGGATGGGAAACGGCAGAGAAGATGGAAGATGCCGATCACATGGCAGCGAGCCTCATTGGCCCATGTCACGCAATCAGGTCTACAGACGCGAATCTGCTGCGCCGAGAAGTCTTGTCGTCTGGCAGAACTTGTCACACAGACGTTCCGGTTCGCCCTGGGGAATCTGAGTACGCTCGGTCTCAAAGGAGAGGCCGTACTCGCGTGCCGGAAGGAAATACTCGAAATAGCCGTTGGTGTAACCGCAAACTATTCCCTCGACCGGGCATTCGCGCTTCATGCGAATACCCAAGTCGCTGCCGAGCTCACTCGGGAACACAAAGAGATGCAGGCCGCCCAAACTGATGACGGCACACTTAAGCGTGAGCGAAAAGTCGTCATGGGCAACGGTGTGATAGAACGTCTGAGGCTCGATGCAGTCGAGAACGACCTCGCGATCGAGCTTGATCTGGGAAATCGCCTCGGCAAGACCGGTCGAAACGCGCTCGACCTCGGGAATGCCGCGTCCCTGGCGAAAATTGCGGTCGCTACAGTCGCCAGCAGCACCGACGACCATGGCCGGATAGTAACCAAGACTCTGAGCGAGCTTTTTGCCGGTAAGACCGGCGAGTTCGCTCGTGAGCTCCGTGCAGTCGGGTCCGACGCAAGCGGAATGCACCGCCCAGTTCACAAAGCCCGCAAATGGCTTGCCTTCGGTATCGAAGAACGATACGACAATGACCTCATTGTCGGCGAGTTCACCTGGAATGATGCGGTTGTCGTAGAAACCGGTGATGACCTGCTTGCCCAAGCGACAAATCGCGGGCTGTGCGTTGGCGCGGCACTCCTCAAAGCATTGGCAAATGGTATCGAGGAACCAGCGGTAGTAGTTCTCGTCGAATTTTCCCGTCCACCAGCTGCGGTGGTAAGCGACGATTGAAGTATGGTCGTGCGTCGCCGAGAGCAGGACGCAATCACGGTCAATGCCGTAGCGCTCGGCGAGCATTGTCTTGACCTCCTCGGCCATGCTTTCCTCGAACTCGAGGACATCGGCGTTGAAGAGAAAAACTTCGCGGTCGTCCTGTTGGAAAAGAATCGCGTTGGCGAAGACGTCGTCATGGACGCTTGTCGCAGGCTCCAGACGGTTGGGGAGGTTACGGTATCCGATTAGATAGATGTCGCCTTGCGGGGTAATCTTGCGGCGTGCATGTCCGATATTCATGCAAGTTCTCCTTTTTGTCGCGCCGCGTTCAAAGCGGCAAGGATGGTTTGGAGGAGGCGCTCATGGGAGCCGGCGGCAAAGCCGGAGTTCATGGCCTCATAGGTGATTTTCTCGTACGCATCGGGGGCCGGCAGATACTTCTGCCCTCCGTTGACAAGCGTGGCAAAGAGCACGGGGCAGAATCGGGCGGCGCGCACGGCGGCGCCAAACGAGCTCGAAACCTCGGGCTGGATACCAACGAACTCGGCATTTCCCAGCCGAAGTAAATAGACCCTCGTACGCTGTTCGCCTACCGCATGAAACTCATAAGTTCGATGCGGGGCCAATGAGCAGAAGTCGGCGCGCGTCTGGGCGGGCAAAAGGACGTCGACCGTGCGAGCATCGACGCCGATGGCATCGTCCTCACGCGCCGCACGGACGGCCTCAATCAACGCATCGCTCATAGCGCGACCCTGTCGATGCAGCATGCGATATCCACTCTCGTGAGCATCTAACGTTTGCTTCGCCCCGGTCGAATCGAACGCAACGGTCACGGCGCGCTCCGCCGGACTCTGATCCCCCGCGGCACCGGGCAGCAGCAACACGACTCCGCCCAATTCGCGCTCGAGAGCCATGGCGGCAAAGCCAAAGAGGTCCCCGCTCACCAAGCGCTTCCCCTGAGAATCGTGCGATCCGTCGAGCACGGAAGACTGGACATCAGCCGTCGCAAGCATGGCAACGAACCCGCCCTCGGCATCCCTCGCGACAAGTACGGGCATCGCGTGGTCGGCAAACCCCTTGGGGTCTACTCCCAGCCACCAGCCGGCCGGTGTCTCAATGTCGCGGTTAACGTTCACAGGACAGTAGCCCTCCGCCGAGGCGAGCGTGACAGAGCGAATGCCCGCAACCGCCTGCTCAACGGCCGCGCGTGTCGCGGCGATGAGCGCGGCACGATAGCGCTCATTTCGATCGCGGGCATCGGTGTCGGCCAGATGCCCAGGGGTGCGCACGTGAGGCGCAGAAAACGTGTGGGTCGGGACCACCCAAGAAAAGGCGCCGTCGCAATTGGAGACATCCTTGACAACCTCACGCAGATCGACGAGTAGGGCCGGAGCGATCGAGGTAACCTCAAGTGAAAGGATGCAAGCGCGCCGCCCCATCCCTTCGACCACGAAGGCACGGGCAAAGATTTCATGACGGAGTACGTCGAAACCGTCGAACGGCAATACGTCCTCTAAGTTAATGGCCACCCGGGCGGCTCCGGCCTTCATCTCTCCCTTATCCATGGCGAACGCCCTCCTTTATCTGTCGCTCACTCGATGCCGTACAAGCGCTGTGCCGTGCCGCCAAGCATAAGGTCCTTGTCCGTATCACTTAAATCTGTGGCGCGGACGCAGGCGACACCCTCTGTTAGCCACTCGCGTTTAACGGGATAACTCGTACCAAAGACAATATGGTCTGCACCAAGGACTTCAACCGCACAGGCAAGAAGCGTCTCGCCCCAAGGCTGAGCATGGGACATGTCGAAATAAACGTTGTTCTCAAGACGCTTGGAGACCGTCTCGGTATCGGTCTGGAAGCGACCCGAGGCATCTGGACGCTTGGGACCGTGCGGCAGCAGCATCTCCTTAAACGCAAAATAAGCGCCACCGAGCATGGAGTGGACCATCTTGACGTTGGGATAACGCTCGAAGAAGTCGCTGAAGATTTCACGACCGATTGCCGTGGTCTGGTCGACGCAACGGCCGTAGGAGCGACGCAGGTTGTCGTATGTGAGCAGAGACGTGTTCTCGACCGGTACGGGCACATGGTGCACGTAAACGGTGACGCTGCGTTCGTTCAGTCGCTCAAAAAAGCTCGAAAAGATCGGATCGTCGAGATAGCGCCTGCCGTAGTGGGCGCAGAGCTGCACGCCCGCGAAACCCTCGTCGAGCCTGCGATCGAGCTCCTCGAGGTTCGCCTCGGTGCCAAAGGGAGGCACGGCGACAAGCGGTATCAAGCGACCGTTCGACGCTTTTGCGTCAGCGGCCATACCGTCGTTGAAGCGCCGGCACATCTCGAGTGACATCCACTCATGGCAGCCGGGGAGTTTGAGAATCGCTTTATCGACCCCCGCCTCGTCCATGTCTGCCAGACGCTTCTCAAGGGTGTAGTCTCCCTCGATATAGTTGAGGCCTGGGAAGCCAGCGGGCTTTTCGATCACAATCTGTCGCTTGCCCGTGGGGCTTACGGTCAGGTAGCCCTCGGTGTCGTAAGCGCGGGGCACCTCGGCCAAAAACTGTTCACAGAGTGTCTCGTCATGGAAGATGCGCTCGTCAAACCAGTAGGAATTTGCATCGATAATCATTGGTGGGGACCGCCTTTCATCTTGTCGAGAACATTCTAAAAAAGCGGACACACGGACATCAATTCCAGTTGAAGCACACTGTATTCCATTTTGGAATATAGTTTTCCGTTCACACGCGATTCCCACTCGCCCAAACGATCGAGACACCGACAACGCGAGCTTTAACAGAAAACGGGCGACCCGAATCTGTTACGGGCCGCCCGTTAAATGACAGACTATCTCTGTCGTTATGATTGACGGTAATGGTCAAAGAAGTCGGCGAGGTCTTCGAGCGACTCTTTGAGCACTTCCATGCGCGGCAGGTACACGATGCGGAAGTGGTCGGGCTCAGCCCAGTTGAAGCCGCCGCCGCGCGTAATCAGGATCTTCTTCTCGTGCAGCAGGTCAAGGGCGAATTGCTCGTCATCGGTGATGTTGAACTTTTTAACATCCATCTTGGGGAAGATGTAGAACGCCGCACGCGGCTTAACCACCGAGATGCCGTCAATCTTGTTGAGCGCCTCATACACAAAGTTGCGCTGCTCGTAGACACGGCCGCCGGGACGGACGTAGTCGTTGACCGACTGATGGCCACCGAGTGCCGTCTGAACGATCGACTGAGCCGGCACGTTGGAGCACAGGCGCATGTTCGAGAGCATGTTGACGCCCATGATGAAGTCGCTCATGCAGCGCTGGTTGCCCGAAAGCACCATCCAGCCAATACGATAGCCTGCAATCATGTGCGACTTGGACAGACCGCTAAAGGTAACGCAGGGCAGGTCGGGGGCGAGCGAGGCAATCGAGACGTGCTCGTAGCCGTCCATGCACAGGCGGTCGTAGATCTCATCGGCAAAGATCATCATCTGATGCCTGCGTGCAATCTCGACGATGCCCTCGAGCACCTCGCGCGGATAGACGGAACCCGTGGGGTTGTTGGGGTTGATGATGACGAGGGCTTTGGTCGCGCTCGTAATCTTGGACTCCATATCCTCCAGGTCGGGATACCAATCCGCCTGCTCATCGCACAGATAGTGCACAGGATGACCGCCGGCAAGGGTTGCGCACGCCGTCCAGAGCGGATAGTCGGGGCTGGGGATCAGAATCTCGTCGCCATTGTCGAGCAGCGCGTTCATCGAAAGCTGAATGAGCTCGGACACGCCGTTGCCCGTGTAGATATGCTCCATCTGAACGTTGGGCAGGCCCTTGATCTGCGAATACTGCATGATAGCTTTACGAGCGCTAAAAAGACCTTTTGAATCGCTATAGCCTTCGCAATCGGGCAGTTGATGGCGCATATCTTGAACAACCTCATCAGGAGTGCGGAAGCCAAAAGGAGCAGGGTTTCCAATGTTAAGTTTTAAGATGCGCATACCTTGGCGCTCCATACGGGCAGCTTCATCAACAACGGGTCCGCGGACATCGTACAAGACATTATCAAGCTTGGAAGATTTCTTGAACTCGCGTGTCTGCGTGGTGGATTGAGAATCGGAGATTGGTTCGTCTCGTTGTTCGGACTTTGAAGTTTCGAGCAGTTCATCTGAAGCAATAGGAGTTTCATTGAGTGTTTCGCTGCGTGTAACAAGGTCGTTGAGAGTGGCATGTCTGTTTTCTGCGGAAACAGAAGCGCCCGAGAGCCAATCTTCGCGTACGTCTAGGATTTGAGCAAGGAGCGCAACAACGTCAGGACGAGGGGTAGTTTTGCCGCTTACATATTGGCTTACCTGGCTTTTTCCAAGTTTGATTCCCTTATCTTGAGCAATGCGAATAAGATCGGATTGCTTGTAATTACATTTTTCCATAGCGCTTTTTAAGCGATCTGAAAATGTTTGCTGAGACATAGGAACTCCTAAGACCAAATAATGTACTGAGGAAGGCTGAAGTTCAATCCTCAAATTGAACTTTTGAACTTCTAGGTTCAATTTTTTTGGCAGTATAGCATGAACTTTTGAACTTCTAGGTTCAATTTCGCTGAAAATAGACAAAAAGATGGTTAATATTTGAAGAAGCGTCATATAAATATAGCGAAAAAAAGGAAATAGTATTAGGTTTATACGGCTTTAATTGTTTTGTTCAATTTCGCGCATTGCTCAAGCAATAATCAAAGATAGATAACCGTATTGAATGTATAGAGCCAGAAAGGTTTGAACGTGTATGCCCTCATCTAAGCAATTAGCTGATAAACAAGTGAAATCATTGAGTGGGTTTGGGCTTACAAAGCAGCAAACAGCAATGGTTGTTGTTTTGTTACTGGGAGCTGTTTTGGTTGTATTGAACCAAACCCTCCTTTCTCCTGCATTGCCGACAATTATGTCTGATATGCAGGTTGATGCAACAACGGTTCAGTGGCTTACCTCGGGCTATGCTTTGGTTGAAGCAATAATCATTCCTCTAAATGCATTCTTTATGGGTCGTTTCCGTACGCGCCAGCTCTTTATTGGTGGAATTATGATGTTTGCCGTTGGAACCATTGTGGCGGCATTAGCTCCTGTCTTCTGGGTAATTCTTCTTGGTCGCTGTATGCAGGCATGCGCAACGGGAATTATTATGCCGATGGTTTTTACGCTCATTTTGTTGGTGTTTCCTCGCGAAAAACGTGGAAGTGCAATGGGTATCGTAGGTTTGGTTATCGCTTTTGCTCCTGCCGTTGGTCCTTCCCTTTCGGGTGTGTTGGTTGATACGGTTGGATGGCGTGCCTTATTTATCATTGTTGCGGTTGCTGCAATTTGTGTGATCATTGCCGCCAAGAAGGCTTTGAGTGACCAAGGTCCCTTTGATCCTGCAACGTTTGATAAGCCTTCTGTAGTACTGCTTGCAATTGGTATGGTGGGTCTGCTGTATGGTCTTTCAAGCTTTGCTTCTTCTGAGAACGTTCTTATTCCTATTGTTTTGATGATCGTCGGAATCATTTTTATGGCCTTCTTCGTAAAGCGGCAGCTCAAGCTCGAGGTTCCGCTTCTAAAAGTTGATGTTTTGAAGGCGCGTAGATTCCGAATTATTTCTTGCATCGTTCCCTTCTTGCAGGCAATGTTGGTTGGATCGGGTGTTATTTTTCCTATCTATATCCAGTCTGCGTTGGGGTATTCGGCAACCGTCTCGGGTCTGACGATGCTTCCTGGTGCAGTGCTTGGCGCTTTTTGTGGCTTGATGGCTGGTCGTTTTTTCGACAAGCACGGCGTTCGTATCATTGCTATTTTGGGTGGTTGCGTTTTGGCGCTCTCGGGCGTAGGCATGGTGTTGCTTAGCATGGATACTTCCATATTTTTTGTAATGGTTGTAAGCATGCTTTTAACGATTGGTTTGCAGTTGTTGACCACACCTCTTAATACCTGGGGTGTCAATTCGCTTGATAATCGTGTTATACAACACGGAAATGCACTCCTTAACACCTTGAATCAGGTAGGCGCATCGTTTGGCACTGCGCTTATTATGTCGCTTACCGCACTGGGCGTTTTATTTGAGCCAGCGGCAATAGGCCCCGAAGCGGTTTATGCAGGCGATCATATTGGCTTTATTGGCATGTGTGTAATGCTCTTCGCCATTCTTTTGGGTATTGTCTTTTTCGTTCGCGACAAGAAAGGCGAACGAGGAATGATTGTTGCTCCTATTCATGCGCAGCCACAAACTTCTGATGTCAACACTTCGCTTACGAGCGCTGAAAGGAGCGCTGCAGTTGGCGTCGATCTTGCTTCTGGTGATGTTGAAGACAGTGATCTGACGGTTGGTATGTTTATGGACCGTGCTCCTCATACCGTTCAAAGTGAGGCTACTGTGCGTGAGGCTCTTTCAGTTTTGGCGGAAACCTCAACAAGTGGCATTGTGGTTGTGGATAAAATCGGTAGGCCGGTTGGCTTTGTTTCCGATGGAGATATTATGCGTTACCTCGGAGATTCGTCGGGACAATTTACCGATGCAACAATGTATGTATATCGCATTTTTGATGATGAGAAACTCAAAGATCGCGCTCAGTCCCTGCTCGACTTGCAGGTAATGGAAATTGCAACCAAAAAACTCATTACGCTTCAGGCGGACGAATCAATTGATAAGGCTTGTCGTCTTTTAGCAGAAAAGCGCATCAAAAAAGCCCCTGTTATCAGTAGCGGTGTGTTTGTGGGAACGCTTAGTCGTCGTAATGTCGTAGCTGCACTTAACGCTTCGCTTGAGAGAGAAAAAAAGTAACGAATTATTTATGGTTTACTGCCCAAAAGCGGTAGGGGCTTAAGGTGTAGTACTTTCAATTATGCAATAGTCTAATTGTTGAGTTTAATGATGCAGGGGATAACAAGTGAGACGTTTACTGGTGATAGTGTTTTCTGCCATGGTTGCGAGCGTTTTTGCGTTGGCAGGATGCTCCTCGTCAAATGATACAAAGGCCAACTTTACGATTGATGAGGGAACTGTTTCGGTTGAAGGAAATATTCTTACCATTACTCTCGACGGAGACCCAAACGCGGGGTTCGATTGGGCTTTTTCTACTTCGAGCGATTCCTTGCTACTGAAAGAGACTTCCTACAAGGCTTATTCGGAAAATGAGCAGAAGACTCCTGACGAAGACACCATTGATCCTGATATGGCAGTAGATGGGGAAACCTCAGTATACGGCGGAGCGTACACCTTCATTATTGAAGGAACTACTGCAGGTGAGGGCACGGTAAAACTTGATTACATACTCGATACTGCCAAAAGCGTCTCCATCTCTTATTCCTTTGAAGTAAAAACCGAAGG
>ENA-OPDA01002542-OPDA01002542.1-human-gut-metagenome-genome-assembly--contig:-NODE-2542-length-10343-cov-2.136178_pt1 | contig 10343 bp, 3 predicted proteins | sample MGYA00241253_ERZ501486 | MGnify/ENA primary metagenome ERZ501486 (study PRJEB25962, sample SAMEA2042510) | human gut metagenome | biome: human gut; feature: human-associated habitat; material: faeces... | reverse complement strand
AGATTCAAGATTAATAACAACTTTTTGATTTTTAATAACAGTATTTCCTTGATGGTCTTTAGTTTTAATTTTATTTATAGTAATACCTTTATATTGAATATATGCTTCAATAAAATCTTTAATTATTTGATCAAATTCAGTATCTTCAATAGTAGTCGTAATAGCGTTAACTTCGTTGTTATCATTAGATTTAATGGTTACTTTTTGTTTAGTAGCAAGAGCTTCAGCAAGACGTCTAAAAGTTTCAGTTTTACTATCTTTACGTCTTTCTAAAGCTCTAACTATTTGTTTCATTCCCATATTAACACCTCTTTGAGCAGCATGAGGTGCTACTTCTGGACTAACACCTTCTTCAATAAGTTGTTGAGTAATAGTTTCTATAATATTTTTAACTTCTGGACTATTACTATTTTTATTTAAAGCATCTTCAAATACATTAGGAGAAGTTCTAAAAAGAAGAAAAGTTTTACTACTTGCAATACCTACAGCTCGTTCATTAATAGTAGGATCAAAAGATTTAGCGAGTTTAACAGCATCATCTAAATCTTTATTAGTAATTTTATCTTCATCTTCAATAATTGCTTTAACAGCAATTTCATTAGGATCATCGCTTTGTTGTTTAGTTTGAGTTTGAGAAACTCCACTTCGTGGAGTTTGTTCCCCCGTAGAGGAGTTATCATTATTAGATTGTTGATTATTGCTAACTTCTGCAGCAGTATTATTAATAGTTTTTGCTTGTTCTTCACTAACTTGTTTACCGTTAACTACTACTCGTTTAGCTTCTTCTTCCTTTTGTTTTCTATTTTGACTTTCTTCTTCTATTGTAGCTTTTATAGAATTACTAAAATCTTCAGTATTAAAATATCCTATTTTAAGCATATCAAGAGATTCTTTTAATTTAGGAACTCTATTACGAAGAATATCTTGCCATGCTTTATCTAAATCTTCTTGTTCTTTAATCCAATCTTCAACTTGAGTTGCAGCATTAGACATTCTTGTCATAGTAAGATAATCAACTTGTTGAGCAATAAGATCAATTCTATCATTATAATCTCTTTGAGATTTAGGTTGAATATTTTCTAAATCAGCTTTTTTATCTTGAAGAGCAACTTGTTTATCAATTAAATCTTTAACATTATTAGGAGCTTCAGGAATATTTTTATCAGATTCGTTAATAAGTTTTTCAATATCATTTAATATAGTCTGAATATCTCCAGAAAGTCTTTCTACTTGATAATCTTTTCCAAGACTTTGATTAAAAATATTAATTATAGATTGTCTATTATTTTTAGATAAAGGATTATTATCATTTAGAAATTTAAGAAGTCCTCTTTTTCTATCATTATAAATTTTATTATATTGATTTTTAGCTTGTTCAGAAATATCTGGATTGTTATTAACTTCTTCTTGAGCTTGATTAATTTCATTTAGTAATTTAGAAACATGTTTATCAATAGCTTGTCTTCTATATTTATCTATTGAACTTATATCAACATTATTTTTATTTATTTCATTTTGTATAGTATTAATTCTATCCCCAAAAGATTCAATTTCTAATTGTTCTCTCGTAAATTCTCTTGCAGCAATTTTAGCAGTATATTCACTTTCTATTTCACTATTATATAGTACGTTATATAGATTTTCAGCATATATATCTCTAACTTTATCCATTTTAGCAAAAGCTTGATTAGTAAAATCTTCTTCAGATTTAGTAAGTTGAACACCAGCTTCTCTAAAATATTCTTTAAATTCAGGACTTGTAATATATTCTTTTAATAAATCATAAGTACCTGCTTCATAAGCATTAATAGCTAAATTAGTAAAATAATCATCAATAACTTGTTGTTTTTTAATTTCAGCTTCTTCTGGAGTAAGTTTTCTATGAACATCAACTCCTTCATCTTGAAGTCTTTCTCCAGTAATAGGATCTTCAACATAATCATCTGGAGAAATATAATCATTTAACATAGTAAGTTTATCGACAACATCTTTATTTAAAGCAGCACGGTCTTGAATTTCTTTATTCATTATTTTTTCTTCAGCAGTAAGAGTATTAAGAATATTAGCATCAGATTCTTTACCTTTTAACTTTTTAGCTTTAATTTGTCTTTGAAGAGCAGAAAGTCCTTTACCAGCTCCTTGAAAAACCATGCCTCCAACAGCACCCCAAAATGCTTGTTCCCATATTTTATCATCAGTAATATAACTTTCAATTGTACGAGGAATATAATTAGGATCTAAATACATTTTAGCAACTTCTTTACCTTTTTCAGTTTGAATACCTTGATATGCTTCTTCTAAACCTTCAGTAAGTTGTAAAATACCAATAGTATTAAGAGGATGTTTAATAGCTTCTTTAAATTCATCTGTTCTATTTTTCCAAAAACTTGTTTTAGGAACAGTTGAGGTAGAAGTTTGTCCAGATACGTTTGTATCAGCTTTTTTACGAAGAGCTTCAATTGCTTGTTTATTAGAACGTCTAATTCTTGAAGTAGGTAATTTTTTACCAACTTTACCAAATAATTGACCAATACCTCTAAATTGCAAAATATCTTGACCAAGCATAGCATAATCATTAACAAAAGTTTTATCAGCAGATTCTCCAGCAATATATTTTGCTATTTGGTCAATAGTTTTACCATTTAATTCAGGATTTCTTGCATAAAAATCTTTCCATTGTTGGTCAGTATATTTTTCAAGTTCTTGTTTAGTAGATTCATAAGTTTCTGTCCAAACACCTCTTGCTTCCATATAATTTTCCATAGTACGAGAAAGAACAGCATTAGTAGTTAAATTATTAATATATTTAACAGAATTATCAAGACGAGCAACTGAAGGAGCTTTAATACCAGCACCTTTCATAGCTTTATGAGTAAGTTTAGCTAAACCTCTTGTAGAAGCATTATATGCTCTTCCTATTTTATTAATTTTCCCTAATGCTCCAATAGCTTTAGTAACACCAAGAGTAGGCAACATCATAGATAAAGTACTAAAAGCACTTACTCCATTATTAGCCCACCAACCAAAATCACCAAATGCAAAAGTAGCATTTGGATCTTTTTGATAAATTTCAAATTCATCTCTAATAGTATTTTGAATACCTTCAATATATTCACTTACTGGATTAGTATAATCATTTTCATCAGTAAAAACTTGTCCTACAGCATCTACAATATTACTAAGAGAAAGAAACGAACCAAGAACGGCTTCATTAGCAACTCCTTGTATTATCATATTACCAAGTTGTTCAAAAGCAGATTGATTTGCTGCATGTTGACATTTTAAACTTTCTTCAGAATCAATATTATTAACAGTAATATCTTGTTCTTCAAACTTTTCTATTTCACGAGGACTATATTGTGAAGTATATCGAAGTTTATTAGCCATTCTATTAACATCTTCAGCAAAATCATCACTCATTGTATTAGAAACAAGATAAGGGGACTCTTTGGCCCCCTTTTTAGTTTTAGGATTATATTTAGGATTTCTTACTAATTCTCCATTATTTATAAAATCAATAACTTTACTCATATCTTATATGTTTAATTTACTTCCTAAATCTTTACTTAAAACAGCATAATAACGTTCTAATAAATCAGGTCTTCCAATAGAAGTTGTTATAGTTTTTGCAATTTCAAAAATACGTCCATTTAATCTTTCAATAGCATTTTCATTATCTAATTGTAAATTTCCTTGTACGAAATTATTTTGAATATCAATATATTCATTCATAGCTGAATAAATATCTACGGCTGCTTCTCTATTAATGTTAATAGCTGTATTTCCATTTTTATAAGTAAATATATTACCACCATTAGCTATTAATTGTTGAGCTCCTAATGTAGGAGTTTCAAAACTTTCACTAAGATTAGATGTCATTGCGTAAGCGTCCATTTTAGCAATATGATCTGAAGCCTTAGTATATGGACTATTTTCAAATGCTTCTTGTGCTTCATCATTAACTAATCCGGGAATAAAATAAGTTTTTGGAATACCTGTTGGTTTACCATTACTATCTAAGGTAGGATAAATTGTTATATTAGTGCCAGTACCAAAAAAAGGATTATGAGCAGAATTAAATACAGCTCTACCATTTCCAACAGCTGATACTATTTCATTACCTTTATCTTCTCTATCTTTAATATTTGTAATTTCTTTAAAAGTACCGTACCCATCGTTGTCTTCTACAGTAAACATTTTAGTATTTCCAAATCCATGAGCTATAGTTTTCCTTATTAGTTCTTCTTTGTCAATATTAAGTCTAAGACGATATTCTGTTTCATCAATTTGACCAGTATTAAGTTGATGTAAAAGTAATTGTTGATAATTTGTTTCACCACTAAGAGATTGATGACCAATAGTAATTTCATCGTAATTATCAAGTTTAGTACTTATTTTTTCTTGTTGTTTAATAAAATCGTTAGAATAATTAAGAAACTTTTTATTAGCAGCTTTTTTATATCTATTATATAAATATATATTACCAAAACCAACAGCTGCATTATGTGCAGGATTTAAATTATAATATAAAGGAACTGTATATTTACTATCTTGTTGTGATTGAGGAATTATAGGATTATATTCAGCATCTAATACTTGTACATTAATATTATCTACATTACCTTTAACAGCAGCATTAACAGTATTAGATAAAAGTAACATATTTTGATAATATTCTTTTGGAAGTCTAATATAAGAAACACTTTTTCCGTCAATTTCTTTTCTTCCTGTACTAAAGCCTAAACCAAGAAAACCTTCTTCATTATTAGAATTTAAAATTTGAATAGCTTGATTATATTCATCTGTATTATTAAAACTAACATCATAATATTGACCTTTATCTCCAAATTCAATTTGAACATCTTTTAATAATTTTTGGTCATATGGATTATCTTTGTTAAAACTACCTCCATTTTTCATTCTATTAACATAATCTACTAAATATTTATCATCTCCTTTTAAATCTTTAGTTAGATTATCATAATTCATTGTAGTTTCATTATATTCTCTAATAAGCTCACTACTTTTAACTCTAAAATCTACAAGTTGTTGTTCTGTAGCACCATTATTTTTAAAAATTAAATATGCTCTTTCAAGAGTATTTTTCCAACCATCTGTACTTGCATTAGTCATATCGACATTAACGTCTCTACCAACAGCAGTTTTAAATAGATTATATAAATCATTCTGAATATTTTGTTTTTTACTCATTAATTCAGAAGTCATATTATAATTAAGAGTTATTGGTTTAGTATCACTTGTTCTATTTAATGATTTTATATATTTTTCATTAAGTTCAGCATTCTTTTTAGCAGTTTCTGCTGCTTGTTCAGCAGCTTTATAAGTTTTTAATCCATTTCCATAAGTGGTTTTACGAGTAGTATTATAATATTCAGCAGCATATAAAGCAGGAGATATTCTTTTATTTAAATATTGTTGAGGAGAAAGAGTTATACCATTATCGTCAGTAACATCACTCACAATATTATATTTTCCTTTAGTAGCATTTATAGCTTTTTTATGTTTCCAAAGAGCAATATCGTAATCTTGTTGAAGACTTTCTTTAGCACCTGGAGTAGATTCAATAGCAGCTCTAATACCAGCTTCTATTTTACTTCTATCAAGTTTTTCAAAACTATGAGTAGTATCATCATAATATTCTCCATCAAATACTTCGTTTGGATTAGTAGTAGGATTACCGTTTTTATCAAGCCAACGAACTTGATTATAACTACCAGATTCTCTTGCAGCCCATTGTAAACCTTTAGAAATCAAAGAAGATAAATCTACAACAGCGGTTGGAGAAATATTAGGATTCCATTTTGTTCCACTAATTACTTTTCCAGTTTTTTCATCTACAATATCTTTATAATAATAAGGATTATTTTCTAAATAATATTCTTTATAATCTTCTGGAAGAGTCTTATCATTTATAACTCTATTTTTAAAATCAGTATAATCTTTTTGAGCTTGAAGTCTGCCAATCATTCCAGCATCAGAAGCTAAATTACCAGCTTTAATAACAATATCATCTAAAGCTGCTGCAGAATTACCAAATACAGTATTATTATCAACAAGTTGTTGTATTTCAGAAATCTTTTGTTGTCTCCATTCATTTTCTGCTTCGTTAAGTTCAAGTTTAGCCATTTCAGCTTGAAGATTAGAAGCAGTTTTAATAGCTTCTTTATGACCTTGTTCAAGAGTATTAAAAGTATTTCCTAAAGTATTTAAATCTACTGTTGGAACATATTCTGTATTAATATAATTAAAACCTTTCATATAAACTATGTTTTTAATTGTTTTTATTTCCGTATGCTCTCAACCATGATTCTATCATATCATTTGTTATACCTCTTACACCAAGAGCTTTTAATATAATAGGATTAACATTAGGATTTGCAGCAGCAATAGCTCTAATATTATTTTCAGCAGCTAATCTTTTTTCAAAATTACCAATAGCGTTTTGTACTCCAGCATTAATACTATTAATCAATCCTATAGTATTTTCAGATTGTTTTTCAATAATAGCATTTTCAAAAGCATTTTTCTTTTCTTTCCAAGTATTATAATTAGTAATATTTTGATTAGCAACAGCTTGTTGATTAAGTCTATCTTTATTAATTAATTCAGTTTCAGTATTTTCTTTATTAGCATAAATATTATTAAGTAATTTAATAGTATTTAATCTACCAAGTTGTTTTCTACCTAAAGCAACTCTTGAACTTGCAGTATTAGCGTCAATTTGTCGTTCATATGCTTGTTGTTGGTCTCTAATAGTATCAAGTTGAGGATTAATATTAATACTTGTTTTAAGTTTAGAAGGAATTAAATTAACAGGAGCTTTATTATATTTCATTTTCTTTAATGCTTTCTTATTAGCATTATATCCTATAATACTACCAACAATATTTGAAGCAATACCAATACCATCACTAATTAAAGAATTATATCCTCGTTGTTTCATAATATCATTACGAGCATCATATTTTCGTTTAGTATTTAAATTTACTCCAGTAGTAGGATTAAATCTGCCTTTAGTATCAAGAATATCATATTTAATTTTCTCTACGGGGTTGCTATAATTAATAATTGGTTGATTTATTTTATTAGCTAATTCATCTTCAAGTCCTAAACTATAAATTTCTGGATTAAGAGTAACAGTTTTTTCAATATCTTCAATACCACCATTTTTGAACTTTATTCGTTTCCCCGTAGAGGGAATCATTCTTAGACTTGTCTTACCATTGCTTGTAACTGTATAAACTCCACCATTTTTAGCATGTTTACGAAGTTCTGGATATTTATTATAAACTTTAGTTTTAATATCATCACGTCCATGAAGTCCTGCAAGTCTTAAAGCATCAATAGCATCAGACTTAGTAGGAATAGGATAACTTCTATTTTTACCAGCAAAATCTTTTTTATCTACATTAGGATAAGGTTTAGATTTAGAACCATAATCTTTAGAACGACTTAAACCACCCATACGTTTTTTATTTCTTTTTTTATAAAAATTATTAACTAAATTATCTCTATTAGCTAAACCAGCTTCTCTATATATTTTATTAATTTCTTCTCTAACTTCATCATCAGTACCTCTAAGAATAGCTCTTTGCATAGGAACATATTTTTCATCTTCAGGATTAAAATATACTCTTGCAGTTTTACCACTTCCTCTATTATAAATCAAATTAGTAACTAATGCTTCTTTAGTTTCAGTAACATTTCCTTCATCATTATAATATTTACGAATAAAATCTATTCTTCGTTTCGCACTTTGGTTAGCACTTTTAATTCTTTTAAATCTTAAATCTCTTTCATCTTCTTCAGTAATATATTCTCTTCCTTTAGAATCTTTTTTAATTTTATCATTAATATTACCTCCAGTATATCTATCTACTCCCATTCCAAAATTATCTTTATCAAAACCTTTACCTTTAGGAGCATACCATCTACGATTAATTCTATCAAATTCTATACTATCAGGATTTTCAGAATGATTAATTAATTTACCAACTTCAGTAGTATCATAATAAGGAGTATAATCTGGACTAATAATAGGATTTTCTAAAGTAGAAACATTATTTGCTAAACTTTGTATTTCTCTAATTTTTTCAAAATCATTTTTCTTAGTACCATATCTACTTTTATTTTTTCTATTTCGATTATTCTTAGTACCATCATCGTTAATATTATTAACATCTTTATATCTTTCTTGAGCATTAAAAACTTTATTAGGATTATTTCCTTTCATAACTTTTTCAGCAGGAGATTCACCATTAAGAAAAGGAACAGAACTAAACACTTTAACTTCAGTAGGAGATATATGCATAACTTCTCCATCTTCAACTTCTAAACCAGTACGAGGATTCTTGCCAATATCAATACCACCTTGTTCATGTTTTCTACCTTTCATATAGTAATAATTCTTTTTATTAGGAATAGGTATAGCAACACCACCACGAACTATATTAGGTCTAAGTCTTTTATTACTCATAATCTGTTATATTGTATATTTTGACGTTATATAAAGCCTTATAACGTTGTCTTATATTGAATTTGATTAATTATACAAGAAAGCATATTAAAATCAATGTAGAGCTGATAACAGCTATTATTTACGCTTTTTCTTGTCTTTGCAGCCTCCCAATTTCATTTGAGCGAGTCTATCGGAGTATTGGTTATTATTAGGAACTTGTTGATTAATATTTTGAGTAACAGGTTGAGTGGAAGAATAACTATTAGGAGTAAGAGAAGTTTTTTGTTCATAATCAAAACCATCAGCTTTTTTAATCATTTTAGGAGTACTTGGACCGCCAATTAAACTATTAGCAACAGATCCAACACCAGAAACAATTCCTCCAACAGTATCGTTAAGATTATTACCACTAAATTGATTTGCGATAGTAGAACCGAAATTAGCTTTCTTTCTACCACCACAAGCATATTTCTTTTGATTTTTAATTCTATCTGTATAATTATCTTGTTTAGTTTTCATTTTTCCACCATTTTTTAAAACAACTTTCTTTTTATATTCGTCAACATAATCTTGATTAGCATAACTTTGAGTCATAGCTTGTGCAGCAGCTAAACTATCTTGTCTATATTGTTCTTCTTGTTGCATTTTAAACGCTTTTTCTTCTGCTTTTTTTCTTTTAGCAGCACCAATAGCAGAACCTATAATACCACCAACAGCTCCTATAATACTACCTAAAAATGCTTTATCACGTTTAACAATTTTATTTTTCATAACTTACTTATTTTATAACTAAGAGATTCAAAATCAATACGTCTATCTTGCATTAAAAATTCAAATTCAACAATAAAGTAATTACCATAAAGTCTACTCATAACAGCAGCAGATTGATCTCCTTCATTACCAATCATATCTCTAAGATAACTAAAATTCCAATTACCTAAATCCCAATAAGGTTTTTTATAATTACCAAAAATATTTTTATGTTCATTAGGATCAATGCTTTCGTTATCAACAGTAATATTTATATCATTAGTGTTAACATTGTCATTATAAACTCTAAGTATTTGACCAGCATAAGGAGTATCTAATTTCTTTACGGGGAATGGAACATCGCCTCTTACAGATTCATCTACTTTATATAATTTATAAGTAATATATTCTAAAAACTTAACAATGTCATATCCTTCATTAATAATAAAAGACAGTTTACAACTATTATTAAATCCTTCAACAGCATTAGCATAACCATAAATATTAGCATAAGTACAATAATTATTAAATGCTTCAGTAAAATTATAAATAGTATCATATACTAAATTACCGCTTTGAAAACCATTAATAAAATAAACTCTATTTTTACTATTATAAGCATCTATAAAATAATAACTATGAGTAGAAATAAAATTTTGAGTTTTATAATTATAACTAAGAACTAAATTACGTTTTTGAGTGAAAGTACTACCATCTTCATTTTTTCTAAATATATCATAATCAAATTTAATAAGTAAACGATTATTTCTAATATCATGAGCAAATCTTACATTATTAGGTTTAGCTTTAATAAGCCATTCAACAATATCGTTACTAATAATAGCTAATTGGTTATTATCAAATCTGTAAATATTATTATCGTCATTATTATAAAATATATAGCCAAATTGGTCAACAATAGCACTTCGCTTATCTTGAAGACCTCCATAACCTAATTCAGAAGTAAATACTTCTTTATAAGCAACATCAAAAGCGTCCGGTTGATGAAGTTGAATATTTTGGTCAATAGTTTTAAGTTCATTATTTAAATCAAATATAAAAAGACTATGTTCAGTATGAACTAAAACTAAATTACCAATTCCAACTAAATTAG
>ENA-OPDA01002536-OPDA01002536.1-human-gut-metagenome-genome-assembly--contig:-NODE-2536-length-10372-cov-2.167394_pt1 | contig 10372 bp, 9 predicted proteins | sample MGYA00241253_ERZ501486 | MGnify/ENA primary metagenome ERZ501486 (study PRJEB25962, sample SAMEA2042510) | human gut metagenome | biome: human gut; feature: human-associated habitat; material: faeces... | reverse complement strand
GTTCCGCCATATGGACGGCGTGGTCTGGCTGGACGCCTCTGCGCCGGACGTTACAGTCCGGGCTGTGCAGCTGACCCAAGAATTTTTAGCGAAAGGGTGACCTTTTATGATGGATAGACCACGCTCTGATCCAGGCGCGTCCAGCGCTTTGGGCAAGCTGGCAGGCTTCGTCATCGCCGTCGTGGTGCTGGCGGGCATCTATGTGGGCTATCAGGCCCTGCAGGTGCTCTTCCCGCCCAACACCTACGAGACGGCGCTTCTTGCCACCGTGGCGGATACGGTGGACGCCGACGGAGTTCTCCTCTTCGATGAGGTCTATGTTCCCGGCAGCGGAACGCTGGGCTATCTCGCGGCCGACGGCGAGCGCGTCTCGGCGGGGGCTGCAGTAGCGGAGATCTACAGCAGCCCGGAACAGGCGGGCCTCCGCCAGCAGCTCACGAGCCTGAACGACCAGATCGAGCTTCTGCAGCGCTCTCAGAATACCACCGCCACCCAGCTGGATTCTCTGAAAAAAGAGCGGGCTTCCGCGCTTTATGATATGATGGATGCGCTGGACAGCTCTGCCTACGACGAGACAGCCCAGGGCGAAGAAAACTACATCCTCGCTCAGAACAAGCTCTGGGTCATCACGGGTGAAGTCTCGGACTTCTCGGCCCAGATCGCCTCCCTCACTGAGCAGTCGGCGCAGGTGCAGGCCCAGCTGGGAGAGCCGACCCAGATCACCGCCCCTCAGACGGGTTACTTCATCCGCAGCTCTGCCACCGGGCGGCTCAACGCCGGGGCAGACGACATCCTCGCGCTGAACACCACCGACCTGCAGGCGTATCTGAACTCTGACCCCGAGCTGCCGCTGGACGGCTGCGCGGGCAAGATCGTCTCGGGCTTTGCGTGGCGATACGTCGGCCTCTGCTCGGCTAAGGAAGGGGAGAAGCTGCTGGGCGACAACGGCAAGCCCCTGACCCGCTCGGTGAAGATAAAGTTCCCCGGCCAGATGGAAACGCCCCTCAAGGCCTCCGTCTCCGAGGTGACCATCGACGAAGCGACCGGACTGGCACGCTTTGTCATCACCTGCGAGATCATCAACGGCGATGTGCTGCGGCTCAACCGAGCCGGCGCCCAGATCATCGTGGGCGAGACCACCGGCCTGCGCGTCCCCATCGACGCTATCCATTACCTGAAAGAGGACGGCACCGAGTCTGAGACACAGGGCGAGAACTACATCCCGGGCGTCTATGTCAAATACGGCAATCTTGCCCGTTTCTGCAAGATCGACCCCGTGGATAATGACCATCCGCTGGTGACGGACGGCGAGTACCGCATCGTCATGCCCAGCAGCTCGGATAAGACAAAAACCGTCAGCGAAGTCCGCCTTTATGACGAGATCATCGTCTCCGGACAAAATTTGTATGATGGAAAGCTTTTGTAGTTATTGACATCTGACGCAAAAAATCAGATAATAGAAAAAGCTATTAGCAACTCTTTTTCACAAAGGGGTGCCAGGCAGCGTGAGCTGCCCGAATGAAAGGAGCAAGTTTCTATGTCTTTTGTGGACAGCCTGAAAAAAGGACTTTTCGGCAGTGAGGACGATTACGACGATCAGTACATGGACGACGGTCCTCAGATGGTGAATAACAACAGCGGTCTCGGCGTCGCAGGCGACGAGGAAGAGGACGAGCCCGAAGAGGGCGCAGCCCCCAAGCGGAACGGCAAGGTGGTCAACATCCATGCTACCACCCAGCTCAAGGTCGTTCTGGTCAAGCCCGAGCACTTCGAGGATGCCAGCACCATTGCAGACCACCTGAACAACAAGCGCACCGTCGTGCTGAATCTGGAATCCACCAACAAGGAAGTTTCCCGCCGTCTGGTGGACTTCCTCTCCGGTGTGGCCTACGCCAACAACGGCCAGATCAAGCGGGTGGCCAACAGCACCTTCATCATTACTCCCTACAATGTAGACATCATGGGCGACCTGCTGGACGAGCTGGAGAACAATGGCGCGTTCTATTGATACCCAGCAAAGTGCCGTGCGGGGCTTCGTCCCGGCGCAGAACGATGAGGAACGCTTCCTCATGCGTCATGTCGAGGACCTGGCCCGCGCCGCTTTTGGCCGGGGCATCGCCCGTTATTCGGCGTTTCTGAGCGACAGGGAACAGCAGCTGGCGCAGGCGGCACTCAACCGTGCCGGTGCGCCGGAGGAAAGTTGCCGCTTCGAGGGCGGCTGGCCCGACGCCGAGCGCCGGGTGCTCTGCCTTGAGCCGGAAGACTGTTACCCTGCAAGCCCTGTCTGCTGCGTCCGGCTCAGGTGCCGTGCGCTGGCCGGGGCGCAGCTGCCCGTCCATAAGGATTATCTGGGCAGTCTGATGGGACTCGAGCTTCGCCGTGAGGCGCTGGGCGACATCGTTCTGCCGCCGGAGGAGCCGGGTACCGCTTATCTGTTCGCGCTGGAGCCTGCTACAGCCCTTATCTGTCAGGAGCTGCGCAGTGTGGGCCGCACCGAGGTGACGGCTCAGCAGCTGGCGCTGGACGAAGTACCGGAGTTTGCGCAGGCAGAGCGCCGGCTACAGACCGCGACCGTATCGTCGCTGCGTCTGGATGCCGTACTTGCCGCCATGCTGCGGTGCAGCCGGGGCATGGCCGCAGAGCTTGTGGCAGCGGGAAGGGTAGAGATCAACCATCTGCCCGTTTCCAGCGCCCATGCGCCGGTATACGAATCTGATGTGTTCACAGTGCGGGGCAAAGGGCGCTTCCGCCTCACAGCCCTGCCGGGCAAGAGCAAAAAAGACCGACAAATCATTGAGTTCTTCCAATATTGAGAAGGACAACTGGATAAAATGGAGGAGATCATTATGCTGACACCGCAGGACGTGCGCTCTGTCCAATTCGAAAAGAACCTCCGCGGCTACCGTACCGAGGATGTTGACCACTTTCTGGATAAGGTAGAACAGCAGCTCGGGCAGGATGCGGAACAGATGGAGGCCCTGCGCAAGCAGGTAGCCGACTTGACTGCCGAGAACGAGACCCTGCGCCGCAATATGCAGAGCTATGAGGCAGACGGCGATATGCTCAAGAGCGCCCTCATCAATGCGCAGCGCATGGGCGAAAATGTCATCCGCGAGGCCAACCAGAAGGCCGAAGACATCCTGCACCGTGCAAATCTGCGTGGCGACGACATCATCCGGGATGCCAACGAGCTGCTGCAGAAGGCCAGCGACCGCGCCGACGAGATCATCAGCGAGGCCAACGACAAAAAGCTGGCCGAAGAGCGCGAGTATGACCGCGTTCGTCTCGAGGTCACCCGTTTCAAGTCCGACGTGCTGAACCTTTACCGCACCCATGTGGAGTCCCTGAGCCGTCTGCCGGAGTTCCAGCAGAAGGAGGAGACCCCCGCACAGGATGCCGAGGCTGAGCTGCCCGAAACCGAGGATGCCGATACCACCGAGGAAGCAGCACCCGCTGCGGACGCTGCCGAGACGGAAGACGCCGCCCCCGAGAAGGCCAGCGAGGACTTCTGGGAGAAGGACGAATCTCAGCTCAAGCTCGACCCGCCCCCGGCAGACCCCAACGCTGCCTTTCAGGGCGTGAACTTCAGCGAATAATTCCCGAAGCATCGACAGCAAGGCATCATTTGTGTGCCGTAAAGCTGTTTTGATAAAATAAGCGCGTAGCTGCGCTGTTTGCGATTGCAAAACCAATAGAGGAGAGTGTAAAACCAGTGGCTAAGAATAAGTCTCAGTACGACAGTACTCTGAACCTGCCCAAGACCCTGTTTGAGATGCGCGCCGGCCTGCCCAAGAAGGAACCGGTCATGCTCAAGGATTGGGACGACAACGACCTGTACAACCAGCTCATGAAGCACAACGAGGGCAAGCCGCAGTTCATCCTGCACGACGGCCCTCCGTACGCAAACGGCAATCTGCATCTGGGTCACGCATTGAACAAGATCCTCAAGGACTTCATCGTGCGTTACAAGAATATGGCAGGCTTCAAGGCGCCGTATGTGCCGGGCTGGGACACCCACGGTCTGCCGATCGAGCGTCAGGCAATTGCCGCTTTTGGTCTGGACAGACATAAGGTCAGCAACAAGGACTTCTGCGACAAGTGCAAGGAGTTCGCACTGGAGCACGTAGACACCCAGAGAACCCAGTTTAAGCGTCTGGGCGTTGTCGGTGACTGGGATCACCCGTATCTGACGCTGACCAACGATTTTGTTGCAAAGCAGGTCTCCGTCTTTGGCGAGATGGCAAAGAAGGGCTATATTTACCGCGGCATGAAGCCGGTATACTGGTGCCCGCACGATGAGACCGCTCTGGCTGAGGCTGAAATTGAGTACAAGGACAACAAGTGTGCGTCCATCTACGTCAAGTTCGCAGTCAAGGACGATCAGGGCAAGATCAGCTCTGTCATCGGCACAACAGAAAACGTATACTTCGTGATTTGGACGACGACTACGTGGACACTGCCGGGCAACCTGGCAATTTCTTTGAATCCGCGCTTTGAGTATTCTTTTGTAAAGGTACCGAACGGCGAGATTTACGTGCTGGCAACTGACCTGATTCCGTCTGTCATCGCTGCTGCAAAGATTGAATCGTATGAGGTTCTGGGCACCATCATGGGCTCTGAGCTGGAGTATGTGACCACGCAGCATCCGCTGATGGATCGCGAGTCTTTGGTTATCGTCGGCGACCACGTTACGCTGGAAGCCGGTACCGGCTGTGTACACACGGCACCGGGCTTTGGCGCAGAAGACTTTGTTGTGTGCCAGAAGTATCCGGAAATTCCGATGATCGTTCCGGTAGACAGCAAGGGCATGACCACGGCTGATGCAGGCAAGTACGCAGGTATGTTCTATGAAGATACCAATGCGATTATCCTGCACGACCTGACCGAGAACAATGCGCTGCTGGCTGTTGAGACCATTGAGCACTCTTATCCGCATTGCTGGCGCTGCAAGAAGCCGATTATCTTCCGCGCAACCGAGCAGTGGTTCTGCTCCGTAGACGCGATGAAGGACAAGGCCGTAGAGGCTTGCCACGGCGTCAAGTGGATTCCGGCTTGGGGCGAGGATCGCATGACCTCCATGATTCAGGAGCGTTCCGACTGGTGCATTTCCCGTCAGCGCACATGGGGTGTTCCGATTCCGATTTTCTTCTGCAAGAAGTGCAAGAAGCCGCTGATTAACGACGATACCATTTCCGCTGTTGCTGCACTGTTCCGTGAGAAGGGCACCAGCGCTTGGTTCGATACCGATGCCGCAGACATTCTGCCGGCAGGCACCAAGTGTGAGTGCGGCTGCTCTGAATTTATCAAGGAGACCGATACCATGGACGTATGGTTCGACTCCGGTTCTTCTCATGCAGCGGTTCTGGAAGAGCGCGACGAGCTGGCATATCCGGCAGATCTGTATCTGGAAGGCAACGATCAGTACCGCGGCTGGTTCCAGTCCTCCATGCTGACTTCCATCGCTACCAAGGGCGTTTCTCCGTACAAGACGGTTATCACCCACGGCATGATTGTCGATGAAGAACGTCAGAAGATGTCCAAGTCCAAGGGCAACGGTATGAGCCCGCAGGAAATCACCCAGCAGTACGGTGCAGATATTCTGCGTCTGTGGGTATCTTCCTCTGATTACCGCGCTGATATGAAGATCTCCAAGAAGATGTTCAAGCAGCTGTCTCAGAACTACCTGAAAATCCGCAACACCGCGCGTTATATCATGGGCAACCTGAACGGCTTCACGCTGGATCAGATGGTGCCGTATGACCAGATGCTCGAGCTGGATAAGTGGGCACTGATGAAGTGCAACGAGCTGGTCGGCCGCGTTCGCGCAGCATATGACAGCTACGAGTTCCACGGTGTTATTCACGCAATCCACAACTTCTGTGTTGTCGATATGTCCAACTTCTATCTGGACGTCATCAAGGATCGTCTGTACTGTGACGACGGTCTGAGCCGCCTGTCCGCACAGACTGCGATTTACCGCATTCTGGATTCGCTGGTTCGCATGCTGGCGCCGGTTCTCTGCTTCACCGCAGATGAAATCTGGCACGCAATGCCGCACGCAGCAGGCGATGACGAGCGCAACGTTGTCCTCAACGACATGCCGGAGTACGATTCTGCCCTGACCTTTACCGATGCCGAGGCAATCAAGTGGGAGAAGATCATTGCTGTCCGCGACGATGTCAATAAGGCATTGGAGCAGGCACGCGGTTCCAAGCTCATTGGCAAGCCGCTGGAAGCAAAGGTTACCATCACGGCTTCTGAGAACGCAAAGGAATTCTTGGACGGCTGCGGTCAGGATCTGGCAAAGCTGTTTATCGTTTCTGCTGTTGATGTACAGACCGGCGAGGGCGAAGGCGACAGCTACGAAGCACTGGGCGGCGTGAAGATTGCCGTCAGCCACATGGAAGGCGAGAAGTGCGAGCGCTGCTGGATCTACGATCCGACTGTTGGCAGCAATGCAGAGCATCCGACGCTGTGTGCGCGTTGTGCTTCTGTGCTGGGCAACAAGTAAAATCAAATCGTATCGAATGAAACATTCGTAAAAAAAGAGGCAGAGGAATTGTCCTCTGCCTCTCTTTGTGAAGGGAGGAATCTCCTGTGTCTATTGTTATGTATTTGCTGGCAGTTCTCATGATGGTTATTGTAGACCAAGCGGTAAAATATTGGGCGGTGACGATGCTGGCATCCATCGGCACGATTCCGCTCATTCCGGGCGTGCTGTCGCTGACCTATGTGGAGAACCGCGGCGCTGCGTTCAGCATTTTAGAAAACCAAATTTGGCTGTTTGTCGCACTGGCAGTGGTGATTCTGTGCGGCATTGTATATGCACTGAAAACAGATAAGATTCAAGCGCCGATTGGAAAAATCAGCCTGCTGGTGATTGCGGCGGGAGCAATTGGCAATGTCATTGACCGCGTGGTCAATCATTATGTTGTGGATATGATTCAGCTGGAATTTATCAGATTTCCGATTTTTAATATTGCGGATATTTATGTCTGTGTCGGCGTTGTCTTATTTGCCTTTTATTATCTCTTTATCCACAGAGATGCGGAGGAAGCGGACAAATGAGACGAATCATTCAGGTGACAGCGGCGGATTCCGGCCAACGCATCGACAAGCTGCTCTCACAGCAGCTGCCGGAGCTGACGCGGTCAGCCATTCAGCATCTGATGCAGGATGGCTGCGTGACCATCGGCGAACAGCCGGTCAAAAAAAATGCGAAAGCAGCTGCCGGAGACGTGATTGCAGTCGAAGTGCCGGAGCCCAAAGAGGTTTCCATCGAACCGGAAAATATTCCGCTTGATATTGTGTATGAAGATGAGGATATCATCGTTGTCAATAAGCCGAAGGGCATGGTTGTGCATCCGGCACCGGGCAATTGGAGCGGAACCCTGGTCAATGCGCTGATGTATCATTGCGGAGACAGCTTGTCCGGCATCAACGGAGAAATCCGTCCCGGTATTGTCCATCGCATTGACAAAGACACCAGCGGACTGCTTGTCGTTGCGAAAAACGACCGCGCGCATCAGTCGCTGGCGGAACAGATTCAAGTGCACAGCGCGGGACGCCGCTATTTTGCTGTGGTCTATGGATGCCCGCGGGAGGAAACCGGCACAATACAAGCACCGATTGCCCGCCATCCGGTTGACAGAAAGAAAATGGCGGTTCTCGCAGGCGGTCGGGAAGCGATTACGCATTATCAGGTGCTGGAGCACTATCAGGGCTATACATTGATGAAATTTCGTCTGGAGACCGGACGCACGCATCAGATTCGCGTGCACATGGCGCACATTGGCCATCCGATTATCGGTGATCCGCTGTATGGACCGGCGAAGGACAAGTGGAAATTACAGGGACAGTGCCTGCACGCAGGCGAGCTGGAATTGACGCATCCGGTGACTGGTGAGCGCATGCTGTTTGAGGCGCCGCTACCGGAATATTTTGAAAAAGTCTTACAGAAATTGAGGAATCAGTATGGGCAAGTTTGACGGTATTTTTATCGCCTCGGATATGGACGGAACCTTGCTGGACGATACGCATGCGATTCAGCGGGAGACGATCCAAGCACTGGAGTATTTTACGCAAAACGGCGGATATTTCTCTCTGGCGACCGGAAGAACGCGTCCGGCAACGGCTGCGTATCGAAAGCTGCTGCCGTGCAACGGACCCGGCGTTTACCTGAACGGCGCGATTATCTGTGATGAGGCGCTGGAAAAAGTGATATATATGGAAGGTCTGGATGACGGCGCAAAGCAGCTGGCGCGGGAAGTGATGGAAGCATATCCGCATTTGGGCATTGAAGTATTTTTGCTCGATCACTCGTATGTCTGCCGGATGTGCGAGGTGACGCGGCAGCATTTTGTCAATCTTGACATCCCGTATACGCTGTGCGGTCTGGATGAAATTCCGGAGCCGACACAGGAATGGGGAAAAATCAATTTTACCGGAGAGCATGACGAGGTACTCGCGGCGCGTCCGTTTATCGACCGCGTCAAAGACAAGTATAATTTGACGTTTTCCACGCCGGTTTATTATGAGATGACCTGCAAGGGCGGACACAAAGGCGATGGCGTGCAAAGAGCGGCAAGCTATCTCGGTGTCGAGCCGTCGCTGGTTTGTACTGTGGGAGACAGCCAAAACGATTTGCCGATGCTGCGCGGTGCCGGCATCAGTTTTGCGCCGGAAAATGCAAGACAAGAGGTGCTCGACACGGTCGATGTTGTTGTGGCGGACAATAACCACAATACACTGCAGGGCGTGGTAGAATATCTGGACAAGCAGTTTGGATAATGCCTTGTCGGTTGACAAGCCGTGTAACATATGCTATTCTTTCAGTCAGAGTAACGCGAGAGCGTCACGAAGGGGCATACCACCGCGGGTATGATTCTTTGTGATGCTCTCGTTTTTAATGGAGGAAAATTATGAATCGTGCTCGTATTAAAAAAATCGTTCTTTGTGCAGTCTTGGCGGATATCGCCGTGGTCGGCAGCATGTTCTCGTTTCCCATTTTGGGCTCGCGCTGTGCGCCGATTCAGCACATGGTCAATATCATCTGTGCGGTTTTTCTGGGACCCGGTTACGGCGTGGCGTGTGCATTTCTCGCCAGCCTGCTGCGAAATCTGTTTGGATTGGGCAGCCTGATGGCATTTCCGGGCAGTATGATCGGTGCGCTGTGCTGCGGATTGCTGTACTGGAAAACCAAAAAGCTGCTGCTGACGGTTGCAGCGGAGATTTTCGGCACCGGCATTCTCGGCGGTCTGTGCGCCTATCCGGTCGCTGTTTTGTTTATGGGAACCGATGCCGGAGCCGTCGCCTTTTATGCGTATATTATCCCGTTCCTGATTTCCACGGTTGTGGGCTCTGTTGCGGCGGGACTGGTGCTGATGGGACTCAAGCGCTCCACGGCGTTCGAGCACATGCAGTATCTGCTCGACAAATAATACAATATTCCAACAATAAGGACGCATTTGCCCACTTCTCGGTAAATGGGTTCTTTTTGTTTACACCGCACATAAAATGCGGTACAATAAAAACGGTAAAACAAGATTCTGCGGATTGTGCGGCCGGGAGAATGCACATTGGAACGGTTGACAAGGCATAGGGCAAATGATACAATATTGTCAATGCTAAAATAAGCAGAATTGGAACAATTGAATCAAAGCATGCGGTGCCTCTTGGATGCAAGAGGGTAAAAGGGAAACAGGTGCATAGTCCTGTACGATCTCGTCACTGTGAACGGGGAGCGGAGAGCAAAGCGCTTTGGCGCGGTCACTGGTCATCAGATTGGTAAGGCTGCTGTTCTGCAACGATCCAAAGTCAGGAAACCTGCCGGATGCTGGTACAGGAAATATTTCCGGATCACGAGCTCTTGATCGTACCATCTGCCGGCCTTTTGTGGGCTGCGGGGAAGATCGGCGCTTTTTCTCCATCGAGAAAGGCGCTGCTATCGTGTGTGCGGAAGTATTTCTCAAGCTGTGAGACGAGCGTTCCCAAGATACCACAGGAGGTACAAAAAATGAAAATGAAAAAATTGACGGCGATGCTGCTGGCAGGTGTGCTGGCCGCAGGCATGCTGGCAGGCTGCGGTTCTTCCAACGACAACAGCAAGGACGCAGCAAAGGACACCGGCTCTGCAACGACTTCCGCAAAGGCGAATACCGGCTCCGGTTCCGGCGAAGCAGCAGAGGAAGAAGAAAACTACAACACCGGTGATGCGTCTAAGGACAACCCGCGCAATCAGGACAACATCGGTGAAAACGAACTGCTGGTAGTCAGCTTCGGTACATCCTTCAATGACAGCCGTACAGCAGATATCGGAGGAATTGAAAAGGCTCTTGCAGCAGCATACCCAGACTGGTCAGTAAGAAGAGCT
>ENA-OPDA01002532-OPDA01002532.1-human-gut-metagenome-genome-assembly--contig:-NODE-2532-length-10394-cov-6.500629_pt1 | contig 10394 bp, 9 predicted proteins | sample MGYA00241253_ERZ501486 | MGnify/ENA primary metagenome ERZ501486 (study PRJEB25962, sample SAMEA2042510) | human gut metagenome | biome: human gut; feature: human-associated habitat; material: faeces... | reverse complement strand
CCCACCGGCTGAATACGATCCGCAATGCCGACCAGATATTGGTTGTTGCCAATGGCGAGATTGTGGGCCGGGGCATTCAGGAGGAGCTTCTGGAGAACTGCCCCCTTTACCGGAAAATGTGGCAGGACTACGCCGGCTCTACGGAAGGAGGTGTAGAAGATGTTTGAAATGATTCGCCGTATCTTTAAAATTGCGGGAAACAGCCGGGGAAAAATCGTGGCAGGGATTGTCTGCAATATTCTGAAATCATTCTTCAACGGGTTTATGATGTTCGGTGTATTCTGGATTCTGCTCCATCTGGATGGACTCTCTCCGGTCATCATCGGGCAGGCTTTTGGCGTAATTCTGGGCAGTGTACTGGGCCGCTTCTTTTTCCAGTGGATGTATGACCGTACCATGAGCGGATCTGGCTATGACATTTTCCGGGACTACCGGCTGGAGATTGGAGAACGGCTGAAACAGGCACCCATGGGATATTTCTCAGAACAAAATCTGGGCACCATTCAGGCCATGCTCACCACCACGATTGCCGATTTGGAGGGGTACTCCATGCTGGCGATTGAGCAGATGACCAGCGGTGTGGCCATGGCTGTGCTGATGTCCGTGATGATGTTCTTTTTCAGCCCGGTGATTGCGGGATTGAGCCTTGTGGGGCTGGCGCTTGGGATGCTGGTTCTCCGCTGGGTGAGGCTTCGTGCCGCCCAATATGCCCCTATTTACCAAGAGGCCCAAGAGCATCTGGTCGGTAAGGTGATGGAATACATACGGGGTATTTCGGTGCTGCGTTCTTTCTCTAAAGGTGACGAAGGACAGCGGGAAGTCCGCGCTGCGTTCCAGGAAAAATGGGATGCGGACTACGGACAGGAAAAGGCTACGGCTGGCGTCCTCCGTTTCTATGGGGTGACCTTTAAGCTCATGAGCTGTGTGCTGATTGCGGCGGCGGCTCTGCTGTATCTGGCAGGGCAGATCAGCCTGCCTTATTGCTTGACTTTCCTGTTCTGCGCTTTCACAGTCTATTCCGACTTGGAGACGATGGGCAACAGCGCCTTTTTGAGCAAGAAGATCAATACGGAACTGGACCGGCTGGAGGAAGTCACCGACATTCCAAAGATGGATGCCAGCTCGGAGAAACTGGTTGTGTCCCACTATGATATTTCTCTGGAACATATCTCATTTGGCTATGGGGACCGCCGGGTGATCCATGATATTTCGCTGGAAATCCCGGAGCACACCACCTGCGCGATTGTAGGACCCTCCGGCAGCGGCAAGACCACACTCTGCAATCTGATTGCCCGCTTTTGGGATGTGCAGGAAGGGACCGTTCGGATTGGCGGAAAAGATGTGCGGGATTATACTGCGGACAGCGTGCTGGAATACATCAGCATGGTCTTTCAGAATGTGTACCTCTTTCACGACTCTGTGGAAAACAACATCCGGTTTGGCCGGCCGGAAGCCACCCATGAGCAGGTGGTAGCGGCCGCAAAACGGGCCTGCTGCCACGACTTCATTTTGTCCCTCCCTGAAGGATACGACACAATCATCGGAGAGGGCGGCTCCACTCTCTCCGGAGGAGAAAAGCAGCGTATTTCCATCGCCAGGGCCATTTTGAAAGATGCTCCCATCATCATTCTGGACGAAGCGACTTCCAGCGTGGACCCGGAGAATGAGCAGGCGCTTTTATCTGCCATCCAGGAGCTGACAAAGGATAAGACGCTGATCTCGATTGCCCACCGTCTGAGCACTGTCCGAAACGCCGACCAGATTATTGTAATAGACCAAGGGCGAGTTGTTCAACAAGGGAAACATAACGAATTACTACAAAAGGATGGGATATATCGAAAATTTTTATCTCTACGCACAAGGGCAACTGGCTGGCATCTATAACTGATGAATATAGAATAATGGCTGTGATTAGAGGCAATCTATTCACAGCCATTATTTTTATTTTTGAAAGCGATAACCGTATCCATGTACAGTTTGAATCGCATTGATATTTAGTTTTTTCCGTATCTTGTAGATCCGGCTGGTGACGCTTTCGAGGCCGGAAGCAAAATCATCAGGCATCGCATATCGGTAAAGCTGCTCCCGGGTAAAGGTCCAGCCGGGATGCAAAGCCAGATAGTATAAGATATTGAACTCCATCGTGGTCAACTCCACAACTTGTTCATTTACATAGACCCTGCGTTGATTTGGGTCAATACACAAATTCCCATATTGCAGCACAGCCATCCCGGTCACCAGCTTCACCTCCCGCGACTATTTCTTTTTGTCCATATTCTGCTTCAGATGCCGAAAGCTACTTTCGCTGATCACATGCTCCATGCGGCAGGCGTCCTGTTCCGCGATCCTCGGCTCTACACCGGCTTCTATCAGCAGGCGTGTGAAGAAGCAGTGCTTCTCATAGGTCTGCTCTGCTACCTCCCGGCCTACATCGGTCAGGCGGAGAAAGAAGTCCTCGTCCATGGTAAGAAAACCGCCCGCCTTCAAGGTAGCTACAGCATGGCACACGCTGGGCTTGGATACCCCCATGTGCCGGGCCACATCTACGGAGCGCACCATCCCTCTTTCCTTTTGGAGTACCAACACGGCCTCCAGATAGTCCTCGCCCGACGCATGGAGTTTTTTCATAGACGCGACCTCTCATTTATACAGTGATTTTCTGTTCTGCGTTCCACATGGCCGCATACTTGCCGTTCATAGCCAGCAGCTCCTCGTGGGTACCGGATTCCTTGATCGTTCCGTCTGCCACTACCAGGATCTGATCCGCATTCTTGACGATGGAAAGGGTATGGGCGATCATTACCACGGTCTTTTTCGCCTTGAGCAGATTGGCGATGGCCTGCTTGACCGCCAGCTCGTTCTCGATGTCCAGGGATGCCGTGGCCTCGTCCAACAGCAGAATCGGGCTGTCCTTCAGAATGGCACGGGCGATGGACAGCCGCTGGCGCTCCCCGCCAGAGAGCAGATTGCCGTTCTCGCCGGTAGGGGTATCATAGCCCTTTTCCATCCTGCGGATAAATCCGTCACAGTTGGCCTCCCGGCAGGCTGCCTCAATCTCCGCGTCTGATGCGCCGGGGCGGGCGTGACGGATGTTGTCCCGGATGGTGTCGTCAAAGAGGAACACATCCTGATCTACCATGGAAACCTGCTCCAGCACGCGCTCCGCCGCCACATGATTGATGGGCTTCCCTCCGATGGAGATGACGCCACTGGCTGGCTCATAATATTTTGCAATCAAATTCAGGATGGTGGATTTGCCGGAGCCGGAATCGCCCACAATGGCGGTTAGCTTCTGATCCGGCACCGTAAAGGACGCCTGCTTCAGCACCGGCTCTCCGGGAACATAGGCAAAGTCCACATGGTCAAAGACAATCTCATGGGTAGCGGGCCGCAGTGCCTCCATACTGCCGCTCTCCTCCGGCTCATCCATCACGCCCAAGATTTTTCCTTTGGAGATCATCAGGTTTTTGTAACTGGTGAGGTCTACAAAAATGGCGTTGGCAAGTTTGGAACAGAACAGCGGCAACATGCAGACCAACAGATAGGAAACCGTGTCGATGGCCCCGGCTGCCCACGGCGCATAGGCGTTCCAGATGACCAGCGGGCAGGACAGCCAGATCAGGATGCCCAGCCCGGCTCCTACAGGGAGCACCTTGGCCTCATATACAAAGCTGATGCGGCAGAAGTCCCGCATGGCGCTGATGACCGTCTTGTTTTTCAAGCCACCCACGCCATAAGCCCGGAAGGTCTGGATGCCGGATACATACTCTACGATGCTGCTGACATTCTCCGCACAGATGTCATTCTTTTCTTTGCCGTACTTCTTCACCATACGGAAAGAAAGCCACAAACCGGGAATCAGCAGCAGATCCGCCACCAGCAGGATCAGCCCGGCGGGGACATAGATCGTCATGACAAACACAATCAGCATGATAGACAAGGCAAAGTTTTTCGCCAGGTCCCCGATTTTGTGGGTCAGGATCTTTTCATAGTTATTGACATCGCTGGTGATGGTGTTGATGTAGTCGCCTGTCTGCCCCTGGGTAAACCGGGACAGGGGGATACGCTTGAGATGATCCCCCATAAACAGCCGGATATTTTGGCTGACTTCCGCGCCGCCGATCTGGGCTTTGGTGTAGCCATAGCTGTAAATCAGGATACGGAGCAGGAAGATGCCGGCAATCGCCCCGGTCAGCATCAACACCCGGTTCAGGTCAAACTGTCCCGCCCACAAAAACTGCATGACCGAGTAAAGCAGCAGGAACAGGCTGCCGGAGAGCAGGCCCTCCAAAACAGTTCCCCCAACGCCAATATAAAAATTTTTGTTCTTTTTCAAGACATCGTGTTCTCTCATTCTCCTCGCCCCCCTTCCAACTGATAGGTAATGTTCCGGGCCTTTTCATAGTCCTCCCAGGCTTTCCGGTAGTAAGCGTTATCCCTGCGGACTTCCTCATGGGTGCCGGCGCAGGTGATGGTGTGGTCCTCCACCACTGCGACCCGTTCACACATCTTCAGGGCGCTCAGGCGGTGGGCAACCACAATGACGGTCTTGCCTTTACAAAGATTTTGGATGGCCCTGTCAATCTCCATCTGGTTTTCCGGGTCGGAGGCGCTGGTGGCCTCATCTAAAATCAGGATTGGGGCATTTTTCAAAATGGCGCGGGCAATGGCGATCCGCTGCTTCTCTCCGCCTGAAAACCGGGAGCCGAAGCTCCCCACCTTGGTATCGTAGCCATCCGGCAGAGACATGATGAAGTCGTCGATCTGGGCTTCCTTTGCGGCGGCCCTCACTTGTTCCAGACTGGCGCTGCTCCCCATGCGGATGTTCTCCAGTACACTGTCGCGGGTGAGGAAAGTCTTTTGAAATACGATAGCCACATTGCTCAAGATGGTGTCGTAGTCCAGCTCCTTGACATTTTTTCCGCCGATCAGCACCTCGCCCTCCTGCACATCATAGAAGCGGGAGATCAGTTCGATTATGGTGCTCTTGCCGGCGCCGGACTGTCCCACCAGGGCCAGCCTCTCTCCGTCCCTGATCTTGAGATTGACGCCTTGCAGCACATCGGTTTTGTCATCGTAGGAAAACCGTACATTCCGCAGTTCAATATCATGGCATTGGGGGAAATCCGTGCCGCCCTCATAGATGGGGACATCCAGGATTTCCTTCGCTTTGGTGACCGCGTTCAGCACATTGGCGAAATTGGTCCCCAACTCCTGCAGCGGACGGATCTCCGTCAGGTACATGGACCCCACATAGAGGAACAGCAGGAATGCGCTGGCTGTTAGGGAGCCTTTCAGGAAAAACATCCCGCCCAGCGGCACCATGAGCAGCATTCCGCACTCAATGATGACCACAAAGGCCGCGTAGGGGGGCCCCATGCGGCGGGAGGTCTCGTTCCACATGGCGTTTTCATCATGGATGGCGGAGGAGAATTTCTGGAAGGATTTGCTCCCCATGTTATATGCCTTGATGAGCTTCATGCCGCTGATATACTCGATCATGACCGAGTTCAGCGCGGTGATGGAACGGTTGGCCCGGTCCATCAGGTCGTCCGTGTTGCGGAACATGACCGCCATCACCACGGCCGCAAGCACCAGCGGCACCAGGGAAATCAGAGCCAGCGGGATGTTGACGGTCATCAGGTAGGCAAAAACCACCACCGGCCCCACCAGATAGCACACCAGATCCGGCAGGTTGTGGGCCAGAAACAGCTCCAGCTTCTCAATGTCCTCATTCAGCACGGTTTTGATGTCTCCGGTCCGCCGCTCGTTCAGCGCCCCCAGCGGCACCTTAGCCATGTGTTCCGCTACCATACAGCGCACCTTGAACAGCGCGCCGTAGGCTCCCTTGTGGGATACCACTCCAGATGCCCCGAACAGCACAAAGCGGAGCACCACCGCCGCAGCCACAGCAGCCACGACCCGCACCACCAGTTCTTCGGTACAGGTTCCGCCAAAGGCGGCGTCCATCAGCCGGTAAATTTCAATATAGGGCACCACAATGCACAGGCCCCCGGCCATCGCCAGAAGCACGGCCAGGAACAGCCATACTTTTTGCTCCCCGGCCCAGTGGAGCAGCAAGGCCACACGATTGGTTTTCTTCTGTTTCATAGACTACCTCTCCTTTCCATCTGAATGGCCCAGGCCACCTTCTCTGTCTCCTTCGGAGCCATTCACCTTGACAGAGAACAGCTCTCTCAGCTTCGGGAGGGCGTCCATCACAACGGGTATATCATCGGGCATCTCGCCCTCGTCAAAATGCAGAACACGGGAGCAGGTGCGGCAGACAAATTCAAAATCATGGGTGACAATGAAAATGACCTTTCCCAGTTCAGACAGCCGCCGGATCAGCCCCGCCACCTGGGTCATGCTGTCAAAGTCCAGGCCGCTGGTGGGCTCGTCAAACACCAGCAGGTCTTTTCCGCAGATCATGCTGACCGCTACGGCCACCCGCTGCTTCTGCCCGCCGGACAGCGTATTGGGGTGGCGCTCCCGATAGGGAGCCAGCCCCAATTCCTCCAGAGTCGAGGCGGCCAAGGTCAAGTCCGGATTGCGGATGCCGAAAGAGCACTCCGCCTCCACACTCTCGGCAAATAATTCGTAGTTCACATCCTGCATCACCATGTAGGAGCGTTTCAGCCTGTTCTTCCGCTCCATCGCCTGTCCATCCCACAGAAACTGCCCCTCGCAGTCCTTGTGGAGCCCGCACAGGGCGCGGGAAAAGGTCGTTTTCCCGGCCCCATTGTGGCCCACCACGCCGATTACCTCACCCTTTGCGGCGGCAAGGCTGATGCGGTGCAGGATCGTCCGCTTTTTATACCGGAGCGTGACATTCCGAAGCTCCAGGACAGGGGAAGATGCCGGCGAGTGGACTTGCGGAGGCCGCACCTCCGCCAAGTCCGCCGCCCGCAATCCCATGCGTTCCCGGGCCTCCCTTGGTAATCCGCGGAACTCTTCCGGCGTAAAAACCTTCTCGATCCGGCCCTGCTCCAAGTACACGATCCGGTCCGCCAGATCCATCAGATAATAGAGCCGGTGCTCCGCGATCAGGATGGTCTTGCCCTGCTTTTGAAGCAGCCGCAAATGGCCTTTTAACTCCTGGATAGATGTCATATCCAGATTGGAGGACGGCTCATCCAGCAGGTAAATCTCTGGATTCATGGCATAGACCGAAGCGAAGGCGATCTTCTGCTTTTCGCCCCCGGACAATTCAAAGATATTGCGGTTTCGGAGCGGACTGATATGCAGGTCGTCGGTGGCCTGCTCCACCCGCTCCGCCAACTCCACGGGCGGCCGGGCCTCGTTTTCAATCCCAAAGGCGATTTCGCTGTCCGTGTCCACATTGAAAAACTGCGTCCTGGGGTTTTGGAACACAGAGCCGACTTTAGCGGCGATCTGGTACATGGGCAGCTTGCTGATCTCCTGTCCATCCACCAGTACGCTGCCCGTCAATTCTCCCGCATAGAATTGTGGGATCAGGCCGTTGACCAGCCTTGTGATGGTGGTCTTGCCGCATCCGCTCCGGCCGCAGAACAGGACGCACTCTCCATCCGCAATCGTCAGATTGATGTCGTGCAGGCCGTCATGCTCCTGGCCCTGGTAGGCAAACGACACATGCTTCAGTTCAATCATCCGAACACCCCCTTCCAGTACAGCCCCACAGCGAGGTACGCCGCGAAGCAGACGCCCGCCAGAAGATCCGCGGGTCCTATGTGAATCTGCACCAGACAGGTCCGGGGCTTCGGGTTTTCGATCCCGCGGGTAATGGAGGCGATGGACAACTCATCCGCCGCCTTGGATGCCGCCATCATCAGCGGGACATAAATGCACTCCACCGTCATGGCCGGGTGCGTCAGCAGTCCCTTGGGAGACGGCGACACATCCCGCATCCGCATGGCGTCCTTGATAAACCGCCAGTCCTCCTGGATGGTGGGGACATAGCGGAGCATGACAGCCAGCGGGATCACCAGCTTTTTCGGTGCGTGGATGCGGTTCATGGCGGATAAGAATTCGCTGACCTTCGTGGTAGAGAGGACAATGCCGGACAGCATCCCACAGGGATAGACCTTATGGAACAGCCCCAAAAAGGCGATAAACATGGTGCGCCAAGTGCCCGTCATGGTGTCCATGATCCAGAGGGTGAGCAGGACAATCAGCGCATAGAACAGTACACCCTTCCAGGCATATTTCCACTTCCCGAAGCAGACGCCGAGCAGCCCGATCAGCACCACAAGGCCCAGTTCGTAGAATAGGGACGGGGCCATCATAGCGGAAAGGATGCAGAACAGCAGCAGCAATATCTTCGTCCTGGGGTCCAGCCACAGCCCGCGCCGGGATGACGCTCCGCCCATCATGCGGTGATCCCAGCCTTTTCAAACTGCTTTTTCATCAGCTTTCCACCAATCCAACCACTGAACGCAGCAATCGCCAGCGTTCCGATAATGATGACAGCCAACAGCCAGGAGGGCGCAGACGCGCTCATTGTGTCAATATAGGACTGTTCCGTGCCGTTTTCCAGCATTGTACTGGCCCAGCCTTGCGGATCAATAAAAAACACCACATAGGTATAAACGCTGCCCAGCGACATCAGCATATAGGACAGCAGATTGACCGCCTTGTTGCGGTAATGTCCCGCACCAGCTACCAGATCCGCAATGATTCCCATCCCGATATAGCCTAAAGAAAAGGCCCAGTGCATTCCGGTAACAAACCAGATGATTCCCATAACGATGCCAAGAATGGTGACGCTCCACCGCTTCTGAACCTTGGCGATCATCAGAAGATATACAGGGCCGCACAGCAATGCTGCACCCATCGGCATATAGAATGTCAAAACCGGGTTTGGTGCAAAGAAAATACCGCCAATCATGGTAAACACCAAGAAAATTGCGCTGAAAATGCCGGTTGTCACAAGATCTTTGATCGTGAGACTCTTTTTTGCGGGATTGATTTGGTTGCTCATGTTGATCCTCCTATTTTGCAATGCGTTGACTTTATGGGATAGGTATGCTATCCTTTGGTTAGATATGGCTAACCGTTATATATAATTACACCATGCACAACCTGCTTTCAATCGTTTGGAGCGAGGTTCGTCCTATCATTTCAAAAATTCGTCTAATCATTGCAAAACAAGGGAGGCGTATCTATTGTAATGACCGGTATCATCGAGCAATACTATGCGCCATTACTGAAAAAGCACGGTTTTGTACCGGAACCAGATAATGATCAGTATGGTCCTCTGGGGCTTTGCTGGAAGCTATCTCCGGAAGTTGGCGAAGGTTCCTATTGGACCTACGGGCAAAGGGATCTGTTCGACATCAAGATACACAACTTCTCTTTCAATAAGGATTTTATGCTGGAATTTGATCTCCCGGAATGTCTCAGTATTACCCGTTACGATTCTATCTCCGGTGAAGAGTTGTCTCCGTATCGCCGGTTGTCAGCCGGATGTATCAAGACCTATGTGGGCGGATACAAGCCATATCAAGTAATCGTCCACAAAAATATACCGGTTCGATCCATAGGCATCGAGATCACCCCTGCATATTATGAGGATTATCTGAAAAAACAATATCCAGAAGTATATCGGAATCCTGTCGAGGCTTTTCGGGAAATCGACCAAACAACAGATTTCCCGGAAATGTACCGGCTTCTATCAGAACTACAGAGTTACCGTGGAACCGGAATTGCAGCTAAACTCTATTATGAGAGCAAGGTAGCCGAGGCGCTCTCTCTGGTGGTTGAATATCAAAAAAAGCGTTCAGTTTCAGATCACAAACTGGCTTCTCAGGATTTGGAACGGATTCAAACCGTAGCGGCCTATCTGAGTGATCATTACGCTGGTGAAGTACCCATAGAACGTCTGGCACAAATCGCCTGCATGGGTACGACAAAACTCAAAAGCAGCTTCAAGAAGGTCTATGGCTGCACGATCACAGAGTATATACAGCAGCGCCGCATGAGTCAGGCAGAATATCTGCTGGCTCATACCGATCTGCAAATTGGTCAGATTGCTCAAACGATAGGATATTCTACATCCAGCCGGTTTGCGGAACTGTTTCGAAGAAGCACCGGCTTGCTCCCGCTGGAGTACAGGAAAATGGCAAAGCGAAAGTGATACAAAGCCAAAATCCAAAGAATCATCCCAAAACAGTATGTGGGGAGGCAGATCTGCCTCCCCACATACTTATTTTATATCCGCCAGCCCTCAGCCCGCTGTCGGATCTCGATAAAGTTCCGGTAAGTTCCCTCTTGGCTCATCAGCTCCTGATGGGTGCCCTGCTGAGCAATGCGACCATCCTCCACCACTAAAATCCGGTCTGCGTTTTGGATTGTAGCCAGACGGTGGGCGATGGTGATGATGGTCTTCCCCCGCACCAGAGCAGAGAGCGCCG
>ENA-OPDA01002526-OPDA01002526.1-human-gut-metagenome-genome-assembly--contig:-NODE-2526-length-10422-cov-1.983891_pt1 | contig 10422 bp, 5 predicted proteins | sample MGYA00241253_ERZ501486 | MGnify/ENA primary metagenome ERZ501486 (study PRJEB25962, sample SAMEA2042510) | human gut metagenome | biome: human gut; feature: human-associated habitat; material: faeces... | reverse complement strand
CCCTGACCATCGACTGTGACAAAGATACCCTGCTTGCAAAAGTCGATCAGGTAGGAGCGGCATGTCATACCGGCAATCCGACCTGCTTCTTCCAGCCAATCGTAGGGGATCAGTATGAAGAAATCAATACGCAGCAGGTATTTGAGAGCGTGTATCATACGATCATGGATCGCAAAGAGCATCCAAAGGAAGGATCTTACACGAACTATCTGTTTGAAAAAGGTATTGATAAAATTCTGAAGAAGGTTGGAGAAGAGGCTGCCGAGATCATCATTGCAGCGAAGAATCCGAACCCGGAAGAACTCAAATATGAGATGTGCGACTTCCTGTATCATATGATGGTGTTGATGGCAGAACGCGGGATCACCTGGGATGACATCATGGAAGAGATGGCAAAACGGTAAAAATAGCATATTTGAAAAAAAGAGGGACATATACTGAGGTAAAGGTATATGTCCTTTTTGTTTGCCTGAAATTGGGAAAGAACTTTCTGGTAAATGAAAAGAACTACCTGCCAAAGATGTGCACTCGCGCAAAGAAGAATGTTGCAAGTAACTGCGTTCGGTGTAGAATGCACCGAGGCACATTCAGTTTAATTGGATGCTTTAGCAGAAGGGAGAGATTGGAATGAACGAATCACAGGAACGCCGCGAGGAGTTGCTTAGGATGTCACGTCAAAAATGGAGAAAGGGCAGTATCCCAGCGGTGCATCCAAGGTATCAGCATGTATACAGGGGATTATATGGAGAACATTCTTCAGAAGAAAATGGCGGAAGCAGTTTCTTTGCGCGGATGTTTATCAGTTTCCTTATCTTTGGGATGTTTGTGGCGGCAGATTATACAGGAGAGAAAATCTGGAAATATACGCCCTCACAGATCGTGTCACAGATTGAGTACCAACCGGATATTATGACTGGAAACTGGTAAGAGAAGATAGGAAAGCAGTTCTATGGCGGAGACGGACTTGTAGAAAAAGGTGTAGAAAATACAATCCGCAATATCGGAGAGCTTGCAAAGAAGGGAATGCGTGAAACGGATAAGACGATCATCCAGATCATAACAAGGTAACATATTGACAAAGTAATATGAACTGGAACCATAAATGTAGAAATTGTGTATTTTTACTAAAAAAACACCACATATGGTTGAATTTATGCTATAATTAAAAATAATCAAATAAAAGATGAATGAAACCCCTAAATTTAATGTTTCATACATTTTATTAATGCAATTGTTAATGCGAAGAAGAATTTTTTGAAAACTTCAAAAATTAACATACAACTTATAGTCTATTTACGAGAGGAGGATCAATTATTGAAGTTTAGGAACAAATTTGTATCAAAAAGGATCGGGACAAAGACATTGGCAAGTCTTCTGGCATTTGGAATGGCTCTTGGTTCGCCAATGGCGGTATTTGCCGATGATGGAGAAACGGCCGTTGTGGCAGAGAATACAGTGCAGGCAAAAAAGACAGATGGATCGGAAGTATTTGTGAGTGTATCTGATTATGTACGGGGAATGATGGAAAGAGGAGCAGTCAGGCTGAATGATGAAACCGGCTATCTGGAAGATACCTCGACTGGTCAGAAAGTGGATCCGGAGACAGGAGAACGCCTGACAGAGACACCGGATGTTCCGGAGACACCAGCCATACCGGACAATCCTGGAAATGAAGAAACTCCAGAGACACCGGAAAAACCAGAAACTCCAGAAAAGCCGAATACTCCGGGAACTCCAGAGACACCGGAAAAACCAGAAACTCCAGAAAAGCCGAATACTCCGGAAAAACCAGAAACTCCGGAAAAACCAGGCACTCCGGAAAATCCGGATAGCCCGGATTCCGGCAAATCCGATTCCAAAGATCCGATTCAGACACCGGGTACTGATAAGGCAGATTCTTCCGAAGACCGGAAAGATACAAAGACCGACCCAATTCCGGGAAGTGAGATCGACCATACACAGGAGATCAGCAAAGCAGAAGAAGCAGACAGTCAGAACGAATCAAAAACTGCAGTCAGTAATTCTGAACTGATCAGCCGTCAGCAGATTGTGAAGCAGCCAGAGATGGTAGAGGATTTCCGTTTCTGGACTGTGGCAAGAAAATATGCATTTGCCAGAACAGCGATCAATGTACGGGAGGAAATTCCGGAAGCTGCAGATGGCAGGGCAGATACTTCCGAGGAAGCCAAAGAAGCAGAGCTTGAAGCGGCAAAAAAAGATGCAAAAGAGCTGAGAGCCGGATTTGATATAGAGAATCAAAAATACAACACGAAAAAAGTGAAACGTACAAAAACGGCAAAAGGTGTAAAAAAATCTACACAGATCAAACTGACCGGACTCAACATTTTTTCATCAGCGAAATTAAAGACAGAGGCGCCGAATCAGACCAATCTGAAAGCTGGAAAAAGAGCTGAAGCAGCAAGACAGGCTGAGAAGGATCTGCAGAAGCAGAAAGAAGAACAGGCGGCAAAAGTGACTGCTGACCTGGCAGCACAGCAGATGGAAGAAAAGGTCCGCTCGGTCGGAACGATTTCGCAGGACGGGCTTCTTTATATTTTGAAAGAAGAAGACAATGGCTGGTTGTATGTGGAATCCGGTAATGTCAGGGGATTTGTAAAGGCGTCTGAAATTTATACGGAAGATGCGGCACAGGAACTTCTGGATGTCTATCAGACACAGGCCAGGTTAAAAGCTTCCAAAGAAAACAAAGACTATACCGGAATCGAGGGAACCGCAAAGACGGCACAGGCACTGATAGATGCAAAAGATAATCAGGCATATACTTATCTCCGCGCGACGGTGAAGCAGACGGTTGCAGATAAAGAACCGGCACTGGTAAGCGATCAGCTAGATACCGATAAAAAAGGAATCCTGAATATTCAAGAAGAGAAGAATGCGGATTCCAGAGTTGTTGGGACAATGACAGCAGGAGAGCTCTGCTACATTCTCGCAGATGAAGATTCAGACTGGGTTTATGTAGAATCCGGAGATGTCAGAGGTTTTGCGGAAAAGAAGTATTTGAAATCAGACGCTGAAACCAAAGCACAGGTGACAGAAAGAGGAGCTGATTCCTATTCGGTAGCAGATAAAAACATGGATCCGGAAGATAATAAGGCTCTTTATTATACGCTGACTTCTACAAAAGAAGGAACGCCGAGTGGTGAGATCCGCCAGTCAATGATTGAATATGCATCCCAGTTTGTCGGTAATCCTTATGTGTGGGGCGGAACCAGTCTGACAAACGGAGCAGACTGTTCCGGATTTGTACAGCAGATTTACAAGGCTTACGGATATGATCTTCCACGTGTTGCCGAGGATCAGAGCCAGTATGGAACCAAAATTCCAGTAGAAGACGCACAGCCGGGAGACCTGATCTTCTATGCAAAGAACGGTTATGTATATCATGTTGTGATGTATGCCGGAGATGGAAAGACCATCGAAGCTGCAAATGAAGATGTTGGAATCATTTACGGAACTGTTTACGACAAAGATGCAGTATGGGCGACCAGGATTCTGGACGATAATTATACCGTCGCAGGTGGAGGAATCGGCGAGGTCAATGCAACGCAGGAGATGTACGGAACGGATCTTGGCAATTTTACGATTACATATTACTGTGCATGTGAAATCTGCTGTAACAAAGCAGACGGGATCACAGCAACCGGAACCCCGGTCATTGAGGGACAGACCATTGCGGTGGATCCGAGTGTAATCCCTTACGGAACAAAAGTCATCATCGGCGGACATGTATTTACTGCTGAAGACTGTGGTGGTGCGATCAAGAAAAACCACATTGATGTCTATGTAAACAGCCATGAAGAAGCACTTGCTCTCGGCGTGACGAATGCAGAAGTATATCTGGTTAAATAAAAATTAAGCGAAGGATAATTTGTTCTTCCGGAGTTTATCTAAAGCCATAAAAACAGGGAAATGTTCTGACGTAAAATATGTCAGGACATTTCCTTTTTCTCATTTTACCAAAATATTTTCCGAAAGAAATTACTCTCTGAGTTTGAAAAATTTTATCAGAAATATTTTTAATGAAATATGGACGGTTTTGTCAAAGAGTAGTAAAATAAAAATGTCGCGTTTCGACTAAAAGGACTGCATTTTACAGAATTTGTAAGAAGGAGCAACAGATTTTGAAATATAGAAATATACAGGTAGCAAAAATGACAGGAGTAAAAATTCTAGCAGGATTACTTGTTTTCGGACTTACTTTCAGCGCTCCGGCAACAGCTTGGGCAGCAGAGAGCGGTCTTACAGAGGTTACTTCTAATGGATCAGAAAATGGAGAAAAATTACAGGCAAAATCCATTGATGGGCGTGATACACTTACAGAAGTATCAGATCTTGTCCTGGAGATGATTCATAATGAAGAAATCAGATACAATGAAGAGACTGGATATCTGGAAGATACCGGTCTGCGTGATGCAGCGAAAACAGGATGGAAGGTTGATCCGATAACAGGAGATGAAGTAGAAGTAATCCCGGCTAATCCAGATGTGCCGGTTACGCCGGAGCAACCGACAGATCCGGTCAATCCGGATACACCACAGCAGCCTTCAGATGGCAATGTGAACAATGAACAGCAGCCTTCGGAAGACCAGACAGAAGACTCAGAAGAAAACAAAGCGCAGGAGCAGGAAAAAAATGCGCAGGATAGTGAACACAAGATGACCAATGAAGAACTGGTCAAGAGACAGCAGATCGTCAGTCTTCCGGAATACGAAGAAGATTTCCGTTTCTGGACAGTTGCGCGAAAATATGCATTTGCAAAGACAAAGATCAGCATACGTGAGGCAATTCCGGAGGATATCAGTGGAGCCGTTGATACTGATCGGACAGAAAGTGATATTCAGGAAGCAACAGCTGATGCTAAAAAACTGTTTCATAAGGAAACTTCTATAAAGGCGAAGGAATCAAAGACAAAATCTTCTGCGAAAAAGACGAAAACAGCAAAGAAAGTACAGCTTAATACATTTTCTGCCGAGACATTAAAAAACACAGCAGACACTTCGGGAAAGAAGTCATCCTTAAACTCGGATACTGCTACAGCATTGCAGGATGATACTTTAAATGCATCCCCAGCATCCCGGCAGTTGACCGAAAAGGTGCGTTCTGTCGGAGAAATTTCACAGGATGGACTTCTCTACATTCTGAAAGAAGAAAAGAATGGATGGCTGTATGTAGAATCCGGAAAGGTCAGAGGATTTGTAAAAGAATCCGAGCTTTATACCGGAGATGCCGCACAGGTACTGCTGAGTGGATACCAGAAGCAGGCAAAAAAAGCTGCAAAAAAAGCCAAGATTGCATACACTGGAATCGAAGGAACAGCATCCCTTGCAAAAGAAACGGTTCCGGCAAATGAAAATCAGGCATTTACCCATGTACGTGCAACCGTAAATCAGACACTGGCTACGAAAAAATACGCACTGGCAGATGCATCAAAGTCGGATGGAACTGTAGCAATCCAGGAAGAGGCAAATGGACAGTCACGTGTGATCGGAACCATGTCCCAGGGTAATCTGTGTTATATCCTTGCGGATGCAGAGAAAGACTGGATCTATGTGGAGTCCGGGAATGTCCGAGGGTTTGTCTCTAAAGAGGCTGTTCAGACTGGGGATGAAGTAAAAGCGCAGGTAGAAGCAGCAGGCGAAGGTGCTTACCAGACAGCTACAGAACTGATCGCACCGGAAGATAACCAGGCACTTTATTATAGCTATGCTTCTGTAAAGCCGGGAACACCGGGGAATGCGATCCGCCAGGCAATGCTGGATTTTGCCGCACAGTTCATTGGCAATCCTTATGTATGGGGCGGTACAAGCCTGACAGAAGGGGCGGACTGCTCCGGATTTGTACAGCAGATTTATAAGACTTTTGGCTATAATCTGCCAAGAGTAGCCGAAGATCAGAGCCAGTATGGAACCAAGATTCCGGTTGAAGACGCACAGCCGGGGGATTTGATTTTCTATGCAAAAGATGGTTATGTCCATCATGTTGTGATGTATGCAGGAGACGGAAAGACCATCGAAGCTGCAAATGAAGACCAGGGAATCATTTCCGGAACGGTATATATTCCGGAAGCTGTCTGGGCAACCAGAATCCTGGAAGAAAATTATAATCTGGAAGGCACGGATGTGAACGAACAGAACGCTACAGCCGAACAGTATGGAGACAGTATTGGAGAGTATACCATTGATTATTATTGTTCCTGCGAGACTTGCCGTGCGAAGGCAAGCAAAGTCAAAGCAACCGGAACTCCGGTTGTTGAAGGGCAGACCATTGCGGTTGACCCGGATGAGATTCCGTATGGAACAAAGGTGATCATTGACGGACATGTATTTACTGCTGAAGATTACGATACTTCCGGCAAAGAAAAACATATCAGTATCTATGTCAATGAGCATGAGACTGCACAGAAGCTGAATGAGAAGAAGGCAGAAGTACATCTGGTGAAATAAAGACAATCAAAAAAAGAAATATTAAACAAGAAAAACTTCGGATCACTGGCGAAAATCCAGAATATCCGAAGTTTTTTGCATGTCTACACTATTCAGACAAGTCATTCTCCCGGCTAATGTTTGATCTTTTTCAGTTTTTCATTGTCTGCCTGACATTCGGTCGGGGAAATATGATACATTTTCTTAAAAGCACGAAAAAATGAAGAATAGTCTCCAAAACCGGACTGGACAGCAACCGTTTTAAGCGGAACATCCTGCCGGATCAGCGAGACCGCAAGTGCCAGCCGTTTCTTTAAAATATACTGATGACAGGTCGTATTCAGTTGTTTCTGAAAAAATTTGTTCAGACTGCTCTTGCTCATGTGGAAAGTACGCGCCAGATCCTCCACGCCGATTTCTTTCAGAAAATGCTGATCCAGATAGCGGACGATCTGATTGGTCTGATCGGATTCAATCTCAATAAATTCGTTGGAATATTTCAGGGCATAGTTAATGACTTTTACCAGAAGACAGGTGGATGCACCACAGGCATAGGTTTCAGAAAGCTCCCCATAAGAAGCATATTCCCGGTAAAAGGTTTCAAATTCTTCCTCAAAATTACACAGCTTATTGGTAGTATGAAGAAGATGAGGTGTGTCAATATTGAAAACAGATTCCTTAAGGGCCGGAAGCTGGCTTTTCAGATTGGAAATATATGATTTTTCCAGCCATACAGTGATAAAATCATAATAGTTTGCAACGAGATCACTGGAAGTAAAGTAGTGTGGAATATCCGGTGGAATAACCAGAATATCGCCATTTGTAATAAAATGCCGTTTCTGACCGATGCGGAACAGAAAATCTCCGCTTTTACAAAAGCTGATCTCATAAAATCCGCTTTTGATCATGGAAAAATCTTCCATCAGATATCCTTTGTGGTGCGTGCATTTTACATGGCGCAGCTGGCATTTGCCGGACAGCTGCATTTCAGGGCTTTGCTCATATAATTTTTTCATTTATAAACCTTTCATGTTGAATAAAATTTAACAAATCTTTTGTAATCATTATACAATACACATTGCAAAAAAGGTAAAAGAAATAGTAAAAAAGTTATATTTTTTACTATAGATAAAAGCAATAAATTGTTAAAAGATAAAAAAATAACGGGAAATCAGCGTTTTCTGGAATTATTGATAAACGATAGCAATAAGTACAAAAATTGATAGAAAAAAGCAATTTGCAAAGAAAAAAACATTTTGGTAGTATTTTTGAAGAGTTGTTAACGAGGGGATACACAGACAGAACAACTTAAGGAAAATACCATGGAGGAAAAAGGAAAATGAAAAGAAGAGCACTCGCATTATTGTGTGCAGGAATTTTAGCAGTCGGTATGCTTGCCGGATGTGGTGGAAGTTCCGACAAGAAAGACAGCAGCGCAAAGACAGAAGACACGAAGAAAGAGGCAAAAAGTGATGGGACTTTTACATTTGCATTGAATTATATGCCAAATTCACTTCAGCCAAGTGCACAGAGCAGTGATGACTTGGTAAGTGCAATCCGTCCAATCTATGAACCGTTATTTGCTGAGACAAAAGACGGTCTGGAATATTATCTGGCTGATAAGCTTGATATTTCAGAAGATGGTCTTACCTACACACTTCATATTAATGACAAAGCAACATGGAGTGATGGAGAACCGGTTACAGTAAAAGATATCAAATTTACCATTGATTATGGTGCATTGGTTTATGGCGGACCTACATCATTCACCAAGGTAAATGGTGGAGAAGTGCAGATCAACGAGATTGATGATAAGACAATGGAATTTGTACTTCCATCAGTATATGATAACTATGTCAGAACGTTATCTCAGTTCTATCCAATGCCGGCACATGCATTTGATAATGATCCGTCAAAGATTAATGACAGTACATACTTCAAAACACCGGGTATGGCTACATCTGGAGCATATGTAGTAAGCGAAATTAACGAAGATAGTTTTGTTTATACAGCAAGAGATGACTACTACAGAGGAACTCCTTCTGTTAAGAAAGTCGTTATGAAAACAATCGGCAGCGGAAGCACAAAACAGATCGAATTTGAAAATGGCGGAATTGATTATATGCGTGTTACAAGCGCAGAAGACCTGAAGAAATACAAAGAGGAGTCTGATAAATACAATATGTACAGTATATCAGAAGCTCGTCTTAATTACCTTCAGTTAAACCCACACGGACCGGTAATGTCTACATTATCTCAGGATGCAAGAAAAGCAATCTTCCTTGCACTTGACAAAGATGCGATTGTTGATTTTGCATGGGGATCAGATGAACTTGCAGAGCCGGCGAACAGCCTCATCACACCGGACCAGTCTATTTATAATAAAGACTGTAAAGGATATAACTTCAATCTGGAAGAAGCAAAAAAACTTGCAAAATCATCTGGATTGGAAGGAAAAGAACTTACATATATTTACAATTCAGACCGTGCAAATATGGAAGCTGTAGCAACTGTCGTACAGCAGCAGTTAGCTGAAATCGGCGTAACAGTAAATATTGAAAGCTGCGATACTTCTACATTCTTCCCACGTTTCTTTGCAAGCAAAGATAAAGAACTGGCTACAACATGGGATCTTGGTACAAACGGATGGGATTCACAGCGTGGTTCAAACTGTGGACAGGCAATCAGCTACTTTACAAATCGTCTCTGTGATTGTGGATACAGTGATGAAGTTTCAGGGCTTGCTCAGAAAGCCATAGGAACTGCAGATGCGAAAGAAAAACAGGAACTTTGGAATACAATTCAGGACAAAGCTTTGGAAGAATGTTGGGAATACCCACTTACATATACAAACTTTGTTATGGTTTCGCAGAAAAATGTTACTGGTTTAGATGGTTCGTCAGTTGTTCCTGAATTCATTGATTACTTATCTATTCATGTGGATTAAAAATTTACACTAGCTGAAAAGCATACGGAATGTGGCATGCCTTTAAAGTAAAGACAAGCCACATTCTTTCATATATTCGATTTTACAGAGAGGAATACTTATGTGGAAATATTGTTTAAAAAAGACGGCTCAGGTAGTAATCGTAATGATATTGATTTCCTTTTTTTCATTTGCAATTGTCTATTTTGCACCAGGTGACATATCGGATATGTATGTGAATCCGGAAATGACGGAAGAACAGAAAGCTAATGTGATTGCACAATTGGGGTTGGATAAGAGCATGACAGAGCAGTATTTTGCCTGGGCTAAACGTGCGGTACACGGAGATTTAGGTGTATCCTTATCTAATAAGTCGGCTGTGTGGCCACAGTTTATGCAGCGTCTTCCGGCAACAATCATACTTATGGGAAGTTCTATGATCTTGTCACTTTTACTTGCAATCCCGCTTGGCTTATGGTCGGGATATAAGAAGAACTCATGGCTTGATAACTTGATAAGTTCGTTAGCGTATATGGGAATGTCCATTCCTTCTTTTTGGTTTGGTATGCTGCTTATTATTGTATTTGCTGCAGTATTAAAGGTATTACCTTCTTCCGGTATGCATACCGTTGGAAATGTATCTGCATTTGATACGTTCCAGCATATGATTCTTCCATGTATTACGCTTAGTATCGGTCATGTTGCGGTTTATATCCGTTATATCCGTGCAAATACCATCGGACAGTTAAGCGAAGAGTATGTGCTTACCGCCGAAGCAAAGGGAGATTCTCAGACGAAAATTTTATTCCGACATGTGTTGAAAAACACGCTGTTGCCTATCATTACATTGATGGGAATGAATCTGGCATCTTTGGTATGTGGATCCTTTATTGTAGAAAGTGTCTTTGGATGGCCGGGAATTGGAACCTTTGCGATGTCTGCGATTGGTTCAAGGGATTATCCGGTAATCATGGCGTATGTTATGCTTTCTGGTTTTCTTTTGGTAGTCGGTAATTTTATTGCAGATTTATTGTATGCCTTTGTTGATCCAAG
>ENA-OPDA01002524-OPDA01002524.1-human-gut-metagenome-genome-assembly--contig:-NODE-2524-length-10424-cov-2.240718_pt1 | contig 10424 bp, 7 predicted proteins | sample MGYA00241253_ERZ501486 | MGnify/ENA primary metagenome ERZ501486 (study PRJEB25962, sample SAMEA2042510) | human gut metagenome | biome: human gut; feature: human-associated habitat; material: faeces... | reverse complement strand
CTGCCCGAAGGGATTTGAACCCCCATTCTCCGGAATCGGAATCCGTTGCGTTATCCAATTGCGCCACGGGCAGATGTATGCGGCAGGGTATTTTGCCTGCCGTTTTTTCATTTTTAATTCGCATAATCTTTCATCTGAAAATCAACTGCAAAAACTGCTGTGCAACAGTCTTTAGCTTATATTATGCGGTTATTATACAACAATTTTTTACTTTAAGCAAGGGAAATTTGTCACTCCTCCCGACTGTAAGGCGATCATTCTGCCATACTTTCGAGTTCTTCCCAGATTTCGTACTGCTCCTCCTGCTGTTTTTGCAAATCCTCGAGCAGTTTTGAAAGCTCCATAAGTTTTTCGTAATCTGCGGCAACTTCCTCGCTTGAGAGAAGCTCCTGTGTTTTGGCGATTTCTTCGTCAAGTCGCTCAATTTCAGCCTCTGCCTTTTTGAGCTTAGTCTGTCTTTTGCGTTCTTCACTCTGCTTTTGCTTTTGCAAAAAGTAATCATTCTGCGTTTTTTCTTTTTTATCTTTCTTATTCTCAGTCGGAACAGCACCCGATTTTTCGGCTGTTGTGCGTTCAAGATAATAATCGTAATTACCGAGATATTCCTTTACTCCGTTATTTGTAAGGAGTAAAATTCTGTCGGCAATTTTATTTATAAAATAACGGTCATGGCTGACAATCAGCATTGTACCGCTGTAGTCAAGCAAAGTTTTTTCAAGTTCTTCCCGTGATGATGCGTCAAGGTGGTTTGTCGGTTCATCGAGGAGCAAAAAGTTACTGCCTTTTAGCATTAGTTTCAAGAGAGAAACTCTCGCCCTCTCGCCGCCGCTCATTTTTGAAAGCGGTTTAAACACTTCGTCACCTTTGAACAGGAATGACGCAAGCGCACTTCTGACTTCGGTCTGCGTCATATTCGGGAAGGTGTCCCACACCTCATCAAGTGCGGTTTTTGACAGGTCAAGATTTTGCTGCATCTGATCAAAATAACCGATTTCAACATTTGCGCCGTAGTCATATTCACCGCTGTTCATAGGAGTTTTGCCCGTTAAAATTCTGAACAGCGTTGTTTTACCGCAACCGTTGCCGCCGATGATGAACACTCTCTCGCCTTTTCTGATATGTATATCAACATTTTTGAAAAGCTGTTTGTCGTCAAACGACTTGGCAAGGTTTTTACAGATTAAAACATCGTTGCCGCTTTCACATCTCGGCTCAAAATGCATACGCATTGTTTCAAGCTCGCTTTCGGGGGCAACAAGCCCGTCTTTGATTCTGTCAGCCTCTTTCTGCTTACTTGCGGCTGTGATAAAGTTGTGAGCCTGTCCCCAGCGTTTCTGCTGTTCAACAATGCCCTCAATACGCTTTATTTCCTTTAAATCGTGTTCATATTTATTTTTGAGCGACTCGTTCACCGATTCCTTTTTCTTGACAAATTCCGAATATGAGCCCTTATAAACCATAGCACGGTTGTGTTCAAGTTCAATCGTCTTGTTGGTTACATTATCAAGAAAATAACGGTCATGAGAAATCATAAGCACGCCTCCTTTATAGGAGCGAAGATAATCCTCCAGCCATTCCAGCATGCCCATGTCCAAATGGTTCGTCGGTTCGTCAAGAAGAAGGAAATCCGGATGACGCACGAAAGCAGCCGCCAAATTAATTCTGACCTTCTGACCGCCGGAAAAAGAATGAATGTCCCGATCCCAATCCTCCTCCGTAAAACCGAGACCCGTTAAAATTTTTTTTGTGGCAGATTCATAATCATAACCGCCGAGAAATTCAAAACGGGCTTCCGTTTTTCCATATTCCAAAACAAGATCAGCGTCATCTTTATGAAATTCCAATTCGGCTGCCAGCCGTTCCATTCTGTCTTTATAAAAGAGAACGTCTTCCCACGCTTCTTCCATTTCATCACGTATCGTTTCACCGGCATAATCGAAATCCTGGCGAAGGTAGCCGATTACTGCACCATCACTGGTTTTTATCGTTCCCCGGTCAGCCTCTTCCCTTCCCATGATACATTTCAGGAGTGTCGTTTTCCCTGCGCCGTTCGCCCCTACAAGCCCAATATGTTCGCCGCTTTTCAATTCGAAAGAAACATTTTCAAAAACGCTGTTAATGCCGAAATATTTAGTTAAACCATTGACTCTAAGTACTGCCATATTTCCCTTATCTTCCTATAAAAGCGGTTCATCTGTCCAATATTTCCGCTTTTATGATGATGACTATTTCCGACTCCTCCACGGATCGGCTCTTGCTCTGGAAAAGTTTTCCCAGTAAGGGGATATCTCCCAGAATAGGAACTTTCCTAAAGGTTTTATTTTCTTCCTTATCTATCAGACCCCCGATAGTAAGCATATCGCCCGACCGGAGACGGACCAGCGTATTTGCCTGGCGGGTAATGATACGGTAAGCCCGCATTTCAGGCACAAGGTACGGCGTGGAAACCTCAGCATTCACATTTGCGGTGATTTCCCCGTCCGCACTGATTCGCGGCGTGTAGGTAAGCTTGATGCCTGCGTCGCGGTATTCCGTGGTCGTTGTCCGAACGCCGTTATCCACGTGCTCCACGATAACCGGAATTTTATTTCCTATAAGTATTTCCGCTTCCCGCCCGTTCATGGTGACCACATTCGGCCGGGCAAGGATTCTCGCTTTGCCTGTAGAAACAAGAGCATTCAGGTTAGCCCTGAAAAAAGCGGTGTAGGGATGCCCTGCCACGGATCTGCCGTAGGAAATACCTGCGTAGCCTTCAGGAATCTTCACATTCCATCCGTTATGTTCGATATTCCGCATCCGCGGATTTCCATTTTTATCATACTTTATATTTCCCGCATCATCGGTGACATACCGCTGTTCATTCCAGCTTTCCCTGCGATACTCGCCGCTGCCGGTAAGAGCTTTAAAATCCCAGTCGATCCCAAGTTCTTTGGAATGGGATCGGTTCACGGCAATAACTTCCGCCTCTACTTTTACCTGTTTTTCAGGAACATCCAGAGAGCGGAGAACCGCAGCGGTTTCCATGATTTCCAAAGGTGTTCCGCTCAGAATGACCGCGTTTGCCGTCTGGTTATATGCTACATGGACGCTGTCAGAAAGCTGGCGAATCCCTTCCGCCACCTCTTTCGCTTCCGCATAAGACAATTTATAGGATTTCGTTGCTCTTCCCCCATTTTTCATGGCGGATTCCCCAAAAACAATAAGCATGCTCCCCTCTTCCCGTGCTATGAGCCCCTGGGAAACCAGCATGGCATGGAGCGCTTCTTTCGGCGTGACGTGATCTAAATCAGCCGTCACACTTCCTGTAACTGTACCGCCGAAGACAATATTTTTCCCTGTAAGTTCCGCCAGACTCCGGAGAACCTCCTGGATAGGCGCATTCTTTACATGAAGACTGAAATCGGAAGGTTCTTTTTCTTCCGTAACAGCATGTTTCGTTAAATAACTTTTTGCCTTTTCCCCTTTTCGTTCTTCCATGGATTGGCGGAGTGTTGCTTCCATCGTTTCGTGAGCACTCGTTTCCAGTTTCATCTCCGGCATTCTGTTTTCCGCATTGACAGAAAAAGGGAAACAGAAAAACAGAGTGCCTACGAATAAAAAGGCGGTATGTCTCAAGGCAGTTCCAAAAAAAGATTTCCTGCTGCCGATGATAACTGGACTGTTTTTTCTCCGATTGAAACGACTGACCATATACCCACCCGATCCCCTTTCCGAACTGTAACTGATTCTCCATTCACGGCAAGCATGGCCCGCCGATTCCCTCCATACTCCATGACTCCCTGTAAAACCGGGGCGAGATGGATAGTCCCCATTGTCCCTTCTGCTGCCGGCATCTGCGGCGCTTCTTCATTCTCCCTCTTTGAATCATAAGACCGCACCGCATAAAACGGATCTTTCAACGGTTTTCCCCGCAAATAAAGAGCCGCGTCATATTTTTTAACGCCGCCCGATATTTTTCCAAATTTCATTTCACTTTCATTTACAGCAGCAGGAGTTGTACCATTTGCCTCTTCAGGAATAACGGTTGACGCTTTACCGACACCAAGAATGCCCCACACCGTTAAAACGGCCGCCACTGCCCCTGTCACCGGGACTATCCATCTCCTGCGCGCCCCCTCCATAACCTCATGCCTCTTTCATATATTTTTGTAAATACTTGCGGAGGATTTTCTTGTAATCCTCCACCCCCGGCTGGTCGTATGTATTGATATCCGCCATAGCGCCTTCATAGGCAGTAGCAAGGAAAAAGAAGTACATCAGCATTCCTATATGGAATTCTGTCAGCTTTTCAATTTCTATCGCACAGCTCATCCTTTCTTCCTGTGCCAGAGCCTCCTGATTAGACCGGGCAGCGGCATTAAGCAGCATCCCCAAATCCACCATTCCGCCTGCGCGGCCGTCATCACAAAAGAAATCCGCTTTATCGGGAAGATTTCTCACGGAAATAAACTGTACAATTTTATTCTTCTTCCCCTGCTGGTGTTCCTGCGTAAGGGAATGCATATCTGTCGTGCCTACACAGGCAACCGGAATGCGGCCGTTGTAAATGATATTCCCATGGGTATCAAATTTTTTCCCCAAAGACTCTCCCAGCAACTGGGCATACCACCAGCCTAATGCACGGAGGCCTGCACCATAAGGCATAATGACCTCTGCCGCCGCTCCATACTCTTTCATGGCGATAAACTTGACCGCAGCCAGCATAAGTGCCGGGTTATCCGAAATTTTCCCCCGGCAATGCTCTTCCACAAATCTCGCACCGTCAAGAAAAGCCCTTATATCCAGACCGACCAACTTCCCCCAGACCAAACCGACTTGGGAAAAGACACTGAAACGGCCGCCGATACCTTCAGGCACGGCAAACTGTTCCCACCCTTCCCGTTCGGCCAATTCATGGAGCTTACCGGTATTTCTGTCAGTGACTGTAATAAAAGAAAGCTCGCAAAAATCGGATAATTCCCGTCTCAATACATGGAAAGCCGCCATCGGTTCCACAGTTGTCCCCGACTTGGAAATTATCAGGAGCAGCACTCTCAATTTACGGCCGCAGCGGTCCCGTTCCCTCCGAAGCTGGCGAACGAGATCCATAAGCGCTGCCGGATCGGCATTGTGTCCCGCAAAGAATACCTGCGGGTACCCGTTTCTTTCCCTGCGGGAACGCATATTCCAGTACGGACCATAAAAAATATCAAAAATCGCCTGATTTCCCAGATAAGATCCTCCTATCCCGATAGAAATCAGAACATCCTGTTCTTTCCCGATTCCGTCCAGCCGTTCCAGCCGCAGCCGCTCTTCTGCCGTCATGAGAACGTTTTCATCTAAAATATAAGGAAGGCGGGAAAAAAGAACCGCTTTGCCTCCCGGGCCTTTTCCCGTTTCTCTTATCCGCTGTACACGCTTTTCCGCATTGGAAATAACTGCTTCATAATTTTGCAGATCTTCCGCATTTACATTCCATTTACTGCCAAAAATATATTGTAAATCGACATCTAAATGTTTGTCTAAAGAAAATTTCATTCCAGCCCCTATAGCGATGACCCCAATCAGAATCTAAAATCTTTCGGCATGATCATAAATGTTGTTTTCTTTTCCACCGTGTCATACCGGATCCATCCATAGAATGAATGCATATCCCGGTAGTAAGTATAATAGCGGTGATCCACATTACCATTTTTCGCATCAATCGTCCAGGAAACGCTTACAGCATCTTTGGGTGTAAGTTCGAGTCTGAATCCTATATCAATCGGTTTCGTCGTACTGAACGTATCATAAAGATACGGCGTATATCCCGTGATCGCACGATTTGTATAATTGATCCATCCGGAAACCGCTCTGTATCCTCCCATAAGCCCCACGGAATAGTATTTATTTTCACGTATCTCATTTTGGTATCCGTAGTAATCTTTGGCAATCCCTGCTCTCCAGTTAAAAGTCAGAAACCTGCCCAGCTTTATGGGATCACCGGAAATATACACGTCGAAGCCTTTATAACTGCCCTTACGGTTACCGCCTGCCCTTTCCTCATCCCAATAACCGATCTCTCCGTTTATACCTGCATAGAAGGGCGATTTAAACAGGTAATACCGATTAGACTTAAACTCAAGGGACGGCCGCTTTTTAATCCATAAACCGCCCTCATCATTGATGGAACTTTCTTCTTCAGCATAATGGAAATTGAACCACCCGAAAGGTGTGCTGTAGCTAAAACCGACATCCGGCTTGTATCCTGATTTCGTGTACCATTCATTGCGGATATAAAAATACAGATCGTCATTATGCGCTACAGGTAATTCAAGCCCATTATGCCATCCCCATCCGTTATCGCTGTCATACTTCGGGCGGGGAAGGAGCGACCACGGGCTGATCGCATTGTCATTTTTCAAAGAAGCCCTGTACTTGGGAAAAGAAATAAGGGTTGTATTCTTCACTTTTAATTTCACATCATAAGCCGTGTAATGATCTCCCGGATAAATTTCGATGGTATCTGCTTCAATCCGATAGTCAGGTACTTTGGCGACAGCATGCTTCGTCGTGAAGTAGCCTCTATCCGCAACCATTTTATTGTCCTTACGATAATAAGTCCCTTTATCCCCTTTAAAATAGTAAAGGCCTGAATCCCAGCCTGAAAAGTCATAGAACTTTCCTATGGATGCGGCACCGTCATATTCCGCCCGCTGTGCCGTCATATCAGTAGTGGGATTTTTCCAGTGTACTTCTCCCGGAATAACATACTGCTGGGTAACCGTATTTCCATAGACATATTCTGTAGTGTACTGATCCATCATCTGGCGCATATCAATACGCCCCTCCGCCATAACATCTCCTGTAGAATGGTTATAACGGATATAGTCCGCAGTAAAAGTCAAAGGATGTTCAGGAGAAATCCCGGTATCTTTTGCCTTCTTCCCTTTTTTTGCTGCCGAAGACGGGGAATCGGATTTTACCGGTTCCTTTGTTTTTGCATTGTTCCGATTTACAAGAACTTCCGCAGGACGAATCGGGCGCACTACGCCCTTATGATCCTCATCGACGACGAACCCTTCTTCATAAGTTATACCGCCTGCCGCCGAAACATATCCTTCCGGACCCGTTCCCAGAAAAAGGGCACACCCTAAAATCAATGCCCTTTTTAATTTCGATTTATTCATTTCTTACAATAACTACTGATGCATTTTCTTCTCCTTCATCAGCAGCCTTTTCCGCTGTCCCGGAAACATCCGCTTTTGTCTCTTCCGCATCAGATTTTACTGTTTTTGTCTTGGTATCTATTTCATCTCCGTCCTCATTGACGAACTTCAATTCATTCCGCATATTTTCCACAGTATTCACAGAAGAACCAGCATCAGAAGCCATTGTACTCCCTGCCTCTCCGGCAACAGCCGACTTGGCCACTCTCTTGCGAAGTACCATGTTCGGTGCGCCGGAAGCGGTAACAAGACCTTTCGTGGTAACATCTTTCTGCGTTTGTATATACAATTCAGATCCTGCAGGAAGTTCCACATCTTTGCCTTTAACAAAAAAACCGCCTACCAGGCCGACCGGCCCCAGCGCCAATGCGCCGATAGTAGAAGCGCCTACGGCAGCAGCTTCCATCTTCAGCTTATCTTTTGCTTCCGGTCCGAGAACGGTCGGAATCGGTTCATCATCCAAAGAAAATACCTGATCAAATGAAATATCCAGTTTACCGCTGCGTCCAAAGCTCTTCGGCCGGGATACCTTCGTCACCACGCCGCTTCCTCTGGAACCGCGGGGCAGCACAAGAATGTCACCGACCTTCACATCTTCCTGCACGGTAAATTCTACAGGGTCACCCACAAGGTTTGTTTTGCTACTGATATTATCATTTAAAGAAATCTTGAATACCGTCTTTTCAGGAAGAACAACATCCTTCATTTCCGAATGTTGATCTCCATAAATAGCTTTTTCCAATTCCGCGGTACGCTTATCCAATGCGCCTGATTTCACGCTGCCGAAAACGCTTTTTTCCATATCACCGATACGGCCGGCAAGCGGTTCCCGCTTAATTTCATCAGTCAGGTAGTACTCCAGGGCATTCGTCCGGGAAGAAATGGACGGTGCAGCATCATTACCGCTGTTCACCACATCAGCATAAAGATTCCCGACCTGATCATCAAGACCCACACCTGTCGAACTACCTGTGCCATAAATTAAATTATCAGCGGAAGTAATCCGTTCGGTAAGGGAGCCGCTGCGCGTTTCCCCATAAAGGACATCTTCCACCCGTTCCATACGTCCGTTTAGAGTCGTTGGTTCAGCTGCTGCTCCCGGAAATACAAACAACAAAGAAATACCTGCTGCAAGAATAGATTTTTTCATGCTGAGTCCTCCGATTAAACTCTTACATCAATAACGGCGGAAACACCTACACCCTGCACACGGCTGAAACTGGTCGGATTCTTACTGTCCATAGGAATTAGACCTTTGATGCGGAAAAGCTTGTTATTCCAGCTGATTTCAAGCTGGCCTACCGCTTCCACCTTTTCCACCTGGTCCGCATCGCCGATAACCTGTGCTGCTCCGATATATCCTCTGTTACCGATACTGACGATAGGAACAACCTTTGTAGCATAGTTCGTACCTGCGCCTTCTTTCATCATAACAGAATTGATGGCACTGTTCAGCGATTCACCATACTTATCCACAAGGAACCCTATACCGCCTACTTTCACAATACCGCCGAGAATACTGCCCAATCCGGATGCAGAAACCCCGGAAAACACACCTGTACCAATCATGGCAGCCGCCATAAGGGCGACTCCAACTCTTTTTATATGCATAATCAATTCCTCCTTCATACAAAATGCATCAAAAACGATGCCTGTATTTTGATTCCATTACCCCTATAATGCTTATTTTATTATAAATTAAAAGAAGTCTCTGCGCAAACAGAAACCTCTTGTCATCCTCTTCTTTCTTTATTTCATCTTATCAGGTAGCGGATAAGCCTTCCGCTTTCCTTGCCGCTTTTGTTCCCGGCTGGTGCATGACTTTCGGAGCTTTCAACTTATTATACGCCTGAATCATCATCGCACATTCCACACGCTTCTTTTGAATTTCACAGGTAATCCCGTAAGGCTTATGGATATCCCCGGCATAAGCTTCATTATTTGCATGGCAGCCGCCGGAGCAGAAGAATTTTGCCCAGCAGTCCACACATTCAGGCTTGCTGAACACATGGTTCACACGAAAATCGCGCATCATCTTCATATTTTTGAGTCCTTCAAAGACATTGCCGATCACATATCCTTCACGACCGACAAACTGGTGGCAAGGGTAAATATCTCCATTGGGCACGACCGCCAGATATTCATGCCCCGCTCCACATCCGCGAAGACGCTTCGGCAGGCAGGGGCCTCTCCAAAGATCCATATTGAAATGGAAGAAAAAAAAGGGATTTCCTTCCTCTTCACGCTTGATGAAAAACTTCGCCAATTTATCATATTCGTCCTTCACCCGAGGCAGATCCGACTCTTTGATGGAATAATCCGCCGTGTCATCGCCGACAACCGGTTCCATAGAAACCGCGGGAAATCCATGATTGAGCATATCTTCCACATCAGTAGTGAAATCCAGATTCTGCCTGGTGAAAGTACCGCGGACATAGTATTCTTCTCCATTGCGATGCTTGATGCAGTACTGGAGATTTTTCATAATGCGGTCATAAGTACCTTCATTATTCACGCCGGGACGCATGGAGTCATGCATTTCCTTACGGCCGTCCAGTGACAGAATCAGGCTGATATGGTTATCCGTCAGATACTTCACCTTCTCCTTATCCAGAAGCATTCCGTTCGTCGTAAGAGACATCTTTATTTTTTTGTTGTGTTTCTTTTCCTGCTGGCGTACATAAGTCACGGTCTGCTGGACCACATGCCAGTTCATGAGCGGTTCGCCGCCGAAAAAGTCCAGTTCGCAATGTTCACGGTGCCCGCTGTGGGCAATCAGAAAATCAACAGCCCGGCGCGCCACATCGAAGCTCATGAGCATACGCCACTGTCCATATCCTCCCTGTCCAGCAAAGCAGTACTTGCAGCGGAGATTGCAGTCATGGGCGATATTGATACACAGCGCCTTGACAATCGGTTTATCTTCGATCGCCATTTCATAATTCTTATCCATGGGCGCATAAAGAGACTGAGCCCTGATGAGTTCATCCAAATCATCCATGACTTCATTCAGCTCTTCAGCGCCGTATTCTTTTTCGAGAGCGGATAAAGCTTCTTCTCTGCCCTCTCCTTTATAAAACTCCAGAACCCTGTATGTCACATCATCAACGACATGGACAATGCCGCTGTTCACATCCATGACGATATTCATATCATTTTGACGGAAACGATGAATCATGGGCTTTACATTATAATCCATGAATTTTTCTGAGCCCCCAAAAGAAATATTTCCCTACA
>ENA-OPDA01002523-OPDA01002523.1-human-gut-metagenome-genome-assembly--contig:-NODE-2523-length-10428-cov-3.393522_pt1 | contig 10428 bp, 7 predicted proteins | sample MGYA00241253_ERZ501486 | MGnify/ENA primary metagenome ERZ501486 (study PRJEB25962, sample SAMEA2042510) | human gut metagenome | biome: human gut; feature: human-associated habitat; material: faeces... | reverse complement strand
AGCACATATAATTTATCAATCGTCTTACCAGAGCGGAACGCCTCTAAGACTGCATTTCTGCCCTCTACCAGAGTTCCGTTCTCCTGCACGGCGTCCTGTGTCATTTCTTCTTTCATTCTGTCTCAAACTCTCCTATTTTCTCTAATCCATAGCCTGCCAGCTCTACCAGCCGGTCAAACTGCTCTGTCAGATACAGATAGCCCATCAGCGCCTCAAATCCGGTGGCCATACGGTAATCGATCATAGTCGCATGCTTGGCCATGGTCACAGATTTGGCATTTCTTCCTCTTTTATAAGCGGCGTGCTCTAACGGCGTCAGCTCCGGCTCCAGGATCTTGATCAGCTCCGCCTGGGTCTGGGCTTTTACCAGACTGGCGCTTTTTTTGTGCATCTTGTTGACCTGCATACTGCCATGGCTGACCACATGAGTGCGGATCATCAGTTCATAGACTGCATCCCCAATATAGGCAAGGGCCAGCGGGGAATAATTGGCGATATCGATCTTTTCCAGTCTCAGAGCCTGCTTGCAGTGAACCAGAAAATCTATGGGAGCCTGCTGTTCCTGTTCCATGGCATTTTCCATCTCGCCGCATGGCTGCTCCTGCTCCAGATTCTTTACGCTCTCTTCCATTTTACACCTTCTCTGGTATCTTCCAGGATAATACCCATGTCGGATAATCTGCCACGGATCTCATCTGCAAGAGCGAAGTTTTTCTCTTTTCTCGCCTGCTGGCGTGCCTGGATCAGAGCCTCGATCTCCTCATCTAAGACCTCTTCCTTCTTCTCCGTGATGATGCCCAGAACATCGCACAGCTTCTCGATGGTTTCTTTTAAGTAAGTCACATATTCCTTGCTGGCTGCCTCATTGGCAGTGGAGTTGCTGAGTCTTACCAGCTCGAAAATGGCGGTGATAGCGTCAGCGGTGTTAAAGTCATCCTCCATGGCCGCCTCAAACTTCTGGATCTGATTCTTAGCCTCTGCTACCTTTGCCTCTTCTTCCTGGCTCATGCCTTTGGCTTCTACCTTCTTCTCCAGATCACATAATTTCTCAACACCATTTAAAATACGATCCAGACCATTCTTGGATGCCTGCATCAGATCTGCGCTGAAGTTCAGCGGACTTCTGTAATGTGCGTTCAGCATGAAGAAACGAAGCACCTGCAGGTCATACTGTTCACTGATTTCACGAACAGTACGGAAGTTTCCAAGAGACTTGGACATTTTTCTGTTATCAATATTTAAGAATGCATTGTGCATCCAGTATTTTGCAAAGATTTTGTCGTTGCAGCATTCACTCTGTGCGATCTCGTTCTCATGGTGAGGAAAGATCAGGTCTTCTCCGCCTGCATGGATATCAATCTCATCACCAAGGTATTTTTTCGCCATAACAGAACACTCAATATGCCATCCCGGACGTCCGTCACACCATGGTGAAGGCCAGGATGGTTCTCCCTCTTTCTTCGGTTTCCAGAGAACAAAATCCAGTGGATCTTCTTTCTGGTCTTCACCGGACACCTGCAGAGAACGGAAGCCGGACTGCAGATCATCCAGGTTCTTGTGCGAAAGTTTGCCATATTCTTTGAACTTCTTAACTCTGAAATAAACAGTACCGTCTGCTGCCGGATAAGCATATCCCTTATCAACCAGAGTCTGGATCATACTGATCATTCCGTTGATTTCCTGGGTTGCCTGTGGATTGGTTGTGGCAGGTTTTACATTCATGCCATCCATATCTTTCTTACACTCTGCAATATAACGCTCGGAAATTTCCTGTGCGCTTACGCCCTCTTCGATTGCTTTCTTGATGATCTTGTCATCTACGTCTGTAAAATTGGAAACATAGTTTACTTCATATCCTTTGTATTCCATATATCGGCGTACGGTATCGAAGATGATCATCGGACGTGCATTTCCGATATGGATCAGGTTGTATACAGTCGGACCGCAGACATACATACGAACTTTTCCCTCTTCAAGAGGTACGAATTCTTCTTTTCTACGTGTCAGTGTGTTAAAAAGTTTCATGTTTTATTCCTCCAGTTTTCTCTATCATTAACTCTCTTTTCTTTCATTAAGAAGACAGATCGCCTGAGATGCAATTCCTTCTTCTCTTCCCGTAAATCCCAGTTTTTCCTCTGTAGTGGCCTTAATGTTCAGCTGAGACTCATTGATTCCCATTGCTTTTGCCATATTGGCTCTCATCTGTGGAATATGAGGTGCCATCTTTGGTTTCTGTGCAATGATCGTTGCATCTATATTTCCGATCTCATAATGGTGCTCTCTCAAAAGCTTCGTCACATGTTCCAGCAGCAGAATACTGGAAATTCCTTTATATGCAGGGTCTGTATCCGGAAAATGTTTTCCGATATCGCCCAGTGCAGCAGCTCCCAGAAGTGCATCCATAACTGCATGGATCAGTACATCTGCATCTGAATGTCCCAGGAGACCTTTTTCCCAGTCTATCTTCACACCACCCAGAATCAGATCTCTATCTTCGGTCAGTCTGTGTACATCATATCCCATTCCAACACGCATAATCATTCTCCTCTTATATCCAGCATCTTGCTGATTCTCAATAAGCTTAACCGTCTCCTTGTATAAGGAGCAAGTCTGAGGCTTGGCAAAACAGCCGATTCATCGAGTCCGATATCATAAACGGTTTTCGCGCATCCGGCTTTCTCCAGCAAATGGAACATAGTCTGTTCACTGGGAAGCTCATCAATAATCTCCTCTATCCCGTTCAGGCATTTTTCCAGATGCTGGGGTGAAATAGTTTCTAACAATTCCGGCTCATTTTCTTTTCTTATTTCTTCCAGAAGTCCTTTTTTTCCAAAAGTTTCTTTCAGAAGCTCTTCGTCCTCATTCTCATAGGGTTTTGCGTGACATCTTCCCTGTGTGATGGCTGCAGCGATACGCTTGTATTCTTCCAGTACAAGAAGTGCTGCTACAGAAACCTTCTCTCCGTGGAGTGCATCCAGCGGACCATTGATCACTTCCATATCCCACAGATGTGTGACCTGGTGCTCTGCACAGGACGCAGGCCTTGAATTACCAATCATCTGCATTGCAAGTCCGGAAAGAATCAATGCATACATAAGCTGTTCGCATTCATCTTCCTCTCCCTCTGTAATATCCTGAATCGAAGATTTCACAGTTTTTAACGCTTTCTCTTCCAGCTTTACAGTTTCGCGGCAAAAATACTCTCCGGTGACCAGGTTCGCGATCTTCCAGTCTGCAAGACAGATGTATTTCGCCATCAGGTCTGAAATCCCGGCTGCAGTCAGGCGCTGTGGTGCTTTTGAAAAAATATCTGTATCTGCATATACACAGATCGGAGCTACTGAAGGCACAGTCTTCTTTACTCCATCCAGGGTCATTGCTGCTACTGTTGTTACAAATCCATCTCCACTTGCTGCGGTAGGCACTGAAATGAAAGGTACTTTGTAATTATGTGCAATATAACGGCTGATATCATGGATCGTGCCTGCTCCTACTGCAAGGATCAGGTCAATGTCCTCTTCCATGTTGTTCTCCACAATTTTTATTGCATGCCGGTCTGCCTGAAGTCCCTCTGCATCCAGAACAAGTACCTGGCACCTGTCATAGATATCCTCCATAAGTTCCTCTGTTGCCGCATAGATATTGGTATCGCAGATGACCAGCGGGGATATGTACTCTCTGAGCATTCCCTCTGACATCTCTTCTTCAAGCTTCTCTACAGCTCCGGCTTCTATCAAAATCTCTTTCACTGCAATCTGGTGTTCCCTGCCGCAGCTGCAAGGTCGGGCAAAATCGTCCGCATCAACTCGCATTTAAATTCTTCCTCCTGACTTTCCTGAATCAAGCGGATAAAATCATCCGTTTGACTATCTGCTCATAATTGAATAGTTGTTTCACAGCCTGATTCGGTTAAACTTTTTCTATAGGCATAGTTCGTTGGTATTATACATGATTTTCCTATAAAAATCAATCATTCCGCGCAGGTCTGGCGGCTACAGGTTCAAATAATTATATACAATCTTTGAAATATTCTGTATGTTCGTCACCGCCGTACTCTCCGGGCAGTTTTCAGACATCACACATAGGATATAAGTTGTCTTTTCGCCATAGACAATTGCGATATCGTGCTGATCCTGGTCTGTCTCGCCGGTCTTGTTGGCAGATTTTATTCCATCCGGAAGTCCCTGGGGGATTTTCCAGGTGTTTTCCTGATTTGACAGAAGATTTAACATTTCTTCTGACGCCTCTTTGCTGACACATTCCCCCTTGTAGATTTTTTCAAGCAGAGTGCCGCAATCTTTTACAGAAGTCATGTTTCTGCCACCCAGACTCTCCTGTGCGGATGCTGCAGGATGGAGGGTGTGCTGCACACTTGTCTCTGTATAGCCCTCTTTTTCCAGATATTTGTTAATATCCTCCGCACCTTTTTTGAAATCAAGGGAATCTGTCTGAAGCTTCACCAGTTCATTGCAGGATTCATTGTCACTGACTGTGATCATATTCCACAGCAGGTCATTTAATTTTACATCTACAGTTTTTGTATCTGCAGTATTTAATTTCTTTGCCTCATCTGCCTTTACCTGCTCCATGTCCTCATATGTCTTTGCCATTACAAAGGCTTTGATCAAACTTGCAGAATAAAGGGAAGTATCATTGATCAGGATTTCCTTTTCTTCATTAAGGTCTTTCACATAAACACTCCAGGTTCCCTGATATCCGGACAGCATCTTCTCAAGCTGAGGCTTCAGATTATCCATCCCAAGATCATCCATATTCACGATCTTTCCCGTATCATCCACAATAAAACCATCATCCGTCACTGTGCTTTCCTGAAGCAGGGCGCCATTTGTACCGCCAAAATAATAGCTTCCGTCAAAATTCATTTCATAACAGTCCATCTCAAGTGAATGGATACCTGGCTCGGTTACCAGTCTGCCATTTTCATCAAAATAATAATATCCATTCAGAGTAATCCCGTCTATTGCCAGATTGTCAATATACCTTACCTGCGGTGCTGCTGACAGACGCCCCAGATTGTTCACAAAGTAATATCCGTCAAATTTCTCTGCCTCCTGGGCATTCTGTGTACCAGCTTCCTCATCTGTCTTATCCCCAAACACTGCAACACCTTTCAGATGCTCCATATGAGGACTGCAGGCTTTGAATTTCCCATCTGTATCATGGTAATAATATCCGTCAAATACAGTTCCGTCTATCTCATAATCCTGAAAATAATGGATCTCCGCCTGGGTACTTCCGGCGCCATTCACATCCAGACAGTAAAATCCGTCACTCTTCATCATATATTTCCCGCTTCCATCTCCCATTGGCTGAATCTGTGCCTGCTCGGTAACAGATGCAAGACTCTGCTGTGCAGCCATAACAGAAGCCGGCAAAGCCAGTGCCATGGAAATGGCTCCGGCCAGACTTCCGGCTATGATATAACTTTTAATATGATATTTCGCTGTTTGTCTATTTTTTCTCATGCAAAACTCCTTTTACGGTTTCTTTTCACATCCCATTCACAGTAAGCAAAGTATATATTGTTTTATTCAGGATAGCAAGATTTTTATCTTTTTTCCAGCAAAGACCAGAATCTCAGTATCAGTGTTCAGTTCTTTTCTCTTATCCTGTTCCAGAAGCTTCCCAGCTGTTCTTCCACAGTATTTAAAGTACAGTTTCCCCTGTCAGACCACTCAGCAGGAAACAGATTCCTGTAATCTTTCCCTGCAAATCTCTCGTCCAGCAGAAGTATGATCCCTGTGTCCTCCTGGGTTCTGATCACACGCCCGGCTGACTGCAGCACCTTATTCATCCCCGGATATCTGTATGCATAATCAAATCCATTCACACCCTTTTTATCATAATACTGCCTGAGGATCTCCCTTTCTGTTCCAATCTGAGGAAGACCAGTCCCTATGATGATTGCTCCGATCAGCTTCTCTCCCATCAGATCAATCCCCTCTGAAAAAATCCCGCCCATCACGCAAAATCCTACCAGCGTTCCCTCTGATGCAGAAAATTCCTCCAGAAATTCCTCTTTCTCCCTCTCATTCATTCCCGATGTCTGCGAAATACAGCGAACCCATTCCGCTGAAAACTCATTCTCATACACCTCCAGAACATCCTCCATAAATTTATAAGAAGGAAAGAATACCATATAATTTCCTTTTCTTGTCCATACAGTTCTGGCAATGTAAGATGCGATCCTGTGATATTCCTCATATCCTCTTCTGGTATACCTGCTGCTCACATCCCGTCCTGTGAGAATGCACCTGTTCTCCTGCCTGAAAGGAGAAGTCACATAAATCCCATAGTCATCCTTTCTGGTGCTTAAAAGTGCACGGTAATAATCCATGGGGAGCAGAGTCGCAGAAAAGAAAACCGCACTTTTTCCCTTTTCCAGACATCTGTGGATATTTGCTGCAGGATTTACACAGAAAAGCCGCAGGATCACCTTTCCCCCTTCTCCCATTTCTGCATAAACCACATAATTTTCATCCAGAAGTTCATCAATGTTCAGGAAATCTCTCACACAGAAGTAAAATTCCAGCAGCTGCTCCGGAAGTTCCTTTCCATGAAGTTCCTCCAGGAGCTTATCCATCTCCCCCATCACCTGAAGCATTCCCAGAGAAACTGCTCCGGGATTTGGCAGGATTTCGTACTCTGTACACTCCTTTTCCAGAGTTCGAAGCTGTCTGTTCACTTTTTCCAGTGCTCGCACCAGACCTTTGCTGTAATCCCCGGCCAGTCTCTTCGCCTCCAGTACATCCGCTCTATCCACATGAGCACTGTACATTTCCCTTCCCCTGTCCACCAGATTGTGAGCTTCATCGATCAGAAAAATGTATTCTCCGGAAGTACCCTCCCCGAAAAATCTTTTCAGATAAACATTGGGATCAAATACATAATTATAATCACAGATCACAGCGTCCACCCAGACTGCCAGATCCAGGCACATTTCAAAGGGACACACCTGCCATTTCTTCGCATATTCTAGCAGAGTATCCCTGTCATAGCTGTCCTGCGTGGTCCACAGTTCAAAAACAGCATCATTCACTCTGTCCAGATGTCCTCTCGCCCACAGACAGTTCTCAGGATTGCATTCTGTTTTATCGCAGAAGCACAGCTTTTCCTTCGCGGTAATGGTTATCACTTTAAATTTCAGTCCATGCTCCTTTAATATGGAGAAAGCTTCTTCAGCCACAGTCCTGGTAATGGTCTTTGCTGTAAGATAGAAAATATTTTCCCCCAGTCCTGCACCAACTGCTCTCACTGCCGGAAAGATCGTGGACATGGTCTTTCCTACTCCTGTAGGTGCCTGGACAAAAATCTGTCTTTCTGTGGATATAGTGTGATATACACCGGATACGATTTTTCGCTGTCCCTCACGATATTCAAAAGGGAACTCCAGATCACTCATGGACGCATTCCGTTCTTTTTTCCATGCAAACTGGTATGCGATCCATTTATGATACCTGTCCAAAAGATTCTGGTACCACAGTCCGAGTTCTTCCAGCGTATATTCTTCTCTGAAAAACTTAAGCTCCTCTGTGTCCAGATTCCCATATGTCATCTGCACTCCGATCTTCTCCGGTTTTTGCTCCTGTGCGTAGATCCAGGCATAACACATTGCCTGTGCACGGTGAACCTCCACAGGCTTTTCCAACTGACTGACATCTGCATAAACACCCTTGATCTCATCGATCCAGCACTGTCCATCCTCTGTGAAGATTCCGTCAGCTCTGCCCTCTACCTGGATACTTACATCTTCATATTCTGTTTTATATTTAAGAGAAACCTCCGCTCTGTAATGGCTTCCCATCCTGCCCTGTATTTTTCTGTGCAGTCTGCTGCCCTTCTGCATTGCTTCTCTGTCAGAAGATCCTCCCCGGTTGTCAAGATCCCCGCTTCTTAATATAAACTCCACCAGATTTCTGACGGAAATGCGAACCAACGGTTTTTCCATGCTATTTGGCCTCCTGCGCCCGGTATCCTGCCGGACATTCTACACGGATTATAACATATTTTTTATATACAATTAAAACAAATTCCGCAAATCAAAATTCCACATAGAAAAAGCCGCCGGAAATCCTTTTGTAGATTCCCGACGACCTGCCATTTTTCATATTTTATTCTATTACCTGAAGCTTCCAGATTCTTTCACTGTCGAATACAGAAATTACATCTGAGTAAGTACAAAGATATCATAGATTGCCTTTACAGCAGCTTCGAAATCTCTGTTTTCCACACCAATAATGATATTCAGCTCACTGGAACCCTGGTCGATCATCTTCACATTTACATTTGCATGGGCAAGTGCTGAGAAGATTCTTCCTGCTGTACCTCTGGTGGATTTCATACCACGTCCTACAACAGCGATCAGTGCAAGGTCAGATTCCATTTCTACGAAATCCGGCTGTACTGCACGATGAATTCCGGCAATTACCTGCTGTTCCTTTTCTTCGAATTCATCCTGATGTACATATACAGTCATTGTATCGATTCCTGATGGAACATGCTCAAAGCTGATTCCCTGATCTTCGAATACCTGAAGTACCTTACGTCCGAAACCAACCTCACTGTTCATCATGGATTTCTCAATATTGATAGAACAGAATCCCTTCTTACCTGCAATACCTGTAATTGTAAATTTCGGTTTCTTGCATGTACTCTCAACAATAAAAGTACCCTTGTCTTCCGGTCTGTTTGTGTTTTTGATGTTGATCGGAATTCCCTCTTTACGAACCGGGAAGATCGCATCTTCATGAAGAACAGTTGCACCCATATAAGAAAGCTCTCTGAGTTCTCTGTAGGTAATGCTCTCAATCACTTCCGGATTTTTAACAATACGTGGGTCTGTTACCAGGAAACCGGAAACATCTGTCCAGTTTTCATAGAGGTCTGCCTTAATAGCCTTTGCCACAAGAGAACCGGTTACATCAGAACCTCCTCTGGAGAAAGTTTTAACTTTTCCATCTTCACCAGCGCCATAAAATCCAGGGATAACGGCATGTTCACATTTTGCCAGCTTTTTGGACAGAAGTCTGTCTGTCTTCTCGGCATCCAGATTTCCGTTCTTATCAAAACGGATCACATCTGCTGCATCAACAAATTCATAACCCAGATATGCTGCCATCACCTTACCATTGAGAAATTCTCCTCTGGATGCTGCATAGTCTGTGCCAGCCTGTGCCTTGAAATCAGCTTCGATCTGAGCAAATTCATCTTCCAGAGAAAGATCAAGGTTCAGTCCGCGGATAATCTCATAATATCTTCCCTTGATCTCCTGCAGAATCGGGATGAAATCTTCCCCTTCAACTGCAGTATTATAACATTTATAAAGTAAATCTGTAACCTTTGTATCTCCGTCAAATCTCTTTCCGGGAGCGGACGGAACCACATAACGTCTGCTCTCATCACTTCTGATGATCTCCCCTACTTTCTGAAACTGTTCTGCATTTGCCAGAGAACTTCCTCCGAATTTAACAATTTTCTTCATTTTTCCTGCTCCTCATATGTCACTAAATATTTTCAGACCGATCTCCCATCAGTCTTTGTCACTCTACCAACATAAAGTCTGTTTAATATTGTATTGAATAAACGCCAATTTTGCAAGCCTTTCTTACAGAAATATCCGAAAATGGTTATTTTCCACAATCTGCCGAAGATTCCTGCTGTTTTTTTACAAATTCTGTCACATTATAAACACGAAGGATATCTCCATCCACCCGAAAATGAATATCTTTCTCTCCAAAAGGCATTCCGTAAGACCGTTCCGGATCATTCTGATAAGCAGGACGGGGATCATCTGCAAGAACTGCGATCAGAGCCTCTCTGCTTTCTCCGGGTATTCTTTCCAGGAGCTCCTGGGGAAATTCTACGTTCAGATGATGATCTTTGGAATATTCGGTAAAACTTCCTGTTGCTTCCGGATGGCAATCCGCATAAGGAATATATGGTTTAATATCGAAAATCGGTGTTCCATTCATCAGATCTGCACCTTCTACATAAAGTACAGGGCTGTCCGACTCATCCAGAGCTACTTTCTCAAGCTTCACACAGGATAATCCTATGGAATTAGGACGAAAGGGCGATCTTGTGGCAAAAACTCCTTTTCTCACATTTCCCCCAAGTCTGGGCGGGCGGACAGTCGGTGACCACTTTGTCCTCTTTGCCTCCGAAAACTCCCAGATCAGCCAGATATGACTAAACTCCTCCAGACCACGGCAGGCATCCACATTGCGATATTCCGGCTCGAATACAATTCTCGCTTTAAGCGCCCCTACACGGCCACTCTGCCTGGGAATACCGAATTTGGTTGGAAAATTATTTTCTATATGTGCGATTGGAACCATTGTATTATTCTCCTTTTGTAACTGTTCAGTACCTTCACAGTTACGAGTCAAAATCCACAAGAAAGAATCC
>ENA-OPDA01002520-OPDA01002520.1-human-gut-metagenome-genome-assembly--contig:-NODE-2520-length-10444-cov-1.679372_pt1 | contig 10444 bp, 9 predicted proteins | sample MGYA00241253_ERZ501486 | MGnify/ENA primary metagenome ERZ501486 (study PRJEB25962, sample SAMEA2042510) | human gut metagenome | biome: human gut; feature: human-associated habitat; material: faeces... | reverse complement strand
AAGGCGAATGACGTTTCGGTCATTCGCCTTTTTTTATTTATTCTCTTGTTTTTATCCTGTAATCTCTCCAAACACTTCATCCATCTGCATCATCGGTGAATTTTCAGTCTGACCGTAAATCAAAATTCGATAGGTTCCTGTCTTATAATAGAAGTCCATCGCCTTGATTCGAAGCAGATAGGTTCCATCATCCTGACGTTTCGCCTGATAGGTTTTTAATGCCACAGTACCGTCCTTTTCCCAAACCGTACATTCAATTGCAGTAACCGGCTCTGTACTTTCTACATTACTTAAAATGACATCAAAGTAACCTTTTCTGAAATCATAGTTTGTTACTGTCACATCTGCCGTTATCTTAGACTCCGGCTCTTTGATTTCGCCGGTAACAGTTTTAATAACAGATGGATCATAGCCTTCTGCCTGTCCATAAACAATGACATCATAACTGCCTTCTTCGTGCGCAAGGTCACTGCCCTTTACTTCGATACTGTAAGTACCATCTTCTTGTTTTTCGGCTTCATACCATACAAGGGCTTTCATGCCATCGGATTTCCATACTGTACATTGGATGGATTCCACCGTGAGCTGGCATTTTACCTTACTTAAGCTTACTTTAAACGAATCACTCAGTGCATCATAATCTGAAACCGTGATATCTGCAGTAATTTTTTTCTCCTCTGCTTCTGCCATTTCTTCTTCCTGCACTTTTTTGGCGTTTTCCACTACAATATCTTTTGTTAGCTCATCCATAAATTTGGATTTCATTTTCAATCCGGTATTAACTTGCTCTTTTCCATATGTTTCAATTAATGTCTCTTCGCTTGAAAATAAATTTGTACCAAGCCCTAAACGATTTCCCGAAATCTCTACACCAAGGCTTGCAAGGGTTGTCGGAAAGTTATCCATTGTGGAATATTCTCTATAGTCTTCTGTCTCCGGTTGTACTGCGGAATTGATATAAGTAGTATAGACTTTTCGTTCATAAGAGGACGGCACATCATCACAGAAATTGCTGTCCATTGTCAGATGGTCTCCCGAAATGACAATCGTAGTATTTTCATAGAAATCCTGTTCTTGAATCCATTTTACAAATTCCGTTACTTTTTTACTTGAGCATGCCATTACATTTGCATACTGGTCATCTCCGAAAGTATTCGGACAGTCCTTACAACGATATCCATCTTCAAAATGCGTATCGACCGTCAACATTGAAAAGTTAAATGGTTCGTTATTTTTACTGATTTGGGTCAAATGCTGTTTTGCAAATTCAAACAGTTTCGCATCTTCATAGCCCCAGAACACGTGATAATCTTCTGGAATTTCTCCATTTTCGAGACTGTAATTATAATCATAAATCGTATAATTGCCATGCTGCTTATAATACAAATCGCGTCCGGCAAATTCTGCCTCTGACCCCATCAGAAAGTACTGTTTGTATCCGTTCTCTTCTAAGATATCTCCAAGATTGATTACACCCGGAAGAAATTCAGACTGCGTACTCATCAAATCTCCTCGGATCGGAAGATTTAACGGCAGACCAGAAGTTTGTGCGAATAATGCCCCCATAGTCCAGGTCGCCCCGTACATTGGGATTCCACCATTTAAGGCTGTGCTATTTCCGGAAAAATTTTCATTTTCAAGTGATAATTTTGCTAGTTCCGGAATCCGGCTCTTTTCAAATGCACCTCCGCTTTTTTTATCTGCATAAGTATCTTCCATCGATTCCAGATAAATATAAATCAAATTTCGTTTTTTCTCCGGAAAAGTCAGATCTACTTCTTTTGGGTCTGCATAATTATCCTCGATAAACGTAGATTCTGTTGTCTGATTTTTTGCATAAGCGGTAATGTCAAGCCGATTCCACATATAACCAACAGAAAATGCTGCTACTGCAAGAAATGCCACCATTAAACCCAAAACCGCAATATCTTTTATTTTTCCCAGTCTTTTATGTAGCAATAAAATTACTAACGTTAACACAATCGAAATCAAAGGGCACGTTAGAATAAAACTCGAAATAATTCCCGAATCTGTTCCTGTTGTCGGTGCCTGAATTTGGAATACCACCTCTTCCATTGTAAGACCCTTCCAGGTGCGAAATACCCAGGCAACCGTTGTTGCAATTAACAGCGACAGGAAGATAAAAACATATTGCAAAATCACTTTTACTTTTCTTAAAATTTTTTTCTGCTTCTCGGAAAGCTCTTTTTTTCCTACCTGTATCTTCATTGTTTCCTCTCTATACTTCTTTCTATGTCTATTATGTACTTTTGAAATCTTTCCGTAAAATTCCGAAAGTATCTTACTTTCTCTTTTCAGAACGAAAGCGTTTTCCTATGTTTTTATATAATTCCAGCTGTATTTTCCAACACCGTTCCCTCTGATGTGCTACGTTTCTTACTTTCTTTTCCTTGTTCTCTTTCGAGATTACAATTCCATTCCACATTCCTTTGATATAATCTTTTCCAAAACCTTTGCTTGCAAAAAAGACTGTTTTTATTGTAAATCCCACAAACAAAAGCGGGAAATTTAAAATAATCTGCCAAAGAGGCATATTTTTATAAATCAAATACAGATTGTTTCTTGAAGAATATCGAATTTTAAATAAATTATATCTCGATCCACTTGTTCCGCTTCCAACATGCAGTACTCTCGCAGTTGGACAAAACAGATTTCGATATCCATGCAGTTTAGCACGATATCCGATATCAACATCCTCAAGATAGGCAAAATGTTCCTCATCAAAATAACCGATCTTCTCGAAAATCTTTCTTCTGTAGATGGCTGCCCCTGCACAGGAGGCAAAGATTTTCTCCTCTTTTTCACAGGTATGAATATCCTTACCCTTACCTCTGGCATACGCCCATCCCAGTGCACAGTAATAATTGCCCGCATCGTCCAGTCTGTCTCTGTCGTGAAACTGGATCATTCTCGCAGCACAGGAGAATGCTTTTTTATGCCTGCGTATGGCGGCAAGCATTTCTTCGATAAAATCCGGTGTCACTTCGATGTCATTGTTTAAGAGCAGCACATAAGGGGCTCTGGACGCTTTGATTCCTTCGTTGACTGCTTTGCAGAAGCCAAAATTCTCCGGTAACTCGATCATATGCACCCAGGGATAGGAAGAAGCCACAAATGCACAGCTTCCGTCACTGGAGCCATTATCCACAAGGATCACTTCAAAATTTCTGACCGTCTGGCACTCCAGTCCTGACAGCACCCCGTCCAGATACGCCATTCCGTTAAAGTTCGGAATGATCACAGATACTTCCTGCATGATTGCCTCCCGTTTTCTTCTTTTTTCCTTTGTCTTTTCCGTCCATTCCAGGAAGCGGTTTTAACGAATAATTCCATTTCGTAAGGGAAAGATTTTTGTTGTAATAAGGATCTCCATTCTTCAGGATATCCAGCCAGTGGCAGCGCATATATTCAATCTCTGTCTGGAAACGGCGGACTTTCTCCTTGCTGTCCTCTGCACCTCTGGTCTTTGATTCCATATGGTACAGTTTCGCATATGGATCATAGACGATAAGAGCATTTTCTTTTCTGACTTTCAGACAGAGATCCACATCATTAAAGGCAACTGCCAGTTCCGGTGTAAATCCCCCCACCTTTTCAAAGATTTCTTTCTTCATCATCAGGCAGGCGGCTGTCACAGCACTCATGTCCTGAAGCAGAGAGGCTTTATGAAGATAACCGGTACGCTCTGCCGGCATATCCACAAACATGTGTCCGGCAATTCCACCCATTCCGATCACACATCCGGCATGCTGGATCGTATTGTCCGGGTAGATCAGCTTCGCACCGACTCCGCCTACTTCCGGTCTCTGGCACACACCGAGCATTTCTGTCATCCAGTCCGGATTGATGGTTTTGATATCATTGTTCAGGAAGAGAAGGTACTCTCCTTTTGCATGGGCTGCGCCGAAATTGTTGATAGCTGAATAATTAAATTCCTTTTTCCATCTCAGAAGATGAATCTGAGGATCTTTGGAAAGTTCCTTATAATACCGGAATATTTCATCTGTGGTACTGTTATTTTCTACAATAATAATCTCAAAATTCTTATAATCTGTATTTTTTTTCAAAGATTCCAGGCAGGTCCGGAGGGTTTCTTTCTCATCTTTGTTCGGGATGATCACAGATACCAGTGGTTCTCCCTGAACCGGGTACTGTACACGGTAAAATCCCAGATCCGGTGTGTGGCTTACCACTCCTTTTACACCGTTTCTCTCAAGATGTGCCTCAATCGCCCGTTTGCCCGCTTCAAAGGCATACATCTTACTTGCAGGATTGTCTGCGGTCGATGCCTTATGCGTACGCCAGTGATACAGGATCTCCGGAATGTGAACGACTTCCCTGGAGTTTTCTGTACAGCGGAAAATGAAATCATAATCCTGGGCACCGTCAAACTCCTTCCGGAATCCTCCGACTTTCTCAACAATGCTTCTGCGCGCCACAAAGAAATGACAGATATAGTTATTGGAGCGCAGCAGATCCAGGTTGAAATCCGGTTTCAGATGAGGCTGAAAATGTTCATCCAGTTCTGTAGTCACCTTGTCCTCGTCTGTATAGAATGCATCTGCCTGTGGATGTTCCTGTAATGCCTGTACAATCTCATACAAAGCATTCGGCGCCAGAAGATCATCATGATCCAGCAGTCCCAGAAATTCTCCTTTCGCCATGGCAAATGCCTGATTGGTATTCTCTGCGATTCCCAGATTCTCCTTCAGATTACAGAATCGTACTCTGGAATCTCTGGCTGCATAATCTGCCAGGACTCTCTGCATCTCTTCATTATCCGGGCTTGCATTTGCAATACATAGTTCCCAGTTCGGGTAGGTCTGTGCGATCAGGGAATCTATCATCTGTTTCAGAAATTCCGTCGGTGTCTGATAGGCAGGTACCGCAATACTGATCAGCGGAGTCTTTTTGAATTTATGTTTTCTTTGTTTCTCCAGTGTCTCCTCATCCGGGATATATACTTCATACCAAGGACCGTATGGCACCTCCTCCGGTTCGAAGCGTTCATGAAGCCTTATCCAGAATTCTTTTGGTCCGTAATGCTTAAAATAACGCAGTCCTTTTTTGATCGTATAAGGGTTTAATTTTTTCAGCATCCTTCCCCATTCGATATGCCCTGCCACATCTTTATTTTTACTCATATTTTATTGATACCCTCAGGTTATTTTTCTTTGTTTTTATATATAATCGGATATCATTTTATCATCCTGCCCCTGTTTTTGCAAGGGCGTATGTCATTCTGCTTGAATTAAGCGCTAAAATGGGATATGATAGATTCTATTGAAACCTTAAGATAAGAAATATAATGGGAGTACAGATTTATGAAATCAAAAAGATTATCGCTGTTACCAAGGCATATTCCTCCGCAGTCGGTGCAGGCGCATTTGTTTCTGAAATCTTCGGTGACGAAGCGGATGAGCTGAGAAGAAGAGGCGGTGACGGCGGCGAATTCGGCGCGACAACCGGTCGTCCGAGAAGAATGGGCTGGTACGACTGCGTTGCTTCCCACTACGGATGCAGACTGCAGGGCGCGACCGACGTTGCGCTGACCGTTCTGGACGTTCTGGGTTATCTGGATGAAATCCCGGTTTGCGTCGGTTATGAAATCGACGGTCAGGTGACAAAGGAGTTCCCGGTTACCTGCAAGCTGGAAAAAGCGAAGCCTGTATACGAGGTTCTGCCCGGCTGGAAATGCGATATCCGTGGCATCCGGACCTATGAAGAGCTGCCGGAAAACTGCCGCAAGTACATTGAGTTCATCGAAAACCAGATCGGCTATCCGATTACAATGGTATCCAACGGTCCTGGCAGAGATGACATCATCTACAGAAACAGCCCGCTGGCATAAGACAGTTCCTAAGAACCCTGGATAATTTTCCACAGGCAGGTTTGCCTGCAAGCGTGAAAGCGACAAGTGAACTTCCCGGGTGACAGAAATTCTAAAATCCCTTATAATAGAGTCATGGCTCATTGCTCATTTTCGGGCGGCAGCCATCGACTCTGTGATAGGGGATTTTTTTTGATGACAGCAAATCTGGAATATTATCGTGTTTTTTATTATGTGGCACGCTGCAGCTCAGTGACAAAGGCGGCGGCAGCGCTTTCCTTGTCTCAGCCGGCGGTCAGCCAGAGCATCCGGCAGCTGGAAAAGGCGCTCGGCAGCAGCCTGTTTGTGCGCAGTGCGCGTGGAATCAGCCTGACGGCGGAAGGAAAAATCCTGTACGAATATGTGGAAAAAGGATATAGCGCATTTCTTGCCGGGGAAAAGCGGCTGTTGCAGATGCAGAACCTGGAATGCGGTGAAATTACGATCGGGGTCCGATATGACGCTGCGTTTTTTTCTGTTACCGTATCTGGAACGGTTCCATGAAAAATATCCGGGGGTGCGGTTTCAGATTACGAATGGTCCGACGCCTGCGACGATGGGACTTTTAAAAGAGAAAAAGATCGATTTTGGAGTCGTATCCGGTCCTCTGGAAAAGCGGGAGGGCGTCCACTTGATGCCTGTGCGTAAAATTGAAGATATTTTTGTGGCAGGACGAAACTTTTTGGAATATACCCGTCAGAAGCAACCGCTTTCCGTTTTGGAAAAAGTGCCGCTTATCATGTTGGATCAGGATACAAGCACAAGACGTTATGTCCAGCGTTTTTTGGAGCAGAGAAAGGTGTTCGTCCACCCGGAGTTCGAGCTTGCAACAAGCGATATGATCGTGCAGTTTGCCTTGAGAAACCTCGGTGTCGGAAGCGTTGTGCGCGATTTTGCCAAAAAGGAGCTGGACAGCAGAGAGCTGATAGAGTTAAAATTGGAAGAGCAGCTGCCGCAGCGGGAGGTTTTCGTCGTGACGGAGGAAAAGGGCGGCAGCAGTCTGGCGGCGCAGGAGCTTTTGCGGATGCTGTCAGAAACAGCAGAAGAAAATGAGGGAGGAGATCGGATATGATCAGAACAATTATCAGCGATATCGGAAACGTATTATCCGGTTTTACCTGGTACGATTTTTATAAAGGCAAGGGATATTCGGAAGAAATGGTGGAGCGTCTGGCAAAGGCGACGGTAGGGAGTGACATCTGGAAAGAATATGACCGCGGCGTCCTTTCCGAAGAGGAAATTTTGAACCGGTTTATTGCAAACGATCCGGAGCTGGAAGAAGACCTTCGCAAAACGCTGGCAAACGTCCGCGGCATCATGGAGCGTTATGATTATGCGATTCCGTGGATTGAAGAGTTAAAGGCGAAGGGCTATCAGTTCCTTGTGCTGTCGAATTTCTCCAGAAAGGTGCTGCGGGAGTGCTGGAGCGATCTGGATTTTCTGCCGTATGTGGATGGCGGCATCCTTTCGTGTCAGGATAAGCTAATCAAGCCGATGCCGGAAATTTATTCGCTGATTCTAAGCCGGTATCATTTAAAGCCGGAGGAATGTGTCTTTATGGACGATATTTTGGAAAATGTGGAAGCTGCCCGCAGAGCCGGGATCAATGCCTTTGTATTTGAAAATCAGGAACAGGCAAAGCAGATGCTTCGGACGTTTGGAGTAGAGTAACATGGTGAAACGATATATAACTCAGGGAAATCTGCTGATGGAGGTCAATCGGGCGGATGGCGGCTGCTGGGTGAATCTGGTTGCGCCGACCCTGGAAGAATGTGTGCAGATTGCACAGGAATTTCAGATTGACCTTGCGGATGTCCGCGCCGCGCTGGATGATGAGGAAAGCTCCCGTGTGGACGTCAGCAACGAATATTCCCTGATTTTATTCGACGTTCCGTCTGTGGAATACCGTCATCAGCGGGAAGCGTATACGACCATACCGCTCGGTTTGATCTTGGTGAACGATGTGCTGCTGACTGTATGTGCGGAAGCAACGCCGGTTCTGAAAAATTTTCTGGAAAATACGGTCAAGGAGTTCAGCACTAAAAAACAGATGCGCTTTATCTACCAGATTTTTTTGCGTTCCTGCATGCTGTATCAGTCCTATCTGCGTATTATCGACCGCAAGCGGAAGGAGATCGAGGCGCATATTGGGGACGATACGGAGGAAATGGAGCTGATCGACTTACATGAGCTGGAATCCAACCTCGTATACTTTGATACGTCGCTGCGTGCCAACAAGGTCGTACTGGATCGTCTGATGCGCTATAGCCGCATCAAGAAATACCCGGAGGATCAGGACCTTTTGGACGACGTTGTGGTCGAAAACCAGCAGGCGATCGAAATGACGCGGATCTACCGGGACATTATCCAGGGAACGAGAGAGCTGCTTTCCTCCCTGATGGACAATCGCTTAAACAGTGCGATGAAATACCTTGCGTCGATTACGATCGTCATGGCGATCCCGACGATCATTTCCGGCATTTACGGAATGAACGTTTCCGAAAAATGGATGCCGCTGGCCCATACGCCTTACGGTTTCGGGATTATCTGCGTGCTGATTTTAGTTGCATGCGTGATTACGATGAAAGTGCTGAAAAAGAGAAAGATGCTGTAGAAGCGTAAAAAAGTGTGTACGAAAGCTGAAAAAGTGCTGCTGCCCGGGAAATAGTTGCCGGTGCAACAGCACTTTTTGCGTTTTAGTTCTGCGCAGCATTTGCCTCGTCCTCGTTCTGCGTGCGGCCTGCGTCGGTCTGTCCGATATCGAAGGATGCGATCGTGTGCTTTTGTTCAAACTGCCCGTAAAGCCAGATGAAAATCCAGAGCAGGATCGGGACTGCAACCGTGCAGATCAGACAGCCGGAAAAGAGCCGCTGCCAACCGGGAAACGCAAAAATTGCGCTGAGGAGCGTGATGAGATAGAGCGCTGCTAAAAGGACGATACAAACAATGGCAGCGATTTGCTTTGCCGTTTTTTTCTTCTTCATAAGAGTCTCCATTCTGCCGTCGCAGGACGGCTGAAACAAATTCGATTCAGTACTTTACATTGCCGATGATAATGCTACAATATGCATGATAGCATACATCAAAGAGGAGCGCTTTGCAAGCGCAGGAGGGAACAAAAGATGATATTTGAACCAATGGACAGAATTGTATTTGCAGGGGATTCGGTAACAGATATGGGAAGTGCACAGCCTGTGGGGGAAGGTCTGTTTGATAATGTAGGTCAGAGCTATGTGCGTATCATCGAAAACATGCTGAGCACCTGGTATCCGGAAGTGTATCTGCGTGTGACCAATTCCGGTGTTTCCGGCAACACGAGCAGAGATCTGCTGCAGCGTTTTGATTCGGATGTTGTTGCCTTAAATCCGGATTGGGTTTCGATCTGCATCGGCATCAACGACGTATGGAGACAGTTTGACAGCCCGGCGATTCCGGACGGACAGGTGATGCCCGAAGAATACGAAGCAAATCTGGAAAAAATGATTCTGTCAGTAAAAGGAACGGTAAAGGGCATCTTTATTTTGACACCTTATTATATGGAGCCTAATCCGCAGGACTGGATGCGAAAGAGAATGGACGAATACGGTGCGATCTGCAAAAAGCTGGCGGTAAAGCACGGCTGCTGTCTGGTTGATCTGCAGGAGGTATTCAACCGGTATTTTGAGTATCGTCATTCTTCCTATATTGCATGGGACAGAGTGCATCCGAACCTGATCGGCGCGACTGTAATCGCAAAAGCAGTTTTATCCCACTGCGGTTTTGAATACGACCATCAGCCTGCAAAAAAAGAAACGCAGACCTGTTAAGCGGCAAAGTGTTCACAGATTTTTTGCTTGCACAAATCGGGGGTCTGGGCTATAATAATGCAAAGTATGAATGCCCGTGCAAAAATGGGCGTGCGAAATGCAAAGGGAGCAATCCCGTCAGAAATTTAATTGAGGTGAAGAAATATGGCATTATTACAGCAGTGGAGAGATATGGCATACGACCAGCAGGCTGACAAGGCTAAGCTGCAGCAGTTCTGGGCAATTTATTTTACAAAAGAAAAGGATATTTACGCAGAACTGTTAAAGAACCCGGACGAGCTGGTAAGAGGCACGGTTAAAGAGCTGGCTGAGAAATTCGGCGTGGATATTATGACCATGACCGGTTTCCTGGACGGCATCAACGACAGCTTAAAGGCTCCCAACCCGATCGAGGAGATGGAGGAGGATACCGTTGTAAACCTCGGCTTTGATAAGGCACTGCTTTATAAGAACATGGTAGCTGCAGACGCAGACTGGCTGTACGGGCTGGAAGAGTGGAACGACATCTTCGATGAAGAGACCAGAAAGAAACTCTACAAAGAGCAGAAGAGTTCTACCACCATCGTAAAGGAAGCAAAGATTTATCCCAATGATCCCTGTCCCTGCGGCAGCGGCAAGAAGTACAAAAAGTGCTGCGGCAAAAATAAATGATCAAAGGCTCTTTACAAATCGAAACAGATCGATTAAGATAAGGGCAGCATTTGATAAAAAGACAACGCGTGGAAGAGAAGAGTAATCCCGGAATCTG